>PVBE010588692.1_pt1 | contig 12058 bp, 12 predicted proteins | sample 1631181 | NCBI WGS metagenome assembly PVBE01 (sample SAMN08397723, study PRJNA350692) | Marine metagenome, whole genome shotgun sequencing project. | isolation source: water | place: Pacific Ocean | collected 2012-04 | reverse complement strand
AGCAAGGCTTATGTTTTCACTCATGTCCTCGGGGGTCTGGTGGAGGGCATAGAAGTTAGTGGCACCGTCCGTATAACTATTTCCACTAGCCATAATAATTTTTTTGACCAACTCATCCCAGGGAACATCTTCAGCCACCTGACTGCGAATCCACTCGTAATAAGCCTTGACTGCCTTCGAACCAAATTGAATATAACATTCAACATTTTTGGGGATTGTTTTTCCTACTTTTAATGCTGCTTCTACAACTTCAGCATAATATTTGAAATCGTCAGCTTTTCCAGCAGTACAAGAGCCAGCATATGCAATATCAATTTCTACATCACCTATTTCAGAAATATATGCCCCGTTGGTAGGGTCTGAAGGAACACCTTTCTCAGGATTACCAGGATCAGCAACCATTGGCAATATTTCATCTAAATTTATTATGTATACTCCACCATCATAGTGCGCACCCTCATCAGGTAGAATGAACGATTTTCTAACATCATCTTCAGCCAAATCGGTTCTACGTTTTGAATACCATTCTATGGTTACTTCATCAGGTTCACAAATACCGGTTTTCGCACTACATTCAGTTGCCATATTACAGAGGGTGGCGCGTTCGTCCATGGAAAGACTAGCAAGACCAGAACCACCAAATTCCATTGATCGATCAAGCGTTTCAGATTTTGTTGCGTATTTCCACAAGATGTAGAGGATGACATCTTTTGCTGTACATCCAACATTCAAATTACCCTCAAGTTCAAATCGTATACTTTCAGGTACTTTCACAAATGCAAATTGATTGTGTGCTAGATTAGCATATTCAGTTGAACCTACACCATATGCGAGGGCATTTGCAGCACCCCCCATACATGTGTGACTATCTGTTGCTTGGATGAAATCTCCAACATCAATAAATTCTTCACGTGCTACTTGATGACATATCCCTGGGCTTACACCATCTACCGCGCTGTAATCTCTTACTCCTGTATGCTTCTGGAAATCATTCTGCAAATCCCTTAGGCGCTGAATTTTATCTTTGAATGGAACAAATCTCAAAACACCAGTAGCATAGAGAAGGTGGTCTTCGAAAACTGCAAATTTATTTGGGTCAGGTAGTTGATAATCTGAACCGTATTCTAATTTTAGAAATTCATGAACTTGTGCAGTAGTAAATTCGTGAGAATATCCCCCATTTACTTCAGCCAGCACAGCATCACCCGGCGCAACATATGCCATTTCCCCATTAGTAGTTAGTAGTTTATTTGCAATTATTTTCTCACACATAGTCATAGGTCTTGCATTATTATTGGGCATTGGTAATTCAATATTTCCGGATTTTAATTGCTTTGCAAAAGGAAAGATACCCCCATTTTCAACAATCATTTTTGTTACTGGATCATATTTATCTGTGAATTCTGAAAGAGCAATTGATTCTCCATTTTGTAACCGTGATAGCATCTTGTGGTCACTCATTAATTGACCAAGATTGATGTTGTTTCTCTCATGAATTGGTGCAAAAGATGTAGCAATCACGATTCTAATTCCAGCCCATTTTTCTGCTTGGGCTGCTGTTTCCCTGCTACTACCTGTTCCTTTACGGTGGCCTGAAACTATGACTTCAAATTCTCCATTGATTAGTGCATTTTGCTCAAACAATCTTTCACCTTCATGCTGTAATCCAGCATATGCATTCTTTGCAATTTCTTCAGGTTCGTGGTCAAAACAAACCCATGCAGGAGTCATTGCGTCAGTGTTGATATCATCTAAAAGATCGTTTACTTCAATATCATCCATATTGAGGTTGAGGTCATCGTAGAGTTGCTTTCGAATAATGTCGAGATTTTTTGTTAGAAAAAGGACACGTTTCCCCGGAGTAAGGGAAATCCGCTGCGGCGGCCATTTTTCACTCATTTTGCATATCCTGCCCTAAGGGCAGAATTGACGAAGTAGCGATTCTTTATGACCATTATCAAATGAATAAATTACACCTAAGTTATTATCATTTCACAGTCATTTATCAACCGCTAAACCTTAAATAACCCCGGCTGAACGCCGTTTATAACTTTCCCTTAATATTAACAAATGGGGACGTGGATGGAATTGATTAAAATGGCAAAACAACCGACTCAAATTGAAGATATTGTAAAGTGTCCTGAATGTAATAGTAGAAATTTAGAACAAGATCAAACAAGGGGTGAAACAGTCTGTCAAGATTGCGGCCTTGTTATTGAAGATAATGTAATTGATCAAGGCGCAGAATGGCGTGTTTTCAGCCCTGAACAAGGAGACCAAAGGGCCCGAACAGGGGCTCCAATGACAGTTATGCTGCACGATAAAGGACTTTCCACAGATATAGATTGGCAAAACAAAGATTATTCTGGTAAAACAATCAACAGTCGTTTCCGTTCCCAATTCTACCGAATGAGAAAATGGCAGAAGAGAAGTAGAGTTTCTAATGCGACCGAAAGAAATCTTGCAATGGCCCTTGCTGAATTAGATCGAATGGCTAGTCGTCTCGAACTTCCAAAATCAGTTCGAGAAGCTGCTGCTGTGAATTATAAGAAAGCAGTCGAAAAGCGTTTGATTCGAGGGCGCTCAATAGAAGGTGTAGCAGCAGCGAGCCTCTATGCGGCATGCCGACAATGTGGCGTTCCAAGAACTTTAGATGAAATAGGTCTAGCTAGTAGAACTGGTCGAAAAGAAATCGGGCGAACATATCGATTTATGGTTCGTGAACTAAAGATGCGGATTATGCCAACAGGACCAGAAGATTACATCTCACGGTTTTGTTCTGGATTAGGGTTAGATGCAGAGGTTGAAGCTAAAGCATACGAACTCATCAAAGCCGCCCAAGAAAAGGAATTGACAAGCGGCCGCGGCCCTACAGGAATAGCGGCTTCGATTATCTATATTGCAAGTGTTCTTTGTGGTAAGCGAAGGACTCAGAGAGAAGTTGCCGAAGTTGCTGGTGTTACTGAAGTTACTATCCGAAATAGATACAAGGAATTGATTCAAAATCTCAACATCGAACTTGATATTTGAAAATAGTTTCGATAAACTAGACTTTCCACTTCGCAGTCGGTTACTTACCGAATCCATCTATTATTTTCGCGATAAAAATATTGTACCGCATTTTTGTAACTGTTTGACATTATTATTCCGAGAGATTCATCTCCTCAACCCTTATCGAGGTATCATGGAAGCTCCAGCGCGAACAGCCCGCCGCCTCCTTTTCGGCTTTGGCATCGCCTTATTGCTGGCAACATCTTTCGCTTTAATCGATGGACGTTTACCTCCTTCCGAATGTCCAGAAGAGACGTATAACTGTACGGCAAGTAATGAATTTGGTTGGTTTTTACCTGCTGCAACAATACTAACTTTATTTTCTGGTTATCTTCTGCATCTTGGAATAGAAAAGGGTTTCAATTCTCCATTATTGAAAATGTTCCCTGTCGCAGATTCCTCTACCCAGAGAGAGTCAATATCAATGGATATTTCAGATTCACAAGACGAAAGCCATCTTTCGGATGCTTGGGCAGACTTAGAACAGGGTTTGTTATCATCTAAAGAGAATGAAGAAGAATGAGTTTCATAGAAAACATTGACCTTCTACTTGTTCTCCGAGGTGTTAGGTGAGATGATGAGCGACCTGCCAGAAAACCTGTATTACACCGCTGAACATGAATGGATTAGGATTGAAGGAGATGAATTGGTAATAGGAATTACCGATCATGCTCAAGAATCTTTGACAGACATTGTGTATGTAGAACTTCCAGATATTGGCATGGTTCTTGAAGAAAATGATGAATTTGCAAGTGTTGAATCTGTCAAAAGCGTTTCAGGAATATATGCACCTATTGCAGGAAACATTACAGAAGTCAATGAAGAATTAGATGATACTCCTGAATTAATCAATCAAGATCCATATGGTGCTGGTTGGATAGTAAAAATATCTCCAACAGATATGGATGCAGTACATAATTTACTCAAGTCAACAGCATATAGTGAATTAATTGGGGAGTGAATTACCTTGAATACAGCCGCATCAGATGCGGCTGAGTATACCATTTATGTCGATGGCTCTTGTCAAGATAATCAAAATGTAACAGCAGAAACTCCTGCAGCTTGGGGTGTTGTTGTTGTCGTGGGAGATAATCAAAGAGGTAGCGGCTCAGGTGAAGTAATTACTGAATTAAGTGGCTTGGTAATTACTGAGCCAACAATGGAACTTTTCCTTGGGGCAAAGGTTGGTTCCAACAATACTGCTGAACTTTGTGGTGTCGCACATGCTCTAAGATGGATATTAATGGATGGTAAAGTTACACATGCTATTATTAGAGCAGATTCTCAATATGCTTTACAAATCGCACAGCAGAACTGGAAAGCAAAAGCAAACCTCGAACTAGTAAAAACAGTTCAGTCATTATGGGAGGAAGTATCATCTCAATGCCAACTATCAGGTACTTGGGTCCGTGCTCATCGTGGCCACAAGTGGAATGAGAGAGCAGATCATCTAGCATTTCGTACTATGCAAGGAGAACAACCCTTACCACTAGATTTTTGGAAACCAGGCATGAGATAATTATCTATTGTGATTATTCCTCTTCATCATTTGTTAATGGCCCTGATATCACTAACCACGCGTAAATAGCATGTAGCACCATTAAAGATGAATATAGTAATATTATCAATGCTGCAGGGCCAGGGACATGTATTTCCATGTTAGATAAATATCCTAGAATAAATATCAATAATAGTCCCAATAAAGCCTCAAAAATTGAATATTTAGCAATATTTTCCTTTCCACAATGATATAATCGTAAATATGGAACCACTCCGATTGTTTCAAATTGACAGCGGTATTTGGCAACATAGATGAATCCCAATCCAATCAATCCTATTACCCCCCTAGTAAACGATTCTTCTTGCCAAGGTCCTAATGGTGCATCCCATTCTGTAAATGATTGGAGGACTAAAACCAAGCCAAGTCCAAGTTGCCAGCGCCACTCAGGTTTTCCCCCCATAGTTAGTCCACCACCCTGTCTCGCTTCAATAGAGTGGTTCAGGCATAGCCCCATTTCCAGATAAATAATATTTCCATGACTCAGCTCTTTCTTCATTTCTAATTGCAAATACTTCCCAGAATTTTGCTAATGATTCAGGGGCACAAGATGTAATTTTATTGGCGATGGTTGCAAATGATTCAGTATTAACATCTTGCATTCTTAGAAGTAATTCCCTCATTCTTATTCCGGCGACTTCATCATTTTCAACCCATAGAGGAACGAATATTTCTTGAGAATCATAGGGGTCTAATTCTAAATAATCTCTTAGGCAAGATTGAACAAATAATCTTTTAATTCCCTTATCAGAATCTTGTGATGGCAACTTTATTCTTTGAAGAAATGCATCAGAATCAATACTTGCTAATTCTTTTAGAGAACTAACTGATGCAGATCTTGCACTAATATCATTTGATTTAGCCAGGTAATCAACTAAGGCGATTCCTTCATCAAATGAAGCGCGCAATAAGGAAGGAAGAATATCAGAAATTGCTATTTGCACACATGATTCTTGCCTTGTTTGCAGAGCAGTCAAAACCAATAATCCAGAATCTTGTGAAACCTCCAATAATCTTGGAACACAACTGACTAATTCAGCAGCAACACTCTCTGGTTGCGACCGAACCATTTGCTCAAACCTAGTTGCTAAAGCCATTTGTTCTACTAAAACAGGTCTTTCCAACATTGTTCTCATCCATTTTACCAAAAGAATCCTTCTTTCTTCATTCCCTTCTTCCATTACATCAAATAACCAATGAGCAGCATCAATACCCCCTGAATTTTCTTTAATTTTGAGGGGGTAATCATCCTTTTTCCCCCAATCAACTTGGTGAGGCCCCGGCTCAGGTTGAGTTGGCCAATGCCCGGGTGGGCTAGATAAGGCAACACTTTCTAAAATGTGATAACCTTGATTTTCAGATAAGCCATCGATCTTACGACAAATACCATTTAACAAAGAAATACCAATGTACCAACGAGTTGTATCAGGAGCATCTCTATCTAAGGCTAAGGCCAACCAACCTTCACAAAATCCAAAAATTATGTGCCGCGAAACATCCTCGATTCTTTTCAACAACCATTTCTCTCCTTCTTTTTGAGGATCTGCTGTAAGCCCCAGGCGGTGAGGTATCATCACTTCCCTACAATTATCCAATAAATTGTTGAATCGTGCTTTGTCAACGGTAAAAAGCCCCTCAGCTTGTTCTAATACCTGAGTGGCTGAATGTGGGCCAATTAATGGTAAATCCGAATCTAATATGGGCGGTGGGGGTAGTGGCCAATTAGTTAGAGACCATTCCATATCTTCGTTAAGCATCTCTAGACAGTGGGTGTGAATAATAGATGCAGTTTTTTGCCGTTCTCGGCTGTAATCCATTTTAATCCCATCAGAATGTTTCTCGAATAATCTTGTGTATTTTGTAAGGTAGTAGAGCTCTATTTACTGGAGTGACTTCAAGAATCCTTGAATCATCTCTCCTTCGAATGTCTTGCAATAGTGGGTGCCTGCTCTTCTTATGCAGAGTCATTATTGTTGGTTTATCAATATCAACGACTTCTCGAACAATAGCAACAAATTCTTCAGATTCAACAGTAAATTTTCCAATTTCATCTATTACAATGACTTCGTAATTATCAATAGCTTCTTGAATTGCAGGAACCGCAATTTTTGCAATTACTTCAGGATCTAACCCCAATCCTAGAATTCGATTTCTCGATTCAATATCTTTGTGGGCGATAGTACCAGTTTCTCCAGTTTGAATATTTAGGCAAGAGTAACCGACTCTAGTAGTTCCTTCTAATATTGGTATTGTTTTCACACCACCTATAATTTCGAATGAACTTGGATCTTCCCCTCTTCCTCTTAGTTCTTGACCTCTCTCATTTTCTAACATCGCAGCAACTTTGTTCATCACGGCACTTTTGCCAGAACGGGGTAAACCAGTAATGCCTATTTTTGGATGAATGCCCATGGAATTTCCTCATTTAGTTGTGTGTTGCCGAGATTATTAGACACTACTGAGTACTACGAGGGCGGTGACATCATAAATACCTATTCTAGTAATTACGTTCCGCATTCGGGAGCAACAACCACCTTTAAGCAAGCCGTGACCCGATTTCGTAGTTCCCTGGAAGTAAGGGTAGTAACTCTAATTCGTAGTTGTTTACATTATTATTTGCAGCCCATGCGCGAGCCCAAGCATCGAGTTTGTACGAATTTAGTAAATAACATAGCCATTCTAATGATTCTTCAAATCCATTATGAGTATTGGATAACATTTCCATAATATCTTTTGGAAGTTGTAAGTAGTTTACAGAATTTCCAAGAACCGCGCCGGCGGGAAGAACAACCCAGCGCAACCGCCGAGTTTGTTGGGCATTGACAATTGCTTGACATGCAAGTCTTGGTAATTTAGATGCCTCTATGCTACCCCGCCACAGTGCTTGCTTTCTTTCAGGAGAATTACAGTTTATCTGTGAATTGAAAGCAGGGTGATGAATCCACACATCATTTTCATCATTACTACGAAAGTGAATACCTCGAACAAATGGTATACCTCTACTTCCTTTCTTCCAAGTATGAATATCTTCAGACCAACCAGTTTGATCTACTTCCCCGACTCTAACTCTAACACGTTCATCCTTTCCTGATAACCAATGATTGGCATCGGAAAGTCTAGGCGCCTCAGCTAATTCATCGATGATTTCTACTAACTCATCTCTTTCATCTCTTTTTCTTGGAAGTCTTGGAACGGACCAATCACCTTGGCTCCATCTTTCCCAACGTTCTTTGTCTAGAGATAAACAAGGAACAGTTGCTTCAAGGCCGTTTCGTGAACACAGGTCGCTTTTTTCTGCGGGGCCCAATGATAGCAAACTATCAGTTTCTCCACCTGTAGTTATACCAAGTACAAGCACACCTTGTGTGACACCTGCAAATAATCGAGCAGATTCTGGGAATGTCCAGATAGTTGTCCATTCGTGCTTATTTACAAGTAGGGAACGTAGTGGCGCACTACTTTGTTCTCTTAGCAAACTATCTGGGACAATAATTCGAATTCTACCTCCGGATTTTACAAGTTGCAAACTTCTTTCAATAAATAGGCGATATAAGTTAACGTTACCACGAAGCGTGGAAAATCTTAGTGCCCCATCCTTTTCTTTCAAATTACGAAGTTCATTGCCTAGTTCTTTTCTCAACACACTTCCGTTCTCATAGCCGCGGAACCTATCCTTAATTCTCAACCATGGAGGGTTTGTCAATAGTAATCGTGGCTGCTCTTCCCAAGGCCATTCACCCCGCAAAGGATCTACAACCATGATTGCAGATTCCAAAGTTTGCATAGCTTCAGTTCTAGATAGCATCCCCATTAGAGGTTGGTCATCAAGTGTCGCTAGCCCATTACGCACTAATTCGAGATAAAGGCGTCGATGGCTGGCATTTTTAGCTATGTGACACATATCTACTAATTGAAATTTAGAGAGCAAGGTACGTGTATCTTCTAATTTTTCATTTTCACTAAATTTTGAGGTTGCCTCAGCGTGCCATCGAATAAGGCGAGCAGGAAATAATCCTCCAGCAAGTGCCGGATCAGCAAATGGAAGAGGTATACCACTACGAGTTCTAATTTTTTCATTAATTTCCTTGAGAGTTTCTTCATCTTCTTCTAAATCATCTTCATTATTTTCAAGATTTAGTTCATCAACATGGATGTGAAATCCAGGCGGTAATGCATCTAAATTAATTTTAGGAGGAGTTATTCTAGATGAAATTGGAGGTAGGTCAACTCTCAATTCATCAGCGATAATAGCATCTGCTAGTGCAATAGGGGTGGGGTGTGCGCCCCGGGGGCTCCGTCCATCTTTCTCTGCATCATAGCGGCAAATTAACTGGTCTAAAACATGGCCGGGATCAGTTAGCAAACTTGCAGGAAGAGTTGGCCAATTTTGAGGTAAAACTGCTGCAATTGGCATATTTCTACTCAACGCCACCTCCCAAGAAGATAGCCAAGTATCAATTTGTTCTTCTCTAGAAGAACATTCTCTATCCAGGCGGGCGTACCAACCACTAACATTCCCAGACCTCATGAATAGAACTCGTATAGTAACTTAGATTTAGACATTTACCCGAATCGATAAATTATCATCTTTCATCAAGAAGTAATTCATCACCAGCTATACTCATTTTCACAACAGTACGTCCTTTTGCTAACCAATGCCAACCTTCAGTTACCCAATCATATAATTGGTCTAAGCCATCAATTCCAATTCCAGCAGCTTCTGCCATACGCTCTAAAACGAGAACTTCAGCAGGATGATATTCACCATCTGCGGCAGCTAACAAAACAGAATCTCTAAGTGCGACTTTTAGCGTATCAGGGGTTGCTTTTTCTAACAATTGTTCTAAGTCTCCATTACTACGTAATTGCTTCCTAGTATTCTCTCTTAATTCTGGCTTTAGCAACACTCTTCCCATGAATGCCTCAAGCGCAGCCATCTCTTCACGCACTAAAGCACCATCAGAATTTGCTAGTAGTGCTAATAGTTCAATATAAACTTCTTTTTCAGAAGGAGATAGCATATCGACAGCATCGGGCAGCATGCCACTCATTGCTTTCACCTATTCAACATCTAGCAGGTCTAATCCGCCCTGCATCCAGTCGTAACCCTCAGAAACCCAATCGAGTAATTTGTCCACGATACCCGATTCTAATTTTAGATGTTTAGCAATTGATTCAAGAGCAATTTGTTCATCTTCATCAACAGTTCCATCTGCAGCAGTCATCAAAGCAGCATCTCTTAGTGCAAGTTTACCAGATACTTTCCCCAACCCCCCTAGGCACTCTTCAAGGGTAGGCGGTTCTTTGAGATAAGTACGAATCATTTTTCTCTGTGCGGGAGATAGTAGAGCAGTCCCAAGTCGCTGTTCAAAGACAGTCATTTCATCGATTGTCACTTCGTCATCAATGTTGATCATATAGGCCAATAACTTGGCATAAGCAAAGCGTTCGTCGCGGGGTAACTCGTGCAGAGTGTCCGGAAGCATGGTTCTGCGAAAGGTAACAGGGATAACAACCCTGCGCTGAAGGAGAGCGGCGAAACAAACTCAATTCCTACTTGATTTTCTGGCTAATGCAATGATACTAACTGCGCTGAGTGTCAGCAATATGCCAAATCCAGGAGTATCATCATCCTGAGAATCAACGCGCACGAAGGAGGCAGACCAATCTACACCATGCAGATCTATTTCATCCGTGCGAATCATCCAATTGTCGCCGACTGAGAACTCACCATCCTCATCAACATCGTTCCATGTCATCTCCCACCAACCTGGTTTAGTCACATTACCAGTACCGTTGGATAGCAATCCCAATGTCAAAACCTCCTCGCCATCAGTTGAATCACCACCTTCGACTCGCATTTCGATTTTAGATAGATTAACTCCTAGAAGGTCCCCTACATTATCGTAAGGTCGGTAAATGTTCATATTACTATATCCATGTCCATTAAAGTAGATCCCTTCCATTTCTCCATCAGAATTCACCACGGCCATGGAATGTAGGTATTCATCCAAGGAATTTTCCGCCATCCAATCTTCTATTGATTGGGAAAATGGATTATGTCCATCCCACTTTGCGGATGGAGTTAGACAGATAGCATGGTTGTCAATGTTCTTAATGAGAATTTGATCCACAGTCAAATCTGTAGAAACCCACAGACTATCTTCGTCGATATATACTCCCCACTCCCAAAAGTAGTAGTTGCTCGCAGTACCATTGACATCTTCTATGAATGTATTATTCTCGGATTGATAGGTTGCGTAGGTCATGTTTTGTGTGCTAAATACATTCATCATCAATTCTAGTGCTGTATAGTTATCATACCATTCGTAGTTTATTTCGTACATGAAGTTCGATTTATTTCCCTCGACATCGTAGAGTGTAAATTGGGTGTTGAAGCACTGTGATGCATCACACTCCTCCGTGACTGTTTCTGAGTTTGCTATTGGCGTAAATGAACATACTATGAGTATGACAAAAACAAATAATATTGCGTTATAATTACTTGACCTCATAGTTTTCCGACAGGGTACTCATACTCAATACTTCTTAACCGAGTGTTGCTAGCATCAAATGATGTCAAACTACCTCTTTGCAATGGGGTCCACTTCAATTATAGAATATATTCAAGCATCACTTCCCAGTAATTCAGATGAATGCACAGTGGGTGCACAATCTGAAACCGTATCCTATCTAGTTGTTGAGCGAAAGGGTGATAATCCAGAACCAAGTATTCATTCTGTTGAAAATGAATTAGGAGAAAAAGAGAATTTTTTCTTCAAGGGATGGGTTGTTGATCATGATAAGAAAGCGGTCGCTTTAGGTGCTAAAGGATTCAAGGAATATTGCGCCCCATCTGAAGGTGACACTATGACCTCATCCCCTCTGGATGCGGAGGGCTCGTTTGTACTTGCGGCATGGGATGAAAATAAACTCCTTATTCAAAATGATCTATTCAACTTATTTCCAATATTGTATTTTTCAACTCCTGATTTAATTGTAGCATCAGATTCGTTGTTTGTATTATCAACTATTAGGAAGGCCTTGGGTTTACCTTGTACTTTGAATAAGAATGTAGTTTACTCTAGAGCATGGACACACGGGCTTGCATGTGCAGTAATGTCGCATGAAACAATGGTGAAAGGAATTAATTTGCTTACACCAGGCTCCCATATATCTGTAGAAATTAATTCATTTAAACTACCTCGTTTTACAAAAAACGACATTGACCATAATTATAAAAACTCCAACCTCAAATATCAGGTTTATAAAAAAACAGACGTTTTTTTTCGGGATGACGTCCCTAAGACATAGGCACTCCAGACCAAGTGTAAAACATGTTTTGGGGGTCCTAGAATGGTTCTGCATGCTATTGCTCACTAAAAAAACACATTTGCATACTTGAGGTTTGGTTTTTTGTTTACTCTCGGCGACCCCCCCTCCCTGGTT
>PVBE012127955.1_pt1 | contig 12059 bp, 10 predicted proteins | sample 1631181 | NCBI WGS metagenome assembly PVBE01 (sample SAMN08397723, study PRJNA350692) | Marine metagenome, whole genome shotgun sequencing project. | isolation source: water | place: Pacific Ocean | collected 2012-04 | reverse complement strand
CTTCCAAGAAGAGATCTACTCGCCGCAGAAAGTCTTCCAAGAAGAGATCTACTCGCCGCAGAAAGTCTTCCAAGAAGAGATCTACTCGCCGCAGAAAGTCTTCCAAGAAGAGATCTACTCGCCGCAGAAAGTAAATAATTAACTTTTTTGTTAATAAATTTTAAATTTTTTAAATTAATTCCTTCAATTTCAAGTAATTTATTATTTTTCTACCGAAACATCGATGTTGGTATTATGTGTTAGTTCAATTTCACTTAAAGAAGGTACATTAAAAGGATCGCTTATACCAGTGAATTCCTTGATGACACCATTACGTGCAAGAGCATAAAGGCCTTTTACGTCTCGGTCTTCACATATTGTCAAAGGTGTGTTCATATACACTTCTATGTAATTTCCATATTGTGAAATAAGCTGCCTATTATAGGCTCTGTCTTCTTCATATGGTGCAATGTTAGCACATAGAACAATGCCATTGTGTTTGACAATTTCAGACGCAACATAACCTATGCGTCGTACGTTGGTTGAACGGTCTTCGCGACTGAAACCAAGCCCCTTTGAAAGGTTTTGACGTACAATGTCTCCATCAAGTATTGTTATTGTTCTGTTTGTTGTCTTTTCATAAATTACTTCACGTAATGCATTAGCAATAGTAGTCTTACCAGAACCAGAAAGACCCACGATGTACACGCAAAAACCTTGTTGATTTTTGGGATTGTATTCTTTTTGAAGTATGTGCGAAATCTCAGGGAACGTAAACCAGTCTGGAATAATTTGGTTGTTTTCAAGCATCTTACGCTGTTGAGTACCAGAAATTTGGTCTATAGAATCTTCTGCTTCTGTTTGGTCCATGGGCAAATAAATTTGCTTATTTTTTACATATACCATCATCTTAGAAGTAAGAGGAACAATATTGATTTCTTCTGCGTGCTTTTCAAGCAGTTCTTGTGCTTCGTAAGGACCATAGAAGCTGTTACCTTCCTTTGTTTTGTAAGAAGGTCCAGCGTGGTCTCGACCAACAATGAAGTGTGTGCATCCATAGTTCTTTCGAATAATAGCGTGTAATAATGCTTCTTTTGGACCAGCCATACGCATACTCAACGGAAGTAATGAAAGGATCGCCTTTTGATTGTACCTTGACATAAGAGCTTTATAGCACTTAACTCTGGTATGGTAATCAATGTCACATTGTTGTGTAATGCCTACAACAGGGTTTAAGAAGAGTACAGCGTTTTTATCTCCCGAGTCACACAGTGCTTTTTGAGTAAGCTCAAAATGAGAGCGATGCATAGGGTTACGAGTTTGAAATCCAACAACGGTTTTCCAGTTGTTTTCCTGAATAGTTTTTTTGACTTCTTCGGGAGTAAGACGCAGTTCTTTGTAATCATAATGAGCTATTCCGTTGATTGGTCTTACTGGTCCTCCAATGTTTGTAACTTTGCCTTGGTTCAAAATGATGGATACATAGGGGTGATTGGTGTCATCACTTCCGTAACACAAAAGACATTCTTTTTGCAAGTCTGGGACATAAACGCTTTCTATGGTCATAGCTGCTAAATGAGCGTTGTCTTTGTCACATAACACTATTTCTTCGCCTAAGGAGTAGTCTTTGGGATTCTGGATTGAAAGAGTAATAGGTAACGGCCATAAGGTTTGTGACTGTTTTAAACGCATATCTTCGAGTACACTCTTGTAGTCTTCTTCGTTCATAAAGCCTGTTAGCGGTGCAAAAGCTCCTGTCAGTATCATTTCCAAGTCACATACTTGGCGGTCATTAAGAATTACAAATTTTTTTGCCATTTTAGTTTTATAACCAGTTTTTTGAGACCTTTTTGTACTACTAAAAAAATGATTTCTATTTGTATACACGCATAAGGTAATGTCATTGTGTAATAATTTTTATAACGGTTCAAGTTTTGTCGTAGACAACAGCGGTAATGAATGGATGTTGCCAAATAATATAGGATTTAATGACTGGGTAAACAAGACATTCCATGATTACAAGTTAAGCGAGGGTATTGTTACAGAAAGTGACAATTTAATGAACGAAAGTGATACCCTTTTTCCACATCAATTGTTCATACGTGATTTTATGCGTCTTGGTAGTCCATATCGTGGATTGTATGTGTACCATGGTCTGGGTTCGGGTAAGACACGCACTAGTATTGTTATGTCAGAACAATTTCGAGCACTAGGACATAAAATAGTGTTTATTTCTCCTGCAGCTCTTTCTTCCAATATGGTAGAAGAATTAGGTAAATGGGGAAACGATGATGTGAAAAACATTGCTGACCCCAAGGAACGCCGTAAGTACCTCAAAGGTTTCTACAACTTCGTTTCCATAAACGGTACACCAATACGCAAGTTCTCTTCGATTGACCTTGAAAACAAAATCATTGTAATCGATGAAGTTCATAATCTTGGTTCTGTTATGGCCAATAAGCGTAACAAAAAGGCAGTAGCTTTTTATGAATGGTTAATGAACGTTAAAAACTGTAAGATACTTGCTCTTTCCGGTTCTCCTATCATCAATGAGCCTTTCGAGCTTGCTCTTGTTTCAAATATCTTACGCGGGCCTATGGACTACGAAACTAGCTTGGTTAATGGGAAAGTAATTCGGAACTATAAAACAGTGTTTCCTTCTGACAAAAAGAAGTTTGTAGAAATATTTATTAACCCTGATACGAATACATTAAAAAATGAGCTTATTTTCAAGCGTCGTATTACTGGACTATATTCATATTTCTATGGTATTGTTGGTGGTCGTCTTCCCGAACTCAATACCATCTTGGAAGACATTCCTATGAGTGACTACCAATACAAAATGTATGAAATAGCTCGTAAATATGAGATATCTATTGATAGGTTTGCATCAAATAAGCCTGATGATGAAGGTACCTCTTCATATCGAAACTACTCACGTCAGCTAAGCAATTTTGTACCTCCTTTCAATGAACAAGATGGACTTTCGTACAAAGAGCTTGTAGTGCCTGAAACTTACGATGACTGGTCTGAAAAGCAGCAAATAATGCTTGCTGAGGCTTTCGGTGAAGACACTGATGGTTTTCTAAGGTTTGTTTCGGAATACAAAGAGTATTCATCTGTTCAAGAAAAAATAGCTGCTATTGAAGAGCTTGAAGAGCTTGAAGAGCTTGAAGAGCTTGGTATCAAAGAATTTATTAAAATTGTGAAGGTTACTAAGCGTGACGATGTATCCACATTGAAAGCATTGAGTTCTCAAACTTCATTTTTGCAAGAAAATCTGCTCGATAATATGCCTCTTTATAGTCCTAAATTGATGAAGCTAATGGATAACATTGAAAATGGAAAGGGAAACAACGGTAAGGTTTTCTTGTACTCGCATTACCGTAACTACTCTGGTATTGGTGTAATCAAAGAGCTATTAAAGCAGCAAGGTTACGAAGAAATAAATGAAAATAATGTTGAGTTGTTTGACCCAGATTCTATGACTGAAAAGAAGCGCTATGGGTTCTTCGTTGGAGGTGTAAGTAATGAAATACGCTATAAAATCAAAAAGATTTACAATCACTCCAAGAATATGAATGGTCAATTGATGAAAATATTTATGGGTACTCAGGCTGCTGCTGAAGGTATTTCATTGAAGCACGTGCAGCAAGTACATATAATTGAACCATATTGGAACAATGTACGTATTCAGCAAGTCATTGGTCGTGCTCGACGTCTTGGTTCTCACATTGGGTTACCTTTAAATGAGCAAACAGTACATGCATATATGTATTTTTCTATTTTCTCAGAAAATCAAACAGCATTTGAAGTCGATACAACAGACAAACACATCTATGGTAATGCATTAATAAAGCAACGTTTAAATGACCAGTTTCTGAATGCTATCAAGTCTTCAGCCGTAGATTGCACGCTAAATTACGCACAGAATTCTCTTATGGACAAAGACTACGTGTGTTATGTTCCTAACCCCGAAGAAACCAAAGAGACCATTGCTTGGGACTCTGACATTACAATGGATTTGAACCGCTTAGCTGGTGTTGAATACTCGAAAACTCTTAGGAAAAACAAGTACTTGCTATTTCCCCGTCCTCATCACATTAACCTTTTGAAGCTGTACAACAAAGAATTATATGAGCCAAAGAACACTATATTTAGCGGTACCATTGAAAATGTCGGTGATGATGGAAGCTTTAGTTTTAGCTCTAATATGGACACTGTTAAAATCAAAAATTATTATGCAGGGTTTTATGTGCATATTTTTGCTCCTATGCAAAAAGGATACGTTATATCGAGCTATGACTATGAAAATAAAAAGTTTAATGTGTCTGGATTATCTTCAGAAATCATTGAACAAGGTATGCGGTTCTGGATTTACAGACCAAAGTATGTAGCTAAAATTGTGAACAACGAAATAGAAACACGAGAAAAAAGAATTGTCTTGTATGACCGCGACTACTTGCTGACACAACAGCAATGGGTACCCAAGATGCAGTTACTTCTTTCAAGTGATGAAAGAACTGCGAATATTAAATCGTTTTAAAAAATATTTTATACTTTATAAATGTCTTTGAGTGATCGTGAACTCGAATACTATGTTGTTGCTTGTGGAAACACTTCAATGAATACTGTTATTTTGCAGCATTGGGATATGTTTATCAAGAAGAAATACGTTTATAACTATGTGTATTGTAGTCATATTGACAATGACATGGCTTTGTTTATCTTCAAGAATGATGCTGGTTATTACGTGGTAAAAAGTTCAGAAAAAGAAAAAGAAGAACTCGAAGACGAATTTGAACGTATTCAACAAGAGCTAAATGGTGTCGAAAAGGAAGAGGAAGACCACGTAATTGTGGATTGCTATGGGTCATTGAAACAATGTATTGACGACGGTCTTACTAAGCGTGAAAGAGAATGTCTCGGATTGACAAAAACATCTAAAATAAAGCTGTCTGCAGAGCTGAAAAAGGACTTAAAAAAAATTGTATGTACTGATTTTATAACCGTGAAAGACAATGATTACGAAACTATGCTGCAAGACTACATCTACTTGTGTGATGATAAGCTGCGGCTGAGTATGATACCATATTTGACATGTAATGAACTTCAAAATATGACGTTTAAAGACAGCATAAACACTGTTATACTTTCAAACAATGAGCTTTTGGATAGCCTTATATGGCTTTCAAATATTCCAAAATTAAAAACATTGTACATTTCTTCGTGTTCTTCGATACATGATAAAAGTGTAAAAGAGCTCGTAAGTGTGTGCTTTGGATTGGAAGAAATATCTTTTTATAACTGTCAGAACGTAACGCTTGAGTCTATGACTTATTTGCTTTCTATTACGATAAAAAGCATTAGTTTTATGAACACTAACATGAAGTGCATTCATAAACCATTGGAACCACTGATTTCAAAAGAACAGTGGATATCCCTTGTGGACGCACCTGGTTCGAAAACGTTGGAATTATTGGATATCAATGCCATGACGCTTACAAAAGACTTATTGCACGACCTTTTGTATTGTTGTAGTTCAATAGAACGTTTGAGTATTCATCATGAGCTTTTTAACAAGTTTCTCAAGGATATCCATGGTAGTAGATATGGTTCTGGTAATGTTCTTACAGTATGTGCCACGTATGACCATGACCAGAGTTTGAGTTGTGACTTCACAAAGCCAGTAAGCATTGGAAACCTTCTTCGAGACCAGTTTGAAAATCCTTTCTCGAGTTCTATGCTTAGTGTCATAAAGAAAATAAAAAATGATTGCTCCTTGTAGAAACGTATCAAAATGGAAAACGAATTAGTGCAAGATTTATTGGAAGACGAAGATTACGATGAAGAGTACGGAGATTACGAGGAAGAATACGAGGAAGACGAGGAAGACAACGAAGACAACGAAGACAACGAAGACGACGAAAGTGAAAGTGACGACGAAGAAAAGGATTCAAATAGTGAAGAAAATATCATAGATGATGTCGATGGATTAGAGACAGTGTCTAATTCCGTGTACAACAATAACATAAGTAACAGCATAATACGTAATAAATTGACAAAATATGAATATACACGAATTTTTAGTTCGCGTGTAACACACATACAAAATGGAGCTATTCCTATGGTCAAAGTGGATAAAGATATGACGGTAGAAGACATAGTAAAACGAGAGTTTGAACAAGGACGTATTCCGCTAATACTAGAACGAACACTTCCAAAGGAAAAAGGCGTTTTTAAAGAGTATCGTCGTGTCAACGAAATTTTCAACACCGTAATGAGCTAAATTTTTTCATAATTTTTATTGAATACTTTATTCAATAAAGCTGTTTTACTATTGACCCATTTAAGTCCTGGGTCTGCACCCCAGGTAACCCAAGCAACAATAGACCTCTTGTTATGCCATTCTTTATTCATAGGCTTGCCTGCATCTTTCCAGGATTTAAATCCAGGATAGCTCGTGTATTTGTGACGTGCATACCAATTACGAATATACCTTAAATCTTCAATTGAAATTTCGTCTTTTGTTGAGAGCTGTTTTGCACGCTTCCATCCTGTTTCTGTTGCTCCTTTGAACCCTGCTTTTTTCATTTCAAATGCTTTCTTTGCCCATTTTTTAACACCTGCTGGAACAGGTACCATGGTACTGGGTTTGTAACATTTAAATAAGGTTATATTTTTTTCTTTTACTTTAGTATAATGCACTATCAATACGGTGGTGGACAGTGTTCGCTTTGTGGTAGCGAGGGTACTACCAAAGCTTCTTGCCCTTTAAATCTTGACGCAAAAAAGCCTAATCCACTTAAGCATCCCAATGTTGCTCAAAGAATTGAAAAGGTCCCTTTATTTACTATGCAACAGTTTCGAACTCATGGTACGCGGCTTCTTGACACCTTGAACAAAACTCAAATCAAAAAGATTATTGAAGACGCCAATAATGCTTACTATAACAACGTTGCTTTTATGACCGATGACGAATTTGACATAATAAAAGAGTACTTCGAAAGGAAGTATCCTTCTGTGAACTTGGGTGTTGGTGCAAGACTTGCAAAGGTTACACACAACAAGGTTAAGTTGCCTTACTTTATGGGTTCTATGAACAAACTGAAGCCTGATACTGGCGCCATCGAGCGTTGGAAAAACATTTATGGAGGTTCTTATGTGTTGAGTACAAAGATGGACGGTGTAAGCGGGCTGTTTGTGATGAAGGACGGAGTAAAAAAGCTTTATACACGTGGTGATGGTACTGTTGGACAAGACATAAGTCATTTTATACCACATTTGAAATTACCGACCATTGGAAACAATGTGGCTATTCGTGGTGAATTTATCGTCAAAAAGAACGTACCCTTGAAAGGTCCTGCTCGAAACTACGTGTCTGGATTGATGAACCGTCTTACGTTTAACCCAGCTGATTATGCTGTTGTGGACTTTGTATGCTACGAAGTTATCGAGCCAGCTATGAGACCTTCTGAACAGTTTGATTACTTACGCAGGAATGCTCCTTATGTGGTAAAACACAAACTGGTACAAAGCATTGATAACTCATCGCTTTCAGACTTGTTGCTCGATTGGAGGTCTAATTATGATTATGAAATCGATGGAATTATTGTGACAAGCAATAATATTTATGAGCGTAAAAGAGGAAACCCTGAACATTCTTTTGCCTTTAAAATGGTCTTGAGTGACCAGATTATTGAAGCCAAGGTGCTTGATGTGGAATGGACTGCTTCCAAGCACGGACTTTTGAAACCACGTGTGCGCATTGAAGACGTCTACATCGGAGGTGTTCATATTAGCTATGCTACTGGTTTCAATGCTAAGTTCATAATGGAAAATAAGATTGGTGTTGGTGCTGTGGTCAAGCTTATCCGAAGTGGTGATGTTATACCTCATATTATGAGCGTGGTAAAGCCCGCAGCTGCACCCATTATGCCTGCTGGAAACTATACATGGACATCGACAGGTGTTGATATTATGCTTGTTGGAATGCAGCAAGACGAAACTGTGCAGCAAAAAAGGGTTATTGATTTTTTCAAAAAGTTGAAAATAAAAGGCGCTGGTCCTGCTGTTGTGGCAAAAATCCATCAAGCTGGGTTCGTGAATGCTGCTGATGTAGCAACTATGAGTTTGAATGATTACAATGCTATATTTGGAGGCAGCTCAAAGACTGGGAAAAAGCTCTATGAAGCTGTGCGTGAAGCATTAGGTGGAGCATCGTTGGCTGAAATCATCAATGCATCGAATGTACTGGATAAGGGCTTCGGATTGACGCGCTTGGAAATGATTTTTGAAGAATACCCACGTATTCTTAGCTCTTCTTCAGTGCGAGAAAAATTAATCGGATTGCCTGGATTGTCTTCAACGCTTGCAGATGCTTTTGTTTCTAAGATTGGTGAAATGAACGCCTTTTTGGTAGCAATTGGAAGACGGGGTTCTTCGGGACAACAGATACATCGTGGTCAAAAGAGGCAAATGACCGAGAATTCTCAGAAATCTAAGAAGTCTCAGAAGAGCCAGAAGGATCAATTCCAAGAATTATCAAATATTATGCAGTCTATGAGTATTCCAAAGGACCTTGTTGGTATGAATGTGCTTTTTACAGGTATTCGAGACGTGAATGTTGAAAAAATGTTAAAGTCCCGAGGCGCTAAAATAGCGTCATCATTTACTAATGCTGTTACTCATTTGGTTTCTAAGGATGTTAATGCTGATACAGGTAAATCCAAGAAGGCTCGTGAAAAAGGAATTCCCATTTTAACAATGGAAGAAATAAAAAATTATACGTAAAATGCAGCATAAGCCTTAGGGTCCATGATTAACTTGGTCTTAATAGTTTCTGCAGTCTTGTAAATCGGGCTTTGATTATGTACTCGAACAGTGAGATAAATGTAACACGCCTTTTCATTTTCTTGCTTTTCAATGAGTGAAAGAAGTGTTGTAAGACAATGATGGTCATCACCATTGCCTATTTTTACATCATTCATATGCGTGATTATATCGTTTACTTTGAGTGTCTTTTTCAAGTTACTGTTCTTGTGTATAGACGTAATTTTTATACCGTTTATTATTTCGTAACCAGTGTCTACAATATCTGAAAAGGTTACTTGTTCATACTTAATGCCAAGCATGAAATATTTGATTGGTGCAATCTTTTCACTGTTCTGTATGTGACAAGAGTGCATCTTTTTGATACTGTTCAAAAGAATGGAGCTGTTTATACATATGTTCATCGAGTTAGATTTTTGTTGTGTTATCATTCCGATAACCTGAGAAGCAGTGTTAAATACTGGTTGACCAGATGATAAAGTATTTTGATTTATACTTAATAGTAATGTTTCTGGTGTATTTGAACAATGTTGGTAGTGTGTATGCGTGATAATACCGCTTGAAAATGGGACAATAATTTCATCACTGACCTTGTTCATTGTAAAAATATGTTCACCAACGTTGGTGTTATTTCCTCTTCCCCATTTTATGTAATGGTTATAGTGCTTGGGTTTAATAAACTTCAAAAGAACAATACCATTGTAGTGATCCACACCAATACAGATACATTCATATGTTTTATTTTCAGGTGAAACATGCACTACAATACGTGTTATGTTTTCATGAGTGTACTTTTTGTTATTAGGTATAAGACAATATAAAGAAGATACAATATATTCTTCTGGATACACGATAAGAAAGCCTGAACCACTGACAGTGTCTTCACCAACATATGAAATAAGCTGAACTACGTTATTAGCGTTCATTGTAAAACTGTCACTGTAAAACTGTAACATATTGTTGGTTTGATTTCCTGCTGCCTCTGTAACAGTCAAAGAAACATTACTCACAATGTCGGATACTGCATCAATGGTTTCGTGGTATTGTGGTTCTTTTTCTTCTTCAATTTTAATTTCAACAACTGGCTTTTTAACTCGAACAACGTCAGAAAGATTATTTTCAATGACTTTTCTTGTTGCAGACCTGAACCTTCCTCGTGGCGGCATTATACTGTTAAAAAACATTTTAAACGCTGCGTGTATTTTTTTTTATAATTCTATGATATAGGTAACAAGATGAATATTCACCAGTTAACAAGTTTGCGACAAGACCCGAGTGTGGTGATGGTAGACGAGTACCAGAGCGCTCAACCAGCGTCGTATATGCTTACGGACTACTACCAAGACCGTTGGTGTGATTCTCGTCAAAATTATGCAGATAGAATTGGTCAGCAACCTATGCTGTTTTACAAGAATTATGAAAATGCTTGTGCTGTTTCCGATGGCACCAAGCTTCGTAATGGAAATATGACAAACAAGCGCTATATTAACCAGTTAAACGCACGACCTTTTATGGCTCATGCTAACCAAGCTCCTGGTCATAATAATGCTTCAAAGAACCCTGATTTAAGCTCTAAATTACGTCATGGTGTTGCTACTACTACTTACAAGCCCGTTGAAAATACATCCGGTGTTTCTATTGACCGTTTTAACTGTCTTCCTGAGTTTGGTAATCCTCAACGTGTTGAACATATTATGGAGCCTTGGGTACGTGGTGGAGAACATACCCGTGACGTTATCAGACGTCAAGACCATGCTGCTAGGGTTAAAAGTAAGTTCATCAAAGCATAAAACCTTTTATGCTGTTAAAATTAAAAATTTTTAATGCCAACAAGAATCACATTCTGTGCACATATAACCCTGAACAAGATTGTTGTTTCGTGCATAAGATACAATCATAGGGTTTGTTTGTTTGTTTTTTGAAGAACACTCTTCATTTTTGCACTCATACGCAGTTGTTCGCATGAGTGTTCTGTCATATTTTGTATTTAAGTTTACTGGGTACTCATTATTTATTTTTGATTCTTTGTACACTGTATTTGTAGTGTTGTTATATTTCAATGGAGTATTTTCTAGGCACGAACAGCATTCCAAGATAGTCTTTCCTTCGTTGTATTTAAACTTCATAATGTTCTTACAATTTTCACAAAAAAATACAACCATGCTTTGGTGTTATACAAAGAATAATCATTTTTTATTTTAAGCTTAAGAATATTCGCGCCACGAGTTATTACAGCCCTTTGTCTTACATTTAATGGTAACAGTGTAACCCTCATCTGCACTTCGTGTTTGTGATATGTAGTATATGCATTCACGTTGTTTGCATTTACCGCACTGATAAACGTCTGTTGTTTCCTCAGTTGCATTCATAATCTCGTTTGCTATGTTGGTCATGCGTTCTTCGTATGGTTTCCATTTTGTTGGTTTCAATTTCATTGGGTCAATACTTATTTCTTGCGTTGAAGACATTGTATTGGCGTTTACATAACTTTCTTTGTCGAGATTTTGCAGCAGAAATACAGCATGATGTGTATAAATTCTTAAAAAATCTGGACTAGTAAAATCTGCATGTTTTTTGTATTCTTTTTCAGAAATTTGAAATATTTCTTTCTCAAATGCATTAATAGTTTCTTGGTCTTTTATGTGCTTACTTATTTCATTGATAACGTTTCCCCGCACGGTGTTATGCTTCACTGTGGTTTCTTTATTTTTTGGAACATTGAACCTTCGTTTGATTGTTGTTGTAGTACTCATTACGGTTATACAAAGAGTAATCATTTTTTTATGAAAGGTACTTAAAAGCTTCGCATATAGAGTCAACGTGACGAGATATTATATTTTCCATACTCTTTTGCCTGCGTTTATTTGACGTTAAAGACGGAATTTCTTGATTATAGAGATACTTATGTGTACATAGTACAATAAAGTCTTTGAGGTTATCGTCGAGTTCACCTTCCTCTTCGTCTTCGTCTTCCGCTGCTTCCGCTTCTTCTGCTGCTTCTGCTGCTTCCTCCGCTTCCGCTGCTTCCGCTGCTTCCGCTGCTTCCGCTGCTTCGTCTTCCTCTTCCTCTTCCTCTTCCTCTTCTTCCACTGCTTCCACTGCTTCCACTGCTTCCACTGCTTCGTCTTCCTCTTCCTCTTCCTCTTCGTCTTCGTCTTCGTCTTCCTCTTCCCCCGCTGCTTCCGCTGCTTCCGCTGCTTCCGCTGCTTCCGCTGCTTCCGCTGCTTCCGCTGCTTCCGCTGCTTCCG
>PVBE012079366.1_pt1 | contig 12059 bp, 8 predicted proteins | sample 1631181 | NCBI WGS metagenome assembly PVBE01 (sample SAMN08397723, study PRJNA350692) | Marine metagenome, whole genome shotgun sequencing project. | isolation source: water | place: Pacific Ocean | collected 2012-04 | reverse complement strand
TGACTTGGAATCCATCCGAGACAACACGTCCGTCAGCATCAACCTGTGCTTCGCCAATTGTGAGTACTGTTGCCCCTGCCAGTTCTGCAAGAATACGTGCTTTTTGCGAATCACCAGTTGCTGCATCGCCTATCGCGTGCACGCGAGATTCAACGGAGTCCTCTCCGATGTGTGCCAAGAGAAGACGTTCATCTCCAGCCATGCGTGTTCGCATTGTCATCGAAACGCCACCACGAAATTCAGTATCGAGCATAGTGACACCGCGTCCAAGCAGTAGATATATGGATAGGCCACATACAACAAAACTCAGTGTCCAGAACATTTTTCGAAGTCTTACCCAGTCAACTGAAGGGCGCAAAAATCTCGCAACTGCAGGAACGACTGTTGGTAGCATTGGCATGTTTCGCATGCCAAAGACGTCCGTATATATTTTGAAAATAACTCGTGTTACGAACAACGAAGTAAAAAGCGTTGCAATAATACCAATCGAAAGTGTGACCGCAAAGCCTTTGACTTCGGTTGTCGCAGTACGATATAGCACAAAACAGACAATTAAGTTTGTCAAGTTTGCGTCAATAATTGTGGAGTAGACTTTGTTGTAGCCCTCGCGAATCGCCTCGCGCAAATCCCTTGCACCCGCATTGAGTTCTTCACGAATACGTTCGTAGATAAGAACATTCGCATCAACTGCCATACCCATTGTCAAGACAACACCTGCTAAGCCCGGAAGCGTAAACGTGCCATCAATTAAAGCCATGGTTCCAAAAATCAACAGTCCGTTAGCAAGCAACGCAAAGTCTGCCACTAAGCCAGCCGTCATGTAATAGAAAAGCATGAAAAGCATGACTGCAATGATGGACCAGCCAAGCGCACTCATACCACGGCTCAAGTTATCAACGCCAATCGAAGGTCCAATGATGTTTACTGCAATAGGCTCATTACTTAATCGTGCTTCAAGCGATCCTGCGGCTAGAACACGAAGCAAATAATTAATCTCATCTTGCGAGAAACTACCCGTAATTTGCCCCTGCCCATTAATCTGTGAGTTCAGATTTGGCGCAGTGTATACCTGTCCATCAAGGACAATCGCCATAGGTTCGTTGACGTGTGGCCCGGTCATACGACCCATTTTCCCGCCACCAGAACCGTCTAAACGAAATGCGATTGCAGGCCTACCAAATGAATCTGCTGATTGATACGCACCTGTAACAGACCATTTATTCCCGCTGGTGTGCGTCATACATCTTGCGTCATCGGTATAGAGAAGCAAGTAAATCGACCCGTCATATTCTGCGGCCTCTAACGAACGCGGCGCAGCCCCAAGGAATGTTTGCGGACTCGCGATAAGTGCAGCAAGTTGCGCAGGAGTCTCGACCCACTGTTTCAGGTTATTGATTGGATACCATGCAGCAATCAATGAGTCCGTATTATCTGGTCCTACTTCTGCAAGCTGCGCTCGCATATCTGCAATATCAAGACCCTCTGACTTGCTTTGCTGTACTGCGATTCTAAAGTCCAAGACTCCCGCACCGCGAAGCATCCGAATGAGGTCTTCTGGATCATCAAAACCAGTCCTCTTGCTCTGGTAATCATCGAACGTATCAAGCAAAGAACCAAGTTCTGCAGCTAGGTGTGGGTAACCACTCTCTAGTTCTGCAAACGAAACATCGCGTGGAGCAACACCACGCAAAACTTCATCGGTTTTTTCATGCCGAATAACACGACCGTTTTCATCACGAAGAGGATCGCCAAGCGATGAGAGTTGCAATAGTCGAGCAACCTCATTCCTATTTAAACTCATTGCTAGTACTTGTTCGCGAGTGTCCTCAAAATCAATTTCCGAATCAGCAACTTGTTGTTCAAGAGCACCATTGGTCGGGTCCGCTTTAAGGTTCGCGTTTGCTTGTTCAAGTTCGTTGTACATTCGTTGCAAGTCTGTAACAAGCGTTCCCCTCGCGCCTTCGCCACCAAATTTCTCAACGGCATTCCCATCCTCAAGAGCTTGATCCAGTGAACCAGCACGTATCTGAGCGCCTTCGAGTAAGTCATCGAGGTGACTCTTATAAATGCTTGCTAATTCTTTAACTTCAGCACTTGGCAGCGGCATAACAACTTCAATTCGATCGGTGCCAAGTGGCGTCATTTGAATATCAAAGACACCATCTGGGTTAACACGTTCTTTCAAGACCTCAATAGTCTGAGAGAGAACCGTTTGGCGATCGACACCCTCATCCATTCGGACGGAGTAAATCAGACTCACGCCACCGCTTAGGTCGCGACCGAGGCGAATCTTTTTATCGGGAGGTGTGATTGCAAACACACAACCGATGAGAAGTAAAACTATTAGGATGATCTTCCAGAGGAGATTCTGCATGACGTTAGGATCCAAATGGGGTCAGTGAATGGGAAAAGTATAAGAGAAAAAAGTCAACTTGATGTATCGGCAGTTACTTGCTCAATGCTATCGCGAAGAACAGTGATTCTTGTGTTTGATGATTCGTCAATCTTCAAGACAACTCGATCGGGTTTAATTTCTACGATGGTTCCGAAAACACCACCTCGAGTGAGTACTTGGTCACGTTTTGAAAGTGAATCAAGCATTGTTGCTCTTCGCTTCTTTTGCTTGCGGCCTCCAAAGAAACTAAAAACAATCATGCCCACGAGAAGCAGCATGAGCATCGGAAAGAAGTTGTCGCCAAAGAGACCTGTCGCGGTCTGTTCTTCACCAGAAACTTGTGCGCCACTGGCAGTGGTTGTTGTATTCTCTTGTGCACCTTGGTCACCGAATTGGATGCAGGCATATTGCACGAATATTTCATTTGAGGTGTGAGGTAAAAACATAAAAATAAGTATCCTGTTGGGTCTTAGGTGATCGCGAGTACTGGCCACCGTTCTGGTAGCGCAGACCATGAATTATCTTCGATAGCGAGCCGTATGTCTATCATCAACGACTGGAAGTGGTGAATGTTATGGATGCTTAAGAGCGTTCCTGCAAGCATTTCTTTGCTCTTAAAGAGGTGCCGCAAGTATGCTCTGGTATTGCCTGCGGCGCATGAAGCACAGGTACAGCCATCTTCGATGACCCCCAAATCATCTGAGTAACAGGCATTACGTAGGTTTAAAGGGCCTTTTCGAGTAAAGGCGTGTGCATTTCGACCGTTTCTAGTTGGCAAAACACAATCAAACATATCAATTCCGGATGCTACTGCAGCAACTATATCTCGTTCATATCCAACACCCATTAAATATCGAGGTTTTTCTTCAGGAAGTAATTTTGCAGTAAATTTTACAACTTCTGCTATTTTTTCTGGCGTTTCGCCTACCGCAACCCCACCAATCGCATATCCCGGAAGATCAATATTGCACACCTGTTCAACGCTACGAGCACGTAAATCAAAGTCAATTCCACCTTGCACTATGCCAAAAAGCGATTGAGTATCTTTCCTCTGATGCGCATCATCACACCTCTCAAGCCAGCGAGTAGTACGATCAAGTGACTGCAGCAAACGGTTTTTGTGTTGTGCTTCAGTCATTGAACCATCTCGAGTTGTCAGCGCATGCCTTCGCCTTGTTAAGTTTTGCTTTTGAGGCTCAACACTTGAAGGGCAATCATCAAATGCCATGATGATGTCTGCTCCTAAATTATTTTGTATTTCAATAGAACGCTCCGGTGTCATTTGTATTTTCGAACCATCAATGATGGACTTAAATATAACGCCGTTTTCGTCAATGGTATTGATATCTGCCATCGACCACGCTTGGTACCCACCGCTGTCTGTCAAGATAGGTCGGCTCCATTGCATAAACTTGTGTACTCCTCCAAGTTCTGCAATTCGCACATCTGTAGGACGAAGCATAAGATGGAATGCATTATTCAAAATAATATCTGAGCCTGTTGCACGAACTTGCGCAGGAGTCAATCCCTTTACGGTTCCTCTCGTGCCAACTGGCATAAATGCAGGCGTTCGAAACGCTCCATGTAGAGTTGTAACAGATCCTGTTCGAGCTGCGTTTTCCTGACTTTTATGATGGATGTCGAAAGTTAAGGGCGTTGGCAATTACTTGTCCTCGCGGCCTTTTCTTGAAGCATCATGAAAAATCTTTTTTTCTTTTGAACTCAAACTGTTCAAACCCTTCTTGTGAATTTTGTCGAGGATACGATCGACATCGCCTTGTGAAGCACCTTTGTCGCGCCAAGCAAAATGTTCAGATGTTGGATCTGCTTTTCCAAGAAAGTCGAAGAAGCCATTTAAATGATGAGGATGTCGAATAAAATACCAACCAGCGGCAGCACCACCGAGATGGGCCGCTTCGCCCCCAGCATTATTTCCGCCAAAACCAACCGTAAGCAGTGCAACAACAACCAGCAAATATGCCATCGTTGAAAGTCGCATTGGGATAATAAAAAAGACCAACACTTTTATATTGGGAGCTAAAAAAGCACCCGCAAGTAAAATCCCAAATACACCTGCAGACGCACCTACAAGTGGCGTCGCTGTATCGTTAAAGATTAGCCCAGGAATCGAATCGCCAAAAATATACCCACCCAAATTTAAAATCAAATACAACACTGCACCAAAAATACCACAGAGCAAATAAAAGGCAAGAAAGCGCTTGCCGCCGAGATACTGCTCCACGAGTGGGCCGAAGAAGAAAAGCCCAATCATGTTGAACAGCAAATGCTGAAAATTAGCATGCAAAAATTGAAAACCAATCAATCGCCAGTATTCAAGACCGATGGCGTGATCCGTCGACATATGCAGCCAATTTGCGAGGCTATGATTGACGAATGGGTCAATAAAATAAACGAGTGCACAGATAATTATGAGCCAAGTCGTTACGGTCATCGGTTTACGACTAGGAGCACCCCCAAAGGGATTACCACCTCTTCGTATCGGCCTTGCATAATCTCTATCATGAATACCCATTACTCCCACATCATACCAAGAGTAACGGATACAAAAAAAAAGCGGCAAGCAGAAATTTTGCTTGCCGCTTTGGAAAGATGTTTTCTACTTATTCATCAACAACAACGATGTCTACTCTGCGACTTGCTGCCTTAGTAGAAAGTGGTTTTGTTGGACCCCAACTTTCAATGGCAATGCGACCTTTGTCCACACCCTTACTCACGAGGTAGTCGCGTACGGACCACGCACGATCAAAAGCAAGGTGCCAGTTGCTCTTAAAGTTACTTTTCTTAATTTTGTCTGTATCGGTGTACCCCATAATCACGATGGATTGATTTGGATATGTTGAGTTCAACGCTGAGGCAACGCTCGACAATGTGCCCATCGCCGATTTTTTCAATGATGCGCTACCAGAGTTAAAGAGCAAATCACTTGCAACAGTAAGTGCAAGATCTTTATCACGAAGTTCTACGTCAACACCATTGATACTTTCAAACACGTTGATTGTTTCTGGCCGAGTATCAAGTTTTGTTTGCAAAGTCTGATTCTCATCTTCTGCGTTTCTCAAATCACCACGCGCTCTTGACAAGTCATCGTCCGCTGCTTGAAGAGCAACAGTTGCTTCCTTGTATTGCATTCGCAATTCTTCATTCTCGCTTTTCAATAAGGTATTTTCAGATTTCATGTTGCTGTTACAGCCAAGCATTGAAAAACCCATTGCCAAACCCGCTATTGCCATTAGTACATTTCGTCGCATCATGCGTGTCCTTTCTCCGTGTCAGAGGACTTTAAAAACCACATACGAGTGACACATCCTGTATCACCTTATCGCATCCAACGACGTGTGGCGTTATAGGTATTGAAACCTGTTTTCCCCCATAAGTCAAATCGACCTCCGAAAAATATGTCTGTAAATTTTGCGTTGCTTGCTGCTCTACACCAGGCATCGCTACTGACCAGACCCAATTTACCCCAGGACGAAGAAAAACTACGACCAATGTGGCTATTGCCAGATGCGGTCCATACGGAATCTCCTTCTGCTTTTTACCTATCTTCTCAAGAATCGCAGCACAAGCAGCATAAAGAAGGCCGCTAAAGGGTGCGATAAAGAAAATCAAAATAGGATCCCACCAACCAATTACTGCGCCCACACCTGCAAGAAGGTGCACATCGCCCATTCCCATCGCCTCTCGGCCAAAGCCAAGTGTGCCAAAAATTCGAATTGCCCAGACCAAACCACCACCAACAAGATAACCAAGCATGCTGCCAGCTAGTCCTTGAACTAGCAACGGTGGAATACCTGTTTCATAACCAATCACCCAGCCAACGATAAAACATACAAGAATTGGCAGGACAAAGAGTAGTTCCTTGGACATTTCTCGCCGAGCATGTGGGTACTCGCAGAGAGTTTCACCCTCTTGTACGTACTCTTCATAGTCTGCGAAACTATAGGCGAATATGCCAAGTTGTAACAGAATAGTACTAAATACTACCCCTAACATCCCACCAAACGCTGCTGCTGCCCATGTCCAATCAACCATTGGGTAGGGCCAAATTTGATCAGGTGTATACCGCATTCGCAATTGGCTTTGAACAATCGCCACTGCAAACGCAACGATTGTCATAAAAATAGGTATTTGAATAGGAATCGTAAACGTACGAGCATCAATCAAAGTCATTGCTAGCAAACCTGCAACCATTGTGAGCAACGCAAGGAACATTGGAAGCGTTCGATAAATTCCATTAACGTGCCACCAATCGCCAAAGATCTCGCCAACAAAAGGTGTGGTTGGAGAAACCCAGTAACAAAGAATGTAACAACCCAAAAATAAAAGGGCAGTAATCAATTCAACGATTGGATATTCCTTCGACACTGACGCCTTGCAATATCTACATTTTCCACGTATTGCAACCCACCCTACAATTGGTAGATTTTCCCTAAAAAAACGGAGCCGGTGATTACAAGATGGACAGCAACTTGGTGGGGTTAACAGAGGGATATTCCGTGGCAATCTATACACCAAAACATTCAAAAAACTACCTACACAACTTCCTAATACAAAGACAAAAATAGCTGCAGGCAAATGCTCAAGGATTGTTGCCTTGAGTAAGAGTTGATCTATTGTTGAAGTTGTTGCTACGAGCAAAGTTCGGGAGTCCTTTCCCTAAATCTCTTATTCAAGTTCGTTCGTTTCTATTGTTTTAAGTTGTTGTTCTGCGTCAACTAGCAAGGTGCGGCAGCGTTGAACGAGGAGTTGCCCTCGGGCATGCTCCTTCATCATTGTTTCTAGGTCTGCCTCTCCTGCATCAATTCTTTTCACAATCGCATCGAGTTCATCAGCCGCTTGCTCAAAGGTCATTTTTTTAGGATCCTGTAGTTTCTCGTCACTCATGATGTGCACTCTACCTCGGACTCGATTGTTCCGTCTGCTAAAACCGTTCGGATTTTCTGCCCCTTTTGCACCTCTTTAGACGAGCGAACGAGTTTTCCAGAATCGTCCTCGGTCAAACTAAACCCGCGCTGGAGCACACACACAGGATCAATCGCGTTCAACTTGCCCTGTAACGTATCAATTCTTGCTATTGCTTGGGCAATACTCTTCTGGGCATGTGCTTTGAGCAATGTCGCTAAAGTTAAAACTCTTTTTTGTCGTTTTTGAATCAGATTGTGTGGTCTGCGAGTTGTAAGTGCCTCAGAAAGTTCGGCAATTCGTGCTGCCTTGAGATGAAGTTGCCCCTTAGGAGCTGTACTTAACATTGTCGACTGTTGCTGCAATCGTGAAAAACCGTTTTCAACTGCGCGATTAACTACACTTGAAAGTCGAAGGTTGAAGTGATTAATCATCTGAGCAAGTTCATCGCTATCTGGAACAAGAGCCATCGCTGCCTGCGTTGGAGTTGATGCCCGTAAATCAGAAACAAGCTCAATAATAGACGTGTCGGATTCATGCCCAATCGCTGAAACAATTGGTGTCTTGCAATGGAATGCTGCATCTACAACACCACGATCATTGAACGACCAAAGTTCTTCAAGTGAGCCTCCACCGCGCGTGACAATAATTGCATCAATTCCAATTCTTTCACTTACACTATCCAGGCGATGTATTGCATCAATAATAGATGGAACTGCAGAATTCCCCTGCACAGGCACATTAACTATAAGTAATTCTACTGATGCCCATCGTTGTCTTGCTGTTTCAATTACATCCCGAACTGCTGCCGAAGTAGCACTTGTAATCACTGCAATTTTTCGTGGGTACTGGGGCAACGGTTTTTTGTGTTTTTGATCGAACCACCCCTTCTCGCGCAACTCTTGAACAAGCGCTTCAAACTCCTGCTGCAGCGTACCCTTCTCGTCTCCTGCGGATTTCATCCGCTCAACGTACATTTGCGTCTTGCCGTATTTTGCGTAATGCCCGATTGTCCCGCGAACAATCACCATGTCGCCTTGTTTAGGTTTACCACCCTCAAACGCATCGCTCTTTATTGTTGAAACGCGAGATGCCCACATCGAACAGTCGATTTTTGCCTCTTCATCAGCAAGAGTGAAATACCAATGGTTTCCAAGTTTAGGAGAATTGACTTGACCGACAACGTCGATTCTGCCAATCCTTCCCTCAAGTGTCTCATGAATACGCTTGCTAAGCTGCGAAACACTAACGGGTTTTGGTGGTTCCGTCGGCTGGGTTGGTTTTTCGGGATTAGTAAAGAGGTCTGCCACGAAATGTGATGGTATCCTGCACACGCCAAGTTATGCAAGATACCTGCGAAAAAAAACATCTTCTCACGTGCATCGTCGATTTGCCACACATGACACAAGAACGGGCAAACGCCTTTCATGAACTTGGAATCTTCCGAGTCGCACACCTCATCAAGCATCTGCCAATGAGATACGAAACACACCATGGCGGTATGACTATCGAAGCAGCCGAATCGCTCCTTGGAGATCAAGATTCCACGCCCGAACTCGTGACCATTGAAGCGACCATTTTGAAGGTCAATCCGGGTTGGCGGCGTGGGCGAAAATCCAAAGTTGAAATCAAAGTTGAAGATGAGACTGGCCAAATGCACATCAACTGGTTTAACCAGCCATGGGTTGCACGTTCGCTACATCCTGACATGCATGTTCGACTGCATGGTTCATTGTCTATGCACAAAGGATTCTTGCAGATGAACAATCCAAGATGGGAAGAAATTGAAGAGGACGAGCCAAGTAGTACAATTGAGGGCGATTTGCGCCCCGTGTACCGAGCAAATGAACACCTTTCATCAAGCGTGATTGAAAAACTGATAGTCGAGGTGCTAGATGGAGCGCTTCCTGAAATCGATGACCATCTTACCAACGAAATGCTTCATGATTTAGCAATGCCCAAACTCGCAGATGCGTACGCCATGTGCCACAAACCAGAAAACGAAAATCAAGCAAAGGAAGGTCGTCGGCGCATTGCCTACGACGAATTACTCCTTCTTCAACTTGGCGTGATGATGAAACGGCATCACCGCATGGATACGATGCACGCACCAAAACTTGACTGGAACGATGAAATAAAACAACGCATCGAAGCACGAATTCCCTTTGAACTTACTGATTCACAACAACAAGTGATTGAGGAGATCGTAGGTGACATTACAACTACAACCCCCATGAACCGGCTATTACAAGGCGACGTTGGTTCTGGGAAAACAGTTGTTGCATTGCATGCAATGCTGATGGCTGTCACATCTAATGCCCAAGCAGCGATGATGGCACCGACTGAATTGCTTGCTGAACAACATTACAAAACGATTACAACATTACTTGAAAACTCAAACGTAACAACAGCCCTACTCACAAGTTCACTTGCAACGAAAGAGCGCAAGGAACTCATTCATCAAATCAGCGAAGGCGACGTCGATATAGTCGTTGGAACACATGCTCTGCTCACTGATGACGTTGTGTTTTCAAACATTGCTTTAGCCATTACCGACGAACAACATCGATTTGGCGTACAGCAACGAGCACTTCTTCGAAACAAATCCGGCAATGCTCACACCATCCCACATACGCTTGTCATGACTGCAACACCTATTCCACGCACGCTTTCCTTAACTATATTTGGCGATCTTGATGTATCAACAATTAAAGGCCTTCCCCCAGGAAGAACTCCAATCACAACTCGTCTAGTACAACCAAACCAAACAGAAAAGGTGTATCAATATCTTCTTGAAAATGTTCATAAAGGGCAACAAGGTTATGTAGTTGTGCCACTTGTAGAAGAGACAGAATCAGGGCTCAAGTCGGTTATCTCTCATGCGGAATCACTTCAACAAGGTTATTTACAGGATGCTACGGTTGGAGTAGTTCATGGGCGAATGAAAGCAGACGAACGAGAAACTGTCATGGTAGCGTTCCGCAATGGAACGATTGACGTGCTTGTTGCAACTACCGTCATCGAAGTTGGCGTAGATATTCCTAATGCGACAATGATGATTATTGAACATGCAGATCGATTTGGACTAGCGCAGTTACATCAACTAAGAGGTCGAGTCGGAAGAGGAACATTGCATGGAATATGTGCGCTCATTGCAAGTCCTACAACGGATGATGCAATAGCTCGCCTTGAAACAATCGCAGAAACGACTGATGGTTTTCTCATTGCAGAGCGAGACTTAGAAATTCGTGGTCCTGGAGAGTTGTTTGGTTCAAAGCAAAGTGGCCTTGCACCATTTAGAGTAGCTCGGCTCCCACGTGATTTTGAACTGCTCCGACTAGCAAGAAGAAACGCCTCGCAGTGGATAACAAAAGATCCAACATTACAAAACGCGCCTTTACTAAAAGCAAGACTTATGCATGTTCACGGCGAAACGCTTGGTCTTGGAGATGTCGCATAATGTCAAACAATACAGACCTTGCCAATATTTTTCATACGATGGCAACCATTCTTGAAATAAAGGGCGAGAGTGGATTCAAAGTAAATGCGAATACGAAAGTCGCAAGAACTCTTGAAGATTTGGTTGAAGATATTGCAACAGTCAAAGATTTAACAACCATTACTGGTATTGGAAAAAGTAGCGCAACAAAGATACAACACTTTCTAAAAGACGGAACAATCCCAGAGTTTGAAATTCTTCGTGATTCAATACCCTCAGGCTTATTAGACGTTTTACGCGTTCAAGGACTTGGTCCCAAAAAAGTTCGCCAACTATGGCAAGAAGCTAACGTTATAGATATTGCGTCGCTTCGCACAGCCATTGATGAGGGCAGGCTGGACAATCTTCCACGAATGGGCAAAAAAACAATTGAAAATATTACTAGTGCTCTTGCCTTTATAGAAACCTCAGGCAACCGAACACGATTAGGTATTGCTATGCCGATTGCTGAGCGTATTATCCAAACGCTTTGTGAGCTATCAGGAATCACAAATATTACATATGCCGGCTCGCTTCGAAGAGGCAAAGAGACAATCGGTGATATTGACATTCTTGCAAGCACTGAAGAACCCGAAATGCTTGTGGACGCATTTTGTACGCTAGAGGGTGTTGCAATTATTCAGTCCAAGGGCGACACGAAATGTAGTGTTAGATTTGATTCTGGTATGCAAATTGACTTGCGTATTGTGGAGAAAGACACCTTTGGAGCTGCGCTACTTTATTTCACTGGAAGCAAGGGCCACAATATCATTTTGCGCGAACGAGCGATGAAACAACAAAAAAAATTAAACGAATATGGTTTAGAGCCAGAGAACATCACTGGCACTGAAGTTGCTATTTATGAGGCTCTTGGTTTACCGTTCATCCCTCCTGAGATTCGCGAAGACCGCGGAGAACTCCTTTGTAACAGCACACCAAATCTCATTACAGAGAAAGATATCCGATGCGATTTACATTGCCATACAACGGCAAGTGATGGGCATATGTCCATTGAAGAACTTGCAATGCATGCTATTGCACGTGGGTATCACACTATTGCCGTCGCCGACCACAGCCAATCGCAAGCACAAGCCAACGGACTTAAATCAGATCGACTTCGTGAACATATCAATGCAATTCACGATGCCAATAATTTGATTCAAAAAATAACAATTCTTGCAGGAAGCGAAGTGGACATTTTGCCAGACGGAACGCTCGATTACGATGACGCCCTGCTCGCAATGCTAGACATTGTTGTTGCTT
>PVBE011551664.1_pt1 | contig 12059 bp, 7 predicted proteins | sample 1631181 | NCBI WGS metagenome assembly PVBE01 (sample SAMN08397723, study PRJNA350692) | Marine metagenome, whole genome shotgun sequencing project. | isolation source: water | place: Pacific Ocean | collected 2012-04 | reverse complement strand
CTTCGCGCCGCGCGCTCTCCGCTCCTCGGCTCGATCACCAGGAGCCCTGGCTCACCTCGGTCAGCGAGGGCGATAGAGGGGACGACGCCACCTGGGAGGAGCGCCGGTCCGAGACACCAGTCGGGGACCGCGACTCTCCGAGGTTTGGGAGAGAGAGACCAGCCCGTCGGCAGGTCTTCCCAGAGGAGGAGCTCACCGGGGTCATGGGTGAGAGCGATGAGGGGGCCGACGCCCACGGAGGGGTCTAGGAGGAGGACTCCGTCAGGTTTCCCGCGGCAGGGCAGCTCCAGCCGCGCCTTCAAGGCGGGGGCTGGTTTCGTCCTCTCCGGGGCCGAGAGGACCTCTTTTTGAGGCTCTGGAGCGTCCCCTCCGCAGCCTGCGAAGAGGCAGCAGAGCGCTGAGAGCCTGTTCAAGGAGGACATAGCCGCATTCTGTGGGTCTTGGAAGGGGGGAGCAACTGGGTGACCCGGGCGCGGGTCCGCCCTATGGTCTCGGCTCGGACTCACGCATTCGGGATCCCCTGTGGGGACGAATCTCCCTTGCGGGTCGTCTCTCCCAAAGAACATGGGCTCCAGCCGCAAAATCCTGCTCGTTTTCGCCGCCTGCCTCTCCGTAGGGGCCGGGATGCTGCTCTTACTGGATGGCGGCGCTCGAGAATCGGAGGTGCCGATCAAGGTGATCTCCCCTAAGAGGATCGGCCCAGAGATCGACCTGGTCAGCCGCACGATGAGAGATGACGCCGTGACCACCACGCGCGAAACAAAGGCCGAGGAGCCGACGGAGATCTTCTTCCCCCTCGAGCTCAGCCTGACGCTCGTGGAGCCCGCGAAGCGACTCGCTGCTGAGGGCCACGGCGCCCACGGGTCCGGCGCACGTGCGCGGCTTGAGGGGCACCTCTTTGGGAGAGACACGAACGGTGTCGCTGGCGAGGTCCGCTTCACCTCTGGAGCGAACATGGGTCGCGTCTTGAAGTGCGATGCTGGCGGCGGCTTCGGAGCCCACGATCTCTATCCAGGCCTCTCCATCGTGAAGATCAGCGGTCCGATGATCGCCGGCGCAGAGCGCGAGGTGCTCCTTAGAAACGACCGCAAGAGCGTCCTCAACATCGGCTTTGGGAGGCCCGCTGTCGTCCACGGTCGGGTGCAGGATGAGGCGGGGGAGCCGATCATTGGCGCGCGTGTCACGATGGATGGCCAAGAGGCGTTCACGGATATCGAGGGCGCCTTCTACTACCCGCGCATGACCTCAGGGCAAGTGCTGCTCTTCGTCGAGAAGGACGGCTATGTGGCGTGGCGCGAGCGATACAACGTGAAGGCGGGCGCGACCATCACGGGGGAGAAGCTCGTCTACACGCTGCGGCCTGCGGCGCGGCTCGAGCTGCGCATCGCAGAGAGCATAGGCGCGCGCCAAGCTGCGCAGGTCTTCCTGCTCCCCGCGGCAGGAGCGCGCACGAGCCGCGACTTCCCGTGGCATCGGGTCAACCCGGTCAGCGTTCATCCCGGCGGGACCAGCACGGTGGAGGGGCTGCCGCCAGGGAACCTGCAGCTCTACTTGTTCCACGCAGGCGCGCGCGCCAAGCCGCGGGTCTCCTCCGTCTCTTTGCAGGCGGGGCGCTTGACCAAGACGGTGCTCCACCTCGCTCCCGCGCCCATGTTGAAGGGGCGGGTCTCGCTCGACGGTGAGCCCGTCGCGCGCGCGCTCGTGAAGTTGGAGGCGCCGGATCAGGTGCAGACGACCCTCTCGACCTTCGGACAACCTCCCGGCTTCCTCGAGGTCGGGGTCTTTCCGAACCTGCCCACGAGCGTTCAAGCGGCCTGGTCCGACCCCGCCGGGCGCTTCACCTTCTCGTCCAATGAGCAGATCTCGCCGATCCGGTACATCACCGCTGAGGGGCCGGACGGCAAAACATGGGCCGGTGAGATCGTCCGGAGAGGGACGCAAGAGGTAGAGCTCAAGCTGAAGGGGATCCCTCCTGATGAGTGCGTGATCGAGCTGCAGATGGAGGGGCGAGAGCTCGCGCTCCCTGTGCAGGTGACCGTGGACGGCGCCCCTAGAGTGGCCGTGTCCTTACCGGCAGATCAGTCATTTCGGGTCGAAGAGCTCGCCAAGGGGCGCTGGAAGGTGAACGTTCGGTGGAACTCACAGCCCCTCCTGAGGGACGTGATCCTTGACCTTGACGACGAGACCGCGCTCCTCATTCCGCTGCCGGAGGCAGCGAAGAGCGGGGGGTCTGCCCTGTTCAACCCCGCCCGGCGGTAGAGAGGGGTTTCGTCGGAGGGGTCGGGCTCACGTAGAATTCCGGACTCATGGCGAAGCGAAAGACCACACGTCGGAAGACGACGCGCCGCAAGCGGGCGAGCTCTAAGAAGGCGAAGGCCGCTGCCCCCAGGGTCAAGCGACTGCGACTCGACGGGACCTCGCTCTCGATCGACCGTCTGGCCCCGCTCGTTCGAGGTGAGGACCTCCACCTCACCGTCTCTGCCGGTGCGCGCGCGCGGGTCAAGGAGGCGCGCGCCTTCGTGGACGAGCTGGTCGAGGATGAGGAGGTCGTCTACGGAGTCACGACAGGCTTCGGCAAGCTGAAGGACGTCGCGATCCCGAGCGAAGACCTCATCGAGCTGCAGGAGAACCTCGTGCTCTCACACTGCTGTGGTGTCGGTGAGCCGATGCCTCTCGAGGAGGTGCGCATCGCGCAGGTCTTGCGGCTCAACGGGCTCTTGCGCGGGCACTCTGGCGTCCGCCTCCAGACGATCGAGAAGCTCGCGCGCTTGTTCAACGCAGGGTTCATTCCTCTGGTGCCGAGGCAAGGGTCCGTCGGCGCGAGCGGAGACCTCGCGCCGCTCTCCCACATGGCGGCGGCTTACATGGGTCACGGTCGTGTGGCGCTCGCTGGCCGCTCGATGACGGCCAAGGCCGCGCTGAAGAAGCTCGGCGAGGAGCCGCTCGTCCTCCACGCGAAGGAGGGGCTCGCGCTCATCAACGGCACAGAGATCATGAAGGCTATCGGCGTGGTGGTCTGCTACCGAGCCCGGTCACTCTCCAAGCTCTCTGACGCGATCGCCGCGCTCTCGATCGACGCGCTCTTTGGCAGCGTCGGCCCGTTCGATCAGCGGCTCGCGGATCTGAAGGGTGATCCAGGTCACGAGCGCACCGCGTCCAACGTGCGCGCTTGCTTGAAGCGCTCAGAGGTGCTGAAGAGCCACTCGGACTGCGACAGGGTCCAGGACCCTTACTCGCTGCGCTGCGTACCGCAGATCCACGGCTCCTCAAAGAACTCGATCGCGCACGTCACCGCGGTCCTCGAGCGTGAGCTGAACAGCGTCACGGACAACCCGATCTTGTTCCCTGAGACTGGTGAGGTCGTCTCGGCGGGCATGTTCCACGGTCAGCCCATCTCCATGGTGATGGACTACCTCGGGTTGGCGCTCGCGACCCTCGCGAACGTCAGCGAGCGCAGGGTCGAGCAGCTGGTGAACCCCGACCTGTCTCACCTGCCTGCGTTCCTCGCGCCGAAGCCGGGCTTGCACTCTGGCTACATGATCGCCCAGGTGGCTGCGGCGGCCTTGGCGAGCGAGAACAAGGTCCACGCACACCCAGCCTCTGTGGACACAGTCCCCACGAGCGCCAATCAGGAGGATCACGTCTCGATGGGGGTGACGGCCGCCCGGAAGGCGCGCGTGATCTTGGAGAACACCGAGCAGGTCCTCGCGATCGAGCTCCTCTGCGCCGCGCAGGCGCGAGAGTTCCACCCTGAGCTCCGCGCTGGAAAGGGCGCGCAGGCCCTCTATGACCACCTCCGCGAGAGCGTCGCGCCGCTCTTCCGGGATCGCTACGCCCACGCAGACCTCATAGCCTCCTGCGATCTCGTCCGAGATGGGAGCGCCCTCGCTGCGGTCGAGCGTAAGGCTGGGCGCCTCGAGGCCTGAACCGCATCCGGGTGATTTGGAGGACGTCCGTGGCACCGGGTAGACTGCGCGGTCAGAGGACGGCGAGACAACTGCCGACACACCCATGATCCAAATCTTCCGCGCCAAACTCCACGGTCTCCACGTGACCGGTGCCGACGTTGACTACCACGGCTCGATCACCCTCGACCCAGCCCACTGCCGGCTCGCAGGCATCCACCCGCTCGAGTTCGTGGACGTCTGGAATAAGTCGAACGGGTCGCGCCTCAGGACCTACGTGATCCATGGCGAAGAGGGCTCGCGTTGCTGTGTATTGAACGGGGCCGCCGCGCGCCTCTGTCAACCGGGTGATGAGGTCATCATTTGTGCTTCTGAGTACAGCACCCCTGACGCGCTCTACGAAGTGGACGCGCGGGTCGTCACCTTCAAGAAGGGCACGAACGAGGTGGACAAGGTGTTGCGCTACGACGTGAGCAAAGGCCTCGAGAACGACTTCGAGTTCCAGGTCATGGACGCGAGCAGCAACGAGGTTCATCCCATTCAGAACATCCCACCGGTGGACGTGAACTCTCTAAGACGCGACCTCGCGCAGCGCGGCTGGGAGGCTTTGGAGATCGACCAGTTCTGCGACTCTCACTTCGGCGCATAAAGAAGCTCGCGCCGTCCTCCACTAGGGTGGGAGGTCGACGCAAGCTCTCTTTAGGTGAGAAACCTAGAGTGCGGAAGGGTCTAGGATGAAGTTCGACTTCGTGACGAGGCCGTCGTCATCTCGACCGCCTAGGACGTAGATCTTCCCGTCCAGGTTCACAGCGCAGTGATCGCAGCGCGGAGACATGAGCCCCGGCAGCTCTTCCCATGCGGTCCCACCGTCCGTAGAGATGACCTCAACAGTCGTCTTCTTGATGGAGCCGTTCCTGCCACCGATCGCGAATAGGTCGTCTCCGACCATCGTACAAGCGAGGCCTTGTCGCTTGACGTTTAGCTCCGGGATCCACTCCCAGCAGCTGCCTACTCCCGTCAATCGACGTGCCCTAGTGGTCTCGTCTTGGGGGTTCCAGACGTCAAACATGTCGTAGCGGAAACCGCCGACAAGATACATCTGTTCGCCGTTGCCAGCGAAACCGAATGTGGATTGTCTCGGAGCGTTGGATGAGCACAACGGCGCCGAGAAGACCATCCATTCATTGTTGCTTGGTGAGTAGAGGACCGTGCTGACAGCTGTAGAACCACCGGGCGCATCTATCGCAAACAGGATCATCTGTACTCCGGTGTGAGTGACTGCGTGGGCTCGGGACATCTCCGGAGCTCCCGCGATAGGCAGCCAGCTATTGTTGGCCGGGTTGTACCGACCGAAGAAGACGGAGCCACCAGTCCTCGTTCCGTAGACATAGATGGAGCCGTTCAGGGTCGCAGCGGTGCAGTCGTAAAGGGCGTTCGGCAGCGGCGCGCGGTTCGTCCACGTGTCCGAGGCAGGGTCATAGCACTCCACGCTCGACGTCGCCGCATTACTGGAGCTCGTCGAGCCACCGAACACGAACAGCTTCCCGTTCCATGTTGCGGTGCCGAAGTTCATGCGGGGAGTCTGCATCTCGTCTCCCTCGCTCCAAACTTGCGCGTTCGGTACCCAGCCGTCATCTGCGGTGAGGCTCGTGTCCGTGAGGCCTACCTCAACGGTCTTGATGTGGGAGCTATAGAAGCCGCCGCCATTGGTGGCATAGGAGATGCGCGAGGAGGATCCGAGCATTCCGACGCCTTCCTTCGCGTACTCGGTCTTTCGAATGTTCCACTCGTCGTCGCCAGCGCAGATGACACCTGTCCCGTTGCCATCCATCGCGTCGACCTCCGCGTAGTACTGGCATCCCCCTGAGGAGGTAGAGGTGCCGGCAGCCCACGCAGGAGCGTCCACGAAGTCATTGTTTATCTGTCCGAGGTTTGCGTCGACTTCACCGTTCGCACCCCAGTTGAAGAACCAGCCTCCGTCATTCCAGGGTGTCCCGGAGAAGTCGAAGAGAGTCTGTACTGAAACACCATCTCTGGACCCGAGGATCTTGTCACCTGCGCTCCCTATGTGAGTCCAACTGGGCACGGAGTACGGAGTCTGGCCTGAGAGGCTGATCGCGTACATTTGCTTCCCGCTGATCATGGTCGATGCACCGACGGTGATGGTGTAGCTGCCGTAATCCGAAGACACGCTCGGGTTGGAACCCTGCGCGTAGGTCTCATCAAGTGTCATCCAGGTGTAGGTCCAATATTCGCCCGGATAAAGGGAGAGGACACCAACGCCGCCCTGCTGGTTGCCATTGTTTGAGCCATCACCTGAACCTGTTCCGTTGTTCGAGCCCGGGCCGCCGTTTCCGGGAGGGGGAGGGGGTGTGTCATTGCCCCCGTTGGAGCCGGGTCCACCGCCTCCAGGGGGAGGGGGCATATCAGGTCCGTCAGTCGTTCCGGGGCCGCCACCCCCGGGAGGGGGCGGGGGAGGTGTGCCCGGATCATCTATGACGACGCCGGGGCCACCTTCTGAAGAGCTGTTGGAGGGTGCTCCTCCACCACCGCACGCCCCAGCCATGGAGAGGCAGAGCAGCAGGGCGGGTGAGAATTTGGAGAAGAGGGCTTCGTTCGCTTCGTTCTTGGCTCTAGTGGTCATGTCGGGTCTCCGATGTCTGGGGTCTGAGTGTCCGTCTCCTCTCTTGAGCAGCGCTCGTTGAACGAGCGAAGCGCAAAAAGGGGTTGAGAGTGAAGGGGAGGTCTCACGCCCCTGGAGGGTCTCGGGGAGGGGGACTATGCTGAGCGTCTCGGGCTTGACCTGTTGGAACCCCGGGGAGAGCCCTCCAAAACCCATGTCTGACTTCGACAACATCCCGACCGGTCCGCAGCGCGCGCCGCGCGGCGTGGAGCTCACGTGTAAGAGCTGGGCCTCTGAGGCAGCTATGCGGATGCTCATGAACAACCTCGATCCAGAGGTGGCTGAGGATCCTGAGAACCTCATCGTCTACGGCGGCAGCGGGAAGGCGGCGCGGGACTGGCCGAGCTTCCAAGCGATCATCGCAACGCTCAAGCGCTTGGAGGCTGACGAGACCCTCCTCGTCCAATCTGGGAAGCCGGTCGGCGTGATGAAGACGCACGCGGGCGCGCCGCGCGTGCTCATCGCCAACTCCAACCTCGTCGGTGAGTGGGCCAACTGGGAGCACTTCCGCCACCTCGAGGCCGAGGGGAAGATGATGTACGGGCAGATGACCGCTGGCTCTTGGATCTATATCGGGACCCAAGGGATCTTGCAGGGCACCTACGAGACCTTCTCTGCAGCCGCAGAGCGGCACTTTGGCGGGACGCTCAAGAACCGCTTGGTCGTCACCGCCGGCCTCGGCGGGATGGGCGGCGCACAACCCCTCGCCGCCACCATGAACGAGGGCACCTGCCTCTGCGCTGAGGTGGACCCCGCGCGGATCCAAAAGCGCCTCGACACTCGCTACCTCGATGAGCGCGTCGATGACTTAGATGAGGCGATCGACAAGGCGCTCGAGTGGAAGGAGGCCGGCGTCGCCAAGTCGATCGGTGTTGAGGTGAACGCGACGGAGCTCCTCGCGCGCCTCATCGAGCGCGACGTCACGCCGGACATTCTCACTGACCAGACGAGCGCGCACGATCCGCTCGATGGCTATGTCCCGGACGGTATGGGCCTCACCCAGGCGCTCGAGCTGCGCGAGGCGGACCCGGACAAGTATCAGGAGGAGTCCTTCCGCACGATGGTCCGCCACTGCGAGCAGATGATCGAGCTGCAGGCGCGCGGAGCAGACACCTTCGACTACGGCAACAACCTGCGCGGCCACGCCAAGCAAGCCGGCCTCGCGAACGCCTTTGACTTCGAGGGCTTCGTGCCGAAGTACGTCCGGCCGCTCTTCTGTGAGGGGAAAGGGCCCTTCCGGTGGGCGGCGCTCTCAGGAGACCCTGCAGACATCGCGGTCACAGACCGGATCATCCAAGAGCTGTTCCCCGAGGACGAGGCGCTCTGTCGTTGGATTCGCATGGCGGGTGAGCGCGTTCAGTACCAAGGGCTCCCAGCGCGCATCTGCTGGCTCGGCTACGGCGAGCGAGCTAAGGCGGGGGACGCCATCAATGAGGCCGTCCGTTCTGGAGAGATCAGCGCGCCCATCGTCATCGGACGCGATCACCTCGACTGCGGCTCGGTGGCTTCACCGAACCGTGAGACTGAGGACATGCTCGACGGTACAGACGCCGTCGCAGACTGGCCGCTCTTGAACGCGATGCTGAACGTCGCCTCAGGCGCTACGTGGGTCTCGTTCCACCATGGTGGGGGCGTCGGGATCGGTTACTCGCTCCACGCTGGTCAGGTGACTGTCGCGGATGGGACGGACGAGGCTGCGGAGGCGCTTGAGCGTGTCCTCACCAATGACCCTGGCATGGGCATTGTTCGTCACGTCGACGCTGGATACCCGGACGCAAAGGACTGTGCCCGCGAGCGCGGGGTCGACATCCCGCTCCTCGACTGAGGCCGTCTACATCGGGCAGTCGGGGCCACCGGGGTTGCAACAGGAACCACAGGGGCCAGGGTCGAGCTCAGGCTGAGGGCTCGCCATAGCGGAGAAGGTCGAGAGCTGCTTCTCGGCGCTAGCGCTCTCGCACTTCGGACAGAGCGGCTTCTCGTCTTCGAAGATCAGCTCCTCGAAGCGATGTCCGCAGTCCACGCAGGCGTACTCGTAGATGGGCATGCAGCGATTCTATCGCGACGCATAGATGTCCGGCATGCCCTGTTGGGCGGTGTTTGATCAGCGAGATCTGGACGAAGCAGGAGAGGGCACTGTGAAAAAACGGCATTTTCTCGTCCGCGGTCTGTCGTGGCGGAGCAACTCGTTATGTCCGGAGGGATCTCCCCTCCATTTTTATGCAAACCAAAGAACTCTCCCCAGCAGTGAATCTAATGAAGAACGCTTATCTCCTCGCGGCACTCGCCTCTCTCTCACTCATTCAATCTCCGGTTGAAGCGCAGAGCTTTCAAGCGCGTCGCCTCAGCGGCAACTTCCAGGCTGCCGGCAGGCAGCGTGTAGAGATGCACTTCGAGGTCACCCTCGGCGCGCGCCAGCACATCATCCTCGATGGACAATCTGGTGCCAACGGGGTCATCGTCAGAGAAGACCCGAACGGACCGGAGAGCGAGGGGACGCCCTCTTTGCCCCGCGCTGGTCTACCGAACATGGGCATGCGCATGGTGCAGGTGTTGGTCCCGCACAACGCCGCCAAGAGCGGTATGCGCTTGGAGATCTTGGAAGAGCAGACCGAGACCATCGGTTTCTTCGAGCTCCTCCCCGTAGGTGTTCCAGAGGTTCAGATCTTGGAGGAGGACGGGTCGATGACGCTGTTCCGGAACTTCCCTGAAGGTGTGGATCTCGACAATCACGGCAGGGACACCGCTGCATATTCCTCCCAGATGGCCATCCCTGAGCGCTCGGTCAGCCTCGTTGGGTCAGGTGGTCTTCGCGCGTATCGCTACGCACGCGTCTCCTTCAGCCCGTTCCGATGGAACCCTGTGACCAAGGAGCTCACGAAGGTCAAACTCGTGAAAGCAAAGCTCACTTGCCTCGTGCGCGGCGGGATCACCAACTCCGTCTTGGATCGGGAGCTCGGCGACCCGGGGATGAAGAGCGGCTTGGTGGCGGGAGAGATGATCTTCCCCGACGGCGTCTTTGACTCCTATCACTGGCCGTTCAGAGACCCGGACTGTGACTACCTGATCATCACGACCGATCTGATCCAGTCCACCTCGTCTCAGCTCAGCCCGTTCATCAGCATGAAGGAGTCCCAAGGGCATGACGTGATGGTGAAGACCGTGGAAGACATCGAGTCCGAATACCCCGCGAGCGGTCGCGCCGAGAGCATGCGCAAGTTCCTGCGAGCTGAGTACCAAGACCTGGGAGTCGAGTATCTGCTCCTGATCGGTGATCCGGACGAGGACGACCAGGGCGACCCCACCGATTCAGTCGGCGAGGTGCCGATGTTTGCGACCTGGCCGGGCGGTGAATTCACCGTCGACTGGTCGGACGAGGACTCGGTCTCCGATCACCGCTGCCGCATCACGCCGACGGACATGTACTACACAGAGTTGACCCTCGCAGACTGGGACAATGACGGAGACGGGTTCCCGGCTGAGTATGACGATGACGAGACCCGCATCTACTACCCCGTCGGGGGTGCCATTGAGTACGGGTTCCACGTCTACGAGTACCCCGTCGACTTCGAAGAGGAGCTGAAAGGAGCGCGGATCCCGTTCTCGAATGTGGGTGATGTCGACGACCACCTCCAGGAGCAGATCAAGTACCAAACGGACGACGTTGACTTCCTCGAGACCCTCGTGCGCCGAACGGCGATTCTCGCCATGGCCGAGTTCAGCGGAGCCACCGCGATGGACACTCTCGGGCGCCAACTCGAGAGTGACCTTTCGAGCCACGTCCGCGGGCCTTACGGCTCCTATGAGATCTACGAGTTCTCCTCCTACGACGCTCTCATGCAAGAGGACGCGCTCTTCGACAAGTGGAGTGACACCTGGGGAGCGGGACTCGTCGTCTGGTCGGGTCACGGGAGCGAGCGTCGCACCGTCGTGAACGAGGGCTCGTGGTCTTCTACCGACTACAAGAACTTCATCCACGCTTCGGATGCGCCGAACCTGACGACGACATTCACACGCTCCATCGTGATCTCGGCCTCCTGCTTGAACGCCCGCTCTTCGTGGTCGAACAACTTGGCACACGAGCTCATGGAGCACGCGGCTGTCGGCGTCTTCGCCCACACGAGCGTCATGTACTACAACAGCGGACGCACGGCGGCTTGGGGCGATCTGAGCCTCGGCGCGGACTACTGCTACTTGATCGCGGAGAACCTCCTCGACGGTCTGCCTATCGGCGACTCGATCCAGTCCGCTCGCTCAGCGCGGAGTCCTTCGAACCAGACTCGCACGAAGGGGCTCCTTGCTTTGACGGCGTTCGGTGACCCGAGCTGTCCTTACATCTTGGATTGAGACGGGTCTCAGGCTGGGGGTGAGAGCCTCGGCAGACTTGTGGTGTCAGGCACGCGACGACCATCGTCGGGTGCCTGACGCCGTATTTGACCGCGGCTGGGTGAGCCTCGCTGGAGCGTGAGGCCGAGGACGTGCTCGACGGTGCTGTCGCCAGTAGAGAGGCACCGGATCTCTGCCCCTGCTTGGGGGCTAGATGGACCAGGTGAGCTCGTAGCCGTTGGAGAGGTTGAAGAGGCTGCTGCAAGGCGAGGCGCTCGTGTCGCGGTAGAAGTACTGGTAGGTCTTTGTGTCTCCCGCTGAGACTCTCCCCTTGTTGGCGATGGAGGTCGTCGTTCGAGAGGTTCCAGCGCTCGATTGGCGGGCCTCGAGTCGGATGATGCCGCCTCCAGCGCAGCGCAATCCGTCCCCGAAGGGGACACCGGGCTGAGTCCCTGGAGCCCCTAACCAGACAGCGCTGTTGCCTTGGAAGAAGATCCCTGCGCCTTCGGGGAGGCCGGAGACCTCCAAGACGAGGTTGTCGAAGCTCAGGTTGGTCGAGCCCTGCGCGTCGAGCTCAGCGCCGCTGCCTGTTGAGTTGGCGCAGCCCTCGCTCATGCTCCCAAAGTTGCCGCAAGGGCAGTGCGAACCGCTGAAGGGGTCACCGAAGCAGAAGGGATGCCCGGGCTCTAGGTAGAAGAGGTGAGCCGCTCCTGAGAAGTTGCCCTCATGATCGTGCCACGGTGCTCCGAGGAGGGCTGTGTTCCCTTGGAGCTCTATGGAGGTGCCTGCGAGGTCACCCCAGCTGCTGGTGGAGTGAGAGGGCGCGAGCCGCGCTAGGAGGATGCCCGAGCTCGCATGGTAGGCGTAGGCTGTGCCCGCGAGCTCAAGATCCACGTTTGCGTGGGGGTCCCCGACGACGGCGACGTCGCCGCTGATCGAGACTGACGCCGCGAAGTAGTTCGTCTGTGTCCAGGGGGGCGTGAGCTTGCTGAGCTCTGCTCCTGTGCCGACGTCGAAGACGTACGCAGCCCCGATGTCGAACAGGCCACCGACGTCGGAGTTTGGAGAGGCGATGACCGCGAGGTCTTCGTCGATCGCGACGTCTGACCCGAAGAGGTCCACAGGCGCACCATCAGAGGCCGTGAGCT
>PVBE010055740.1_pt1 | contig 12060 bp, 11 predicted proteins | sample 1631181 | NCBI WGS metagenome assembly PVBE01 (sample SAMN08397723, study PRJNA350692) | Marine metagenome, whole genome shotgun sequencing project. | isolation source: water | place: Pacific Ocean | collected 2012-04 | reverse complement strand
TATAAACTTTGTTTATAAGCCGCATACCAGGGGTAATTTTGAATTTAATAAATGCAATATTAAAGCTTTTGATGCATCTGATATAAATTCTATTATTCTTTCTGCCTGGGCGGATGTCGGCATTGTTTTTGGCAGCAGTATTGGAATGCAACTTTTATTAGATAATGTCCCTGTACTAGTGCCGTCATATGTGCACACAAATACAACTATTTTTGAGAAACATCAAATATGCATTACTGCCAATAGCCTGGAAGAATTAGTATCCATCTTTTCAAATAACACCAAATCTGATATTGTGAAACTTGTTGATAATAGAAGGGTCGAAGATCTTATCAACAAGCTTCTTGACGGAAACAAAAGTTATGACCAATTAATGCAAGAATATTATGAAGCGGTAGTTGACAATAAACATTTCGAATAAGGAGACACTGTATATTATGATAAACAATAAGATAATAATAAAAAATGTTTTTTGCCTAGAAATATCATTAATTGGCTTATTATAAATCCTGAATTCAAGTAATAAGTGCAGCTCTACAGAGTTGACAAGAGAGGTTAGCGGTGTTAAATGGTATCCTCAAAAACTTGTCAAGAGGAAGGGAGACTCGCTAAAACCGCGGTTTCATTTCGCGACAAATTACCTTGTGCAGGAAAAATATTGCCGCAACGTTTTGATCTGTTTCGAGATATGCATGTTTTTATTATTTGTCTTGCAATGAAACTACCTGATGTTGATTTTGTCATCAAGCCTAAGCGAAGTTATATGACTAAAGACGTTTCATGGTGTAGATATTTGATAATTGTTAATGAGATCGGTATTGATTTGAGTAAATTAAAAAATACACAATGGAATATATTGTTAATGCTTATGAGTTCTTTATTGTTACTGCTGTTTCTGTTATGACTATTAGCGTATTTTCAATTGGAAAACATGTGATTGGGAAAGACAAAACCTTTATTATAGCCGAGGTATCACAGGCTCACGACGGATCAATTGGAACTGCCCATGCATATATTGATGCTATTGCTGAGGCAGGAGCAGATGCGGTTAAATTCCAGACTCATATAGCTGCTGAAGAATCTACTTTAGATGAGAAATTTCGAGTGCACTTCAGTTGTCAGGATAAAACACGTTATGAATACTGGAAACGTATGGAGTTTGCAAAGGAACAATGGGAAGAATTGTTTGGTCATGCTAGTGAGAGAGGTTTGGTTTGTTTAAGTTCCCCTTTTTCCGTTAAAGCTGTTGAAATGCTTGATGAAATTGGAGTGCCGGCCTGGAAAGTCGGTTCTGGTGAAATCAGTACACCTGATCTTCTAGATGCGATTGTCGATACTAATAAACCTGTGATTCTCAGCACAGGGATGAGTAGTTATGGAGAGATAGACAAAATAACCAAAAAGCTAAATCAAAGAGGTGTGCAGTTTGCTCTTTTTCAGTGTACAAGTTGCTATCCTGTGCCATTGGAAGATGTTGGCCTTAATGTTCTAGATGAGTTTCGCAAAAGATATAAATGTCCTGTCGGATTATCTGATCACTCTGGCAGCGTCTATCCATGTCTTACTGCAATGGCCAGATACGCTGATTTAGTTGAGGTTCATGTAGTTATTGATAGGAGACTTTTCGGGCCGGACGTAGTTGCTTCCATTACGATTGATGAGCTTGCAATGTTAGTCAGGACAAGAGAAGCCATCCATGTTATGGATCAAAATCCTGTAGACAAGGATGTATCTGCTGCGAGCATGATTGATACAAAATCATTATTCTCCAAAAGTGTGGCTCCAACAAGAAAATTATTGAAAGGAACTGTCTTAGAAAGGGATATGTTGATGCTAAAAAAGCCTGGTAACGGCATTTTGCCGAATGAAAAAGAGAGTATTATAGGGCTCCGCTTGAGAAGGAATGTTTCGCCTGAAAGAATATTACAATGGGAGGATATAGAAAAGTAATAAGGATATTATAATGAATTACAAAATACTAACAAAATATACTTCATTTATACTCAGAATTATTTTCCGTTGGCTTGTAAGAAATAACCATTATTTTGTTATTGCTTTGTTATACAAAATGTTTGCTATAAAGATGAAAAAGAATGGGAATAATTCTCAGACTGCTGTTTCAGGTAAAATCACTATTTTAGCAATTCATGCAGATAAATTCAGAGGTGATACTGAATATTTGTCTCAAGTTAGTAAGTTCAGAGTGCTAACCATGGATGGCAATTGGGAAAGAAAATTAAGTACTGCTTTTACGGATAAGACACCCTCTTTTAAGGAATATATGAATGCTGAAGCTGGAGATGAACTATGTGAGTTGAAGGGGAAAATAGATTTATTCTTTAGCGGTCTTTTATCATCACTGTCGATGTTTGTAAAAATTGATTGTATAATATCACCTACCTACGTGTATTTTGAAGATTGGCCCTGGGTTATGAATTTTGCAAAAAGAGGAATTCCTCACATTTTGTTATTTAGAGAGGGTATTGCTACGTATGATCGTTCATATGATGGGTTGGCTGAAAGGAATCGTAATTATAAGGGTTTTCCAGTAATGCATGTTGTTACAATCAACAAGAGGTGTAAAGAATCTTTTGTAGAATCAGGTTTTGTAGATGATAGTCATGCCAGCGCGTATGGGGCCTTGAGGATGGATTACTTACAAAAGCAGATAGCTGCAGGTAATGGCGGGTCTATTAGTAAATGCAAGAATAGGAAAAAGCGGGTAACACTTTTTTTCTTTGACTACCGCATGAGTCTTTTTGGCAAAGAAAAGCTTGCTGAATGCGAGGAAAAATTTCGTAGTAAATATTCTTATACAGAGGTGATATGGCCACATCGTATTGACCTGTTCAGAGATTTGCATGTTTCTATTATTCGTCTTGCAATGAAACTACCTGATGTTGATTTTGTCATTAAGTTTAAACCGGAAGCAATAGTTAAAAGAGATGGTTCATGGGCCGAATATTTGAGAATTGTTAATGAGGCTGGTATTGATTTAAACAAATTGAGGAATTACACTGCTGAATTTAACGTAAATACCCATGATTTAATTCTGAATAGTGATGTGGTTATAGCACTTCAATCATCAACAGCGGTTGAATCATCTGTTGCGGGAAAACCCGTAATATTCCCACTGTTTTATAATTACAAGGAGACTAAGAACTTTAATGATTTTCATTGGCGTAATAATTTAGATCTTTATGATGTTGCTGAAAGTGCTGATGAACTGGAAGTATTAGTAAAAAAAAGACTAAAAAACCCTGAAATAGATGAGAGAATTATGAGAGGTCGTCGAAAACTATTCAGTGATTGTTTTTCAGATATTGATGGTGTTGCATTAAGTAAATATTCTGGAATCATAGAAAATGTTGTAAATTCTGCTAGGCTCAAGAAAGACTCGTTGAAGTAGATTATTATTTATAATCAAGCAATATGTGAATGCCGTAGATCTGATGTGCTGCAGATTGAATATTTATACAAATGAAGATTGATGTACAGTAAGAAACGCAAAATTTGTGTTGTGGTAAACAGCCGTGCAAATTATGGGCGGATAAAGTCCGTCATGAGTGCTATTAAAGATCACCCTGATCTTGAATTAATGCTTGTTGTGGGTGCGTCTGCGTTATTATACCGTTTTGGAAATGTCAGGAAAATAATTGAAGATGATGGGTATTATGTAAATTCAATATTATACTCAATAGTTGAAGGAGAGAATCCTACGACAATGGCTAAGTCTACAGGAGTAGCAATTATTGAGCTTTCTACGATATTTCAAAACCTTGATCCTGACATAGTTATTACAGTTGCGGATCGTTTTGAAACTATAGCAACAGCAATTGCTGCTAGTTATATGAACATAATGGTTGCACATACCCAGGGTGGAGAAATAACCGGATCAATCGATGAAAGTGTACGCCACGCTGTAACAAAATTGTCTCATATACATTTTCCTGCAACAAAAAAGTCTGCTGATTATATAATCAGAATGGGTGAGGATCCAAAAAATGTTTTTTGTACAGGATGTCCCTCAATAGATTCAATAAGTAATATTGATCTCACTCTTTCACAAGATATACTACGGAAATACAGAGGTGTTGGGCCTATTGTGAATGCTAAGGAACCATACCTTGTCGTACTTCAACATCCTGTTACAACGGAGTTTGGAGATGGTATGAGGCAGATAAACGAAACATTGAAGGCTATCGAAGAGATTAGCATACAAACAGTCTGGTTGTGGCCAAATGTTGATGCTGGTTCAGATGATATTGCTAAGGGTATTAGAATGTTTAGAGAGAGGAAAAATCCAGATTTTATACATTTTTATCGTAATTTTGGTGTAGAGGATTATGCACGTTTAATCAATAACTGTGCATGTCTTGTGGGGAATTCAAGTTCAGCTTTACGCGAGGGAGCTTTTCTGGGTGTTCCTGTTGTTGATATTGGGACCAGACAGGCAAACAGAGAGCATGCGGGAAATGTTATGCACTCTGGATATGATGCTAATGAGATAGAAGATAAAATTATCAAACAGATTAAGCATGGGAAATATGAATGTTCTACTCTGTTTGGTGACAGTCATGCTGGTGAGCGTATTGCAAACATCCTTGCAGAGACAAATGTTAAAGCACAAAAGACACTTCACTATTGTTTCCCTAATAAGTAACATTCTTATTCTGAAGCATAGTTCATAGAACAAAGTGACGATAAGAATAGACAGGAAGTGGAAAACTATTGACGGGAACACTATTCATCACATTGCATTTACAGCGGCAGACCTTGGTAGTTCAATTGGGAGATATGAGGCATCAGGCTATAGGTTTTTAAACAATAAGCCTGTTAATGGTTTTCGTGGGTGTAGAGTTGCCTTTATGGATCCGTTGCCGTCAAAAGGGATTTTAATAGAGCTTGTTGAGGAGAAAAAATGAAACTTATTGGTATCTCTGCTAGCCTAAGGAATCTAAGAAGGGGAAGTGGTTCTGTGAAGTTAATAGAAGAATTATGCTCGATCGACTCCCGAGAGCATTTAATAGAATATATAAAAAATCAGGCAAATCTGAGTATAAGTGCACATATAAGGTGCGGTGAGGATTCAAATTTGTCACTTGGTGAAACCTACTCTAATCAGAAGGGATATGATGGAGGCGTCGGATTGAGTAATTCAGAGATACTACTGGCTGCTGCACTGTGGAAGGCTAGGTCTTGTGGTGTAGATATAGAACATATATGTCTATCGGAAGTAATGGGAGAGACCTCTAAGCAGTCGAAAGTACACGATAATTTTCTTGATAGGATAGACTCGGCTGACGGTATTCTTATTTCAGGGCCAGTGTATTTTGGTGACAGGGGATCACTGACTCATAGCTTAGTTCAAGTGCTTCGGAAGGAGAATGAATGTGTTAAGGACAAGTTCATGGCTGGAATTTCCGTTGGGGCCAAAAGAAATGGAGGACAGGAGACTACCCTGATCTACCAGATGGTTGATTTTCTGAATATTGGTATGCTGGCTATTGGAAATGATGCAGAGACAACTGCTCAGTATGGTGGTACAGGGCATGCAGGAGATTTAGGAACAATTTACAATGATGACTACGGTATAGACACATCTATAGGCACTGGAAACAGGATTGCACAGACCATAATTATGAAGAAATTTGGCGACACTCTTAAGTTGAAGGACAGGCCCAGGATTGGTATTGTCATTCTTCAGGATTTAGATGATACAGCAAAGCGTCTTATACATGAAAAGATATTATCAACCAACCTGTCAGACAAAGCCGATTTCAGACTTTTCTACTTTGTTGACGAAGAAGTTAATCGTTGTTTAGCATGTGATGTATGCCCTTGTGAAATCGGCGATGATGATGTTTATAGATGTGTGATAAAAAAAGAAGATCTTTTTGTAAAGTATCATAAGGATTTAGTTGGCCTAGACGCCTTGCTCATTGGTGGGTATTCTACTGAACATTTTAATAATTGTCGATCCATATACCAGAAATTCATAGAAAGAACCCGATACATCCGCCGAAGCAGTTATATATATTCAAATCTTCTTGTAGCACCGATTCTATTTAAGGATATCAAGAGTCGGGAGTATCTGGAGATACGTATAATAACTTCTATGATAAGACATCACACTATAATACATAAACCAATTATTTTCGATATACAGGATGGAGATATTATAAACCTCGGTACTACAATAGATGATCTTAACCATTTTGTAGACATGGTCAAGTGTTACGTTTCAGCGCGGATTTATTATAATTATAAGTATCTGCAGTCCGTAACGTATAATCCGGTGGGTTATACACTAAGTTCGGTAAAGGATTATGAGCGAGAAAATGTACTAAAGAGGAATGAGTCTCTTTCAAACAGGAAGAAATATTTCGAAAGACTTTTTAAGGCCAGGGTAAAGGAATATAATGAAGATTGATTTATTCCCGGCCGGACAATATCTGTACAGAAAGTGTAGGGAGCATGGGGAAAAGGTGTTTATAAAGGAGTACCTGACTTCCAGGATCTGTAGCTATTCAGGCTTTTGGAAGGAGATAGAGACATCGACCTTCTTTTTACATGGCAATGGAGTAAGTTGTGGGGATAGGATTATGATAATAATGGATAACTCTATTACTTCTTTGTCAATGTTTTTTGGCGCTATTGTGGCTGGTATAATTCCTGTACCAGTTTCTCCGAAAGCATCAGTGAGTGAACTTTCTCTACTAGTGTATACATCGAGTGCCACATGCCTGCTGGCTAGTTCAGGCCTGTCTGAGTATCAAGAACTAAAGAATGTTAAAGTATTAAATATGAACAGCAGTGTTAGAACAATTCGGGATAAAATGGTTTTTAATGAAAAAGACAGTATGTCTGATACTGTTTACGTAATGTATACTTCCGGTTCTTCCGGAACACCTAAGGAAATTGTTATTACACATGATAACATGTTGTCAGAGCTTTTTAGCATGGTGGATGCCTATGAACTTGACGACAGTCACCGCCATTTATGTATATTACCTGTATACCATGCTTCAGCATTATACCGTAATATCCTTCTTCCTTTTCACAATGGTAGTGAGGTAGTCTTACTTGAAGGTTTTGATAGTGATAATTTTTGGAAACTGGTTAGAAATGAACAAATAAACTTTGTACAGGTAGTCCCATCTATTTTGAGTGAGCTTCTAATGAAGTCAGATAAATTTACTCCGGAAGATCAAGCTTGTTTGACTTTTATAGGAAGCGCTTCCGCACCTCATCCACAAGAACTGGTTAGTAGGTTTGAACAAACATTTGGTGTTTATGTGCTGCAAGCTTACGGGATGACTGAAGCAACCTGTACCATTACTCTGAATCCACTTAAAAGAGAAGATAGAAATCTAGGTAGTGTTGGCAGACCCATATCTGTTAATAACATAACTATTCTGGATGATAGCGGGAAACCTTTGCCAGCAGGTGAAATAGGTCGAGTAATAGTCTCGGGCAGAAATGTGGCGTTAAATGTTAGCAGTGCGTTGACAGAGAATGGGATTAACACAAATGGAAATGTCCTTGAAACAGGAGATTTGGGATACATTGATGAGGAAGGGTATCTTTGGCTTGTGGGAAGGCAAACAGATATGATTAAAAGGGGTGGGTATCGTATATCTCCTGGCGAGATTGAGAATCAGATCATGAAGATTTTGAGTGGCGTAGAAGTTGCTGTCATTGGTGTTCCTCATCCTTTATTGGGACAGGATATTATTGCTTTTATTACAGTAGGTAAAGAGGTTGAGTTGGACAATAGAGCATTGTTAAGGGAATTAAAGAAAACAATGGCTTCTTATAAGATGCCCAGTCAATTGATTTATGTGGATTTCATACCTAAGCTAACTGTTGGTAAAGTTAACAGGATGAGACTGATAGAAGATTACAAAAACACAGTTAAATAAATATAGCTAAAGACAAAATTAAAGTAGAAAAAGTAGCATCTCAAGAGAAGTGTATAATGCAATATTTGAGGTGCATGTTAAATAGCTATTGAAGATATAAAAGCTTATCCTACAAAAAACTTTAAGACTGGAACGGTAGAATGGATAGAAGCAAGATAGAGTATAGTATTATTAATATATTCTATGATATTTTTGAGGTAGAAGATATTGTAATAAAGGATAAATTTTCACAGAAAGATATCGGGGATTGGGATTCCATCGGACATGTGAGACTTATGGCTGCTATTCAGGATGAGTTTAATATAGACATTCCTTTTGAAAACACTATAAATTTGTCTACCGTCAGAGATATAATAGATTGTGTTTGCCGAACAATGAATTCTTTATAGAAAGAGCAGGATTATAAGTTGATTTCACATAAAGATGTAAGAATTGTTCCCTATAATGATAAATACTGGGAAGATGTTAGGGGGTTTATTAAAAGAAACTGGCGGGAAGATCATCCTGTTTGTGACAAAGACTTGTTTGACTGGCAGTTTAAAGGTTTTGGTGATGCAAAAAAGAAGATGAATACGTTTTTATTGCTTGATCAAAACAAGCTGATAGGGTTCAGAGGTACTATTCCAGGTTTATATCAAGTTCCTATTGATAACAAAGCAATGAGGGTTGTTCTCGGTGGTGCTTCTGCAATGTGGTCTATTGATAAATGTTATCGGCATGGGAGGTTGGGACTCTTACTCCTTAATGAGGCTATGAAAAAAATGGGTATTATTACCGGATTAGGTTCTGATCCAAAGACTTCATTGCCTTTCTATGTTTATACTGGGTTTAATATACTTGATTTAATGCACAGGTATGTTGCCCCCTTAGAAATCGTTGGCTATTATAAGTTGCTTACTATAAAGACACGCTATGAAGATCTTATGGAATGGGCAAAGGAGTGGAAAGGTGTTTCTGCTATAGAGCCTAATATACCTAATGTGGAAGAGATAGCAAGTGTGTGGGAAGAAACGACTTTCCCATTAAGGATCTTTTCGTTATATAGAAATACAGATTTCTGGAGATGGCGGTATCTTGATAGTAAGGGATATAAATATTTGTTTTTTGGAGAACCAAAATTAACTGGATCAATTGTTGCTAGAATTGAAGAGGTTATTACAACTACAGAAGCAGATTTAAATGGCCTGAAGGTATTTAGAATCATTGAAATTATTCCCAATAGTACTAATGCGTGGATAGGTGAAAACGATCTTAACTTAGTAAAGTTATTACAAGGTGCATTAAGTTGGGCGACACATCAGGGGTGTGTCGCAGTAGATTTCTATTGTAGTACTACTAGGTTTGAAAAAGTTCTACTTGAGGTAGGCTTGAGAAAATATGATGTGAACGATTCTATTTATAGTCTTGTCCTTTCATTTCAACCTTTAAAGTATATTTTTAATATTATTAATGCTTTCTTCAGAATTAATATTAATGGATCTGCGGTTTCCAATATAAAATATGAAGATACATATATGGTAAAATCTGATGGAGATAAAGATAGGCCAAATATGTCCCTTAATAAACTATAGCGAGATATTTGTTTAATGTCATAAGAGCTTTAGTATCTTGGTATTTCAACTTCATGCTACTTTCCAATTATCTTCAATGCCAAGGATTCTAAAATTGGTATAGTATAATTACTCCCCTATAGCATCCTGAACAACTTGTATATTGCCTCATCAGGTAGGTTAATACTAATCAAGAAACAAGATAAACTACTATGCTCACTTTATGACAGGATCATTCAGCCAGTTTAAACTGTTTTAGGTTCGACTTTGAATGTTGAGATGCTGCTTAGGTTTTATTTTTCAAAAGGAATGTATGTGGTAAAGTTGCTTCCAAAACAACGGCTGTAAGGGGAGTTGTGAAATGAATCAAATTGTTTATTAGTAAGACTGAGTAATAAAAGTGTAAGGTGTTAAGTATAGTCTATACGTTGTGAAAGAATACTTTAGGCCATTATATTACAGAATAATTAAGTTGTTACGCTGGATTGCAGCTCCAATTGTGACGTCTGTAAATAAGCATCGATTTTTTTCAAACCGTGTTCTTAGTGTTGACTCATTTAAAAGAATTATTAGCGAACGTCCGTCTTATGCCATTGGGGCTGATTATAACGATCTTATATTCTTGTATAAGGCTGTACGAAAGCGAAAACCAGAAGTAGTATTAGAGTTCGGATCAGGTTGGTCTACCTATGTTATAGGAAGTGCTTTAGCAGCTAATGCTATGCAAGGTGTGGGTGGTTTCTTGTTTTCCATTGATCATGTGGAAGAATGGGCCAATGTCACTAGTGACACAATGCCATCAAATCTTTTAAAATACGTTAATGTTTTATATAGCCCCATTAATGAAAAGGAATATGATGGAGTCAAGGGATGGGTCTATTCTAAAGTTCCTGATATAATTCCAAACATGGTTTTTCTTGATGGTCCATGTCTTACTGAAGAACGTTGTGCGGCATTAGATCTTCTTTATATGGAAGATAGATTCCCTGAGGATTTTTACTTAATTATTGATAAAAGGCATAGAAACGCAGCGATATTAAAAGAAAAATTTAAAAATAAATACCTATACAAAGAACATAGAGGTCCTTTTAAAGGTGTTTATTATATTAACACTTTTAAGAAGGTCTTAGATTGACTAACTCCTATTAGTTCAAAGTAATGTTTATGCTATTAGTTGTAACATATCACTATATACGTAAGTATACTGCTTCTAAGTATCCGGGAATCCATGCTGTAACTCCAGAAAAGCTAAAACAACAGCTAGAGGTTATTGGTAGGAACTTTTTAGTTATTACACCAGAGGAATTGTTATGCATGTACTCAAAAGGTAAAGATATAGGTGATGGGCGTTATTGCTTAATAACTTTTGACGACCAATTTGTAGAGCAATATACTTTGGCAAAACCTGTATTAGATTCATTAAATATTAAAGCTCTATTCTTTGTAAATGGATCATGTTTAGAAAATAGGAGGGTAAATACGGTTCATAAGATTCATTGGCTTCGTTCTATAATCCCACCTGGTAAGTTTATTGAGATTGTTGAGTCTGCTCTAAGAAAAGCTAACGTAAATGTGCCCGTCTCATTTGAAAGTTTTCAACCTGTTGAAGGACAGAATACATACGATACTCTGGAGGTGTGTTACATTAAATACCTGTTAAATCATATGTTGCCTTCAGAAATCGTAGAGAAGATCATAGAAGAAATATACAGAAAATATAATGATAACGAAGCTGGACATTCTAACACTTTCTATATGAATAAAGATATGATAACCGATTTGGCTGATAAATCTATGATCGGTTCTCACGGTTACGAACACAATGTAAAAAGTCAAATATCTGAATCTGAGATAATAGAAGATTTGCAAAGAAACCAGATTATGTTGAAAGAGTTAACAGGTAAAAGGACACATTTCATAAGCTATCCTTATGGAGGAAAAAATGCAGTTTCTTTAAAAGTTGGAAAATGTGCTGCCGATTCAGGACATTCCGTGGGATTTACAATAGAAAGGGCTGTTAATTTGTCTTTTTCTCAACCACTATTACTGGCTCGTTTTGATACAAATGATGCCCCTGCGGGTAGAAGTCCGTTATTGAATATAGACAATAAAAGATGTGACACCATTCCACCTGCTACATTTGGAAGAAAGTGGTTTTTTGATGAAACAGAAGAATGTCGTTAAATATAGTAGGACTTTTAATAAATAAATGATTAAGATCTTCTACTTAGGTTCTGATTTTGGATATCATGCGATTGTTGCTAATTTTAACAATTTAGCCAAAATAATTCATGTCGATTCTTCAGATTCTGCGCTTCAAGATGCTTTGTTAGATGCTGATGCTTTAGTTGATGCCTCAATGAGAGTTCGGATAACGGATGAAATGGTTAGAAAGGCTTTAAATCTTAAGATAATCTCCTGTGCAACGACCGGTTCGGATCATATTGACCGAACAGAAATAGAAAATCGAGGTATACAATTACGAACCTTAAAAGAAGACAGAAATTTTCTAAAAAACCTAACACCTGCAGCGGAACATTCGTGGTCTCTTTTGATGGCATGTTCCCGTAAGCTTCCCGCTGCTT
>PVBE010302411.1_pt1 | contig 12062 bp, 10 predicted proteins | sample 1631181 | NCBI WGS metagenome assembly PVBE01 (sample SAMN08397723, study PRJNA350692) | Marine metagenome, whole genome shotgun sequencing project. | isolation source: water | place: Pacific Ocean | collected 2012-04 | reverse complement strand
TATTGTGGCCTATCTCGTGGGTAAGGGTATTTCCGCCCAAGCAACTGCGCACGGTGACGCCGAAGGCCGAGGAGCGGAATCCTGTCGAGAGGCGGGTCATCAGATAGGCGACGCCGCAGTAGCTCAGGCTGGGTGGCTGGGTGATCAGGGCCATCAGGTCGCCACCATAGGTGTTGCGGGCCGCGTGGACCTCGTCCATGTAGCCGTCATTGGTATTGCGGAATCGCGACAGGTCACCGGTGCTTCCATTTTCGGTGTAGTTGGTCTCGGCCAGGTAGACGAGGCGGAAGCGGGCCTGAACACCGCTGGTGTTGCAACTCTTGGCCGCGTTGGCGATCCGCAGGGCGAGTTGTGATTCGATGGCTGCCTTGCCGCCGCCGGTGGACTTTGCCCGTGGCGTGTAGAAGACGCAGACATCGAGGATGGAGACCGCACTGGCGGCAGGACCCTGATTCGGCGGGTTCGGCGTCTCGCTTTCGGGCCCGGCATCGACGGCGTGACGGTGGTCGGTTGCGCAAGGCTTGTAGCGGGTTTGATCGAGGGTTTGGAGGACATGGGTTTTGCCGGTGCCGCTGTAGCCGAGTGCGTAGGTCTTGTCCTCGATCTGCAGGCTTCCAGCTGTCACACCCGCAGGATCGATGGCGAGCATCACCTGGCTTTCGATTCCCGCGATCCGTCCTTCGAAAATTTCGTGCTTCAGGCTCGGCTGGCTCCGTTCAAATTCGACGAGCCAGAATTTTCCGGGCAGCGACAGCCCCATCGTGAGTTTTTCGATCTTGCTCGAGCGCAGAGACATGAGCTCTCGAACGTGCACTTCGACGAAGGAACTCCGGGTGATGGCGGCGTTGCGTGCGCGTTCGGCTTGTGCCCATGCATGCGCGGCAGGATCGACCTTGTCGATCGGCGTCAGCAGAGAGGGGGCCTGGCTGAAGGCCGGTAGCGCGAAGACGAGGGCGGAGAAGATCGTGAAGGATAGTTTCAGCATCTTGTTGATCTGGCGGGAGAGAAACAGGGTTGATGGAAAGTGTAGTGGGTGATGGCGGTTGGTCGAGTACTCAAGCGGTGAGGTTTTCCCGTCAGGAGGGATGTGCTTTCCGGAGTTTGGAAGCCGGCGGGATTCAAGCGGCCGTGCTATCGCTGCTTGGGCTGTCAGGGTCGCCGCCACGGCGATCGGTATTGTGACACGCTAGCTGTGTCCGGCCACGGTCCTGAGGTCGTTGCCGGCTGGCCGCTGGAAGACGCGCAATCCGAACTCGGGGAGGATGGCGAGGAAGTGGTCGAAGATGTCCGCCTGGATATTCTCGTAATCGACCCACGCGGTGGTGGTGGTGAAGATGTAGATCTCGATGGGCAGGCCGTACTCGGTGGGCTGGAGTTGTCGCACCAAGAAGGTCATGTCCTTGTGGATCAACGGGTTCGAGCGCAGGTATCTGATCACGTAGGCCCGAAAGGTCCCGATATTCGTCAAGTGGCGGGAATTGGCGGTGACGTTCGGATTGCTGTCAGGATCTGGAGGGCGCTGGGCAAGCTCGCTCTGCTTTTTGGAGATGTAGTCCTTGAGGAGATCGAACTTCGAGAAGCGTTCGATGTCCTCGGCGGTGAGGAAGCCGACGGTCGACATGTCGATGTGGAGGTTCCGCTTGATGCGGCGGCCGCCGCTGGCCTGCATGCCGCGCCAGTTCTTGAAACTGTCGCTGATCAGCTTGTGAGTGGGCACTGTCGAGATGGTCTTGTCCCAGTTCTGGATCTTGACCGTGTGCAGGGCGATGTCGATGACGTCGCCGTCAGCCTTGGCGCTGGGCATCTCGATCCAGTCGCCGATGCGCACCATGTCGTTGGAGGTGAGCTGGATCGAGGCCACCAGCGAGAGGATGGTGTCCTTGAAGATCAACAGGAGGATCGCTGTGAAGGCGCCGATGCCGGCGATGAAGCTGCTCGGATCCTGGCCTGCCAGCAGTGCGATGGTGGAGACGCCGCCGAGCACGTAGACGAAGATCTTGGCGATCTGGACGTAGCCCTTGATCGGTCGGCTATCGGCATCGGTGCGCTGGCTGTAGAGGTCGCTGGCCGCGGAAAGGAAGGCACCGACGGCCATCATCGCCGAGAAGGCCATGAAGGAGGCGGCCACGTTCAAGACGGTGGCGAGGACGGTTTCGTTCAGGTGCGGGGTGGCGCCCACGGCCAGCTGGATCACGTAGGCCGGCACCATCATGCTGAGCCAGCGGAAAAAGCTGGCGTCCACGAAGGCGTCATCCCAGGTGGTGCGTGTTTTCTTGACCAGTCGTCGGAGGGCCGGCAATAGCAGGATCCGGGTGACGCCCAGGATGATCATACCGAGGACGAGCAGGGCGCCGACTTCGATGACATTGGCCCAGACGAGATTGTCGTCGAGCCACTTGAATTGCTCGAAGAAGCCTGTTGCGGAGTCTTGCGGCATCGCCTTCATGCCGGGCAGATTAGGAACCTGTGTTCGACGGCACAAGGCAAGCCCGAACTTCGCACCGCTTTCGTCTCGGCAAAAACCTGTCTTGTCGACGGGAGCTTGCGGGTAGAGGGGCTCTTGCGCCGCTACGCTGCACGCATGTCGGACAGTGGTGGATGGAGTCGTCAGCAGTCATGGTGATCGTGGCGGTCATCGGTGCCGGTGAGTGTGACGCGGCGACCGGCGAGATTGCCTACGAAGTGGGGCAGCGCCTGGCTCGCGCCGGCTGCGTGGTGGTCAACGGCGGCCTGGGAGGAGTCATGGAAGCAGCCTCGCGCGGTGCTGCGCAGGCGGGTGGGACCGTCGTCGGTATTCTGCCGGGCGATCGTGTCGAGGATGCCAACCCACACGTCAACGTGCCGATTGCTACCGGTCTTGGTGACGCACGCAATGCGGTCATCGCCAATACGGCCGATGCTTTCGTGGCGGTGGGAGGGAGTTATGGCACCCTGTCGGAGATCGCTTTTGCCCTCAAGCGTGGCAAGCCCGTAGCCGGTATCGGTTCCTGGGAGGTCGATCCGCAGGTGCGAGTCGTGGCGACACCCGAGGAGGCTGTCTTACATATCCTTCCCGGGTGAGTCGAGATCGGACCTTCCTGCGGCCGGCACCGGAACTGCGGTCACTTGCCGCGGTGGGCGTAAGCTTCAACCTGTGGCCTTCTCGGAGGTCGGTGCCGTTTGATAAGGTATGGCAGGGGGTATTCGGTTGGGATGATGAACAGGCTCTGGTTGGTGCGGCACGGGGCCGTTGAAGTTCCCCGTAAGGGGGAGTTCTATGGCTGTGCGGATGTGAGCCTGTCAGCGGCGGGGGAGATAGAGGCCCGGCAGGCTGCGAAGGTGCTTAGCGGTGTTGCTTTTGACGGCATCGTTGCAAGTCCGCTGGAGCGCGCACGCGTGGGAGCCCACCACATCGCCGAAGAGTGCGGCGCCGTCGAGGTGGTGATTGATCCGAGGTTGCGAGAGATCGACCGCGGACGCTGGGTGGGCCTCACTCCGGAGGAGGTCGAGCAGCAATTTCCGGGAGACCTGTTAGCGGGGCGGACGGATCCCGAGAACTGGCGAGGGAACGGTGGGGAGTCACTCGGTGATCTCAGGCAGCGGGTCATCGAGGCTCGGACCGACATCCTCTCGTCGCATCCTGGAGAGGACTGGGGCCTGGTGGCCCACTCCTACCCGATCCTCGCGATCCTGGCTGATGTGGCAGGTCTGGAATATGAAGATTGGACGGTCCACCGGATCCCGACCGGCTCTATATCGAGGATCACCTACGATGGCGGCTGCGCAACGATCGATGTCTGTGGCTGGACGCCCAGGGAGAACCCTGGAGAAACTTTCCCCTGAGAGTCTTCGCAAGGGCGAACCCGATGGCTGTTTCCACGGTGCAATCCACGCCGGATTCGGAGAAACTGTCGGACCATGTCCGTAAGAAGGCGTGTCAGGTCGATCATGTTGCCGGCGGTCTTGTTGGCCTTGCTGGTGTGGATCGGTAGCGAGGCCTTGTTCGTGGGAGGGGATTCGACATCGGGCGCCGATTCCGATACCGGCGAAATGCCCCCAGATACGGTGTCGGATCTTGATCGATCGCATCAGGATACGGATTCCCCGAGCGAGGATGCAGCCCTCGCCGATCATCTGAGCGGTCAACTCTACGCGATGCGCTCGGCGCTGGCGGCGGGGCGTCTGGGCGAGGCCTGGCGGGCGATCACGAAGGCCCGCGATCTCGGGGATCTCCCGCCGGCCTTGCGGAGCCAGCGTGAAGCCGGCCAGGCCGAGTTGAGCAAGGCCACGGCCGGGCAGGTGGATGTTTTGCGGGAGAAGATCGCTACCGGGAGGATCTTGGAGGCGTCCGAGATCGTCACCGCGATGCGGGAGACAACTCATGCCAAGGTGGAAGAGGTTCTCGCATCGGTGGTCCCCGAACTGGCAGCCGACGCGGAGCCGCCGGCGGATGAGGATTTGCAGCCTGACAGGCGGGTGCGCGCCAAGATCGATGGGTTTGTCGGCCGGGCACGAGTGGTGCGCACTCGCGGCAGCGAGGTCACTCTCAAGGTATGGACCGAAAAGGGTGTGATCTATCCGGGTGTGCCCCGGCTGGAGGTGGAGCCGGTTGCCGCGAGTATCGACGAGGCCTTGCGGCAGATTGGTCTGGCGATGAGTGCCGATGACGGACTTCTCGCATGCCTGTGGCTGGCCTATTGCGAGGCCGGGGGAGCGGCCGAGGATCCGCGGGTCCGAAGACTACGCCTGCGCTGATTGCCGTTCGGGTCGCCGGCCTGCGATCAGCAAGAACAAGGCGATGACCATGGCTCCTGCGGCGATCGAGATCATCGGCGAGACGCCGAAGCAGGCGGCCGGGAGGTAGCCCACCAGCATCGCCACGATCATGGTGAACACTGCATAGGGCGCTTGTGTGCGGACGTGGTGCAGATGGTCGCTGGCCGTCGACACCGAGGAGAGGACCGTGGTGTCGCTGATGGGCGAGCAGTGATCGCCGAAGATGCTGCCTTCCAGGACCGCACCGATGGTCATGATAATGAGTGCTGGGCCACCGATGTTCGGGTCGGTCTCACCCATGCTGTGCGCGAGCACGACGACATTGGGCAGCAAGATCGCCATGGTGCCGTAGGAGGTGCCGGTCGAGAAGGAAACCAGCGAGGCCAGCCCGAACATGACCAGCGGCAGGAGCCAGGGCTCGAAACTGCCGTGGAAAGCCGAGGTCAAGAAGACGGCAGTACCGAGGTCCTTGCAGGTATGACCGATGCTCCAGGCGAGGATCAAGATCACGATGGCGAAGAGCAGGGATCTGGCCGAGCCGATGGCGCTGCTCACGACCTCTCGCAGGCTCAAAACCTTGTGAATGAGGGCCAGAGATCCCGCCAGGAGTAGCGTGGTCATCGAACCGTAGAGCAGAGCCTTGTCGCTCTCGGTGTTGTTGAGGATGGCGCGAGCATCCTCGCCGAAATTGCCGGTCATGGCGCTGGCACCGCCGGCCCCGGAGTAGCCGAGATAGATGATCAGCCCGACCGTCATGGCGATCAGGGTGAAGACGGGGATCACGGCATTGCGGGCGAGCAGAGGCTTGCCCTCGGGAGCTTTGAGGTTCGAGAAGCCCTTCGACATCATCGGCTCGGCGTCGTCGGCGACGGGCTTGCCTTCGGTCCGAGCGCGTCGTTCGGCGGTGAGCATCGGTCCGAATTCTCGCCGTAGCAGGATGGTCAGCGGCACCATGATCAGGGTGAAGATGCAGTAGAAGCGGAACGGCATCGTCTGGATGAAGACGCTGAAGCCTTCGTTGGCGGCGTAGGGCTGGCCATCGGCCCGCGTGACTTCGGGCAACTGGCCGGCGAACATGCTGACCTCGTAGGCGACCCAGGTCGAGAAGATGGAGATTCCGGCGATCGGCGCGGCGGTGGAGTCGACGATGTAGGAGAGCTTCTCGCGCGACACGCGGTTCCGATCGGTGAGCGGGCGCATCGTCGATCCGGTGATCACGCAGTTCGAGTAGTCGTCGAAGAAAATCAGGATCCCGATCAAAAAGCTGCAAATCTGGGTGCTGATCGGCCCCTTGGCGAACTTGCGGATCCATTCGACCATGCCCTGGACTCCGCCCGAGCGGGCCATGACGCCGACAGCCGCGAACAGGAAGAAGACGAAGAGCATGACCCGGAAGCGGAAGTCATCGCCCAGGGTCCTCACGGCCACGGTTTCCCAGGCGAAGTGGCTTACTGCCTGGAGTGGGCCGACATGGATCACCGCCCCGGCGAGGCAGCCGATCAGCAGGGATGGGATCACCTTGCCCGACAAGATTGCCAGGATGATGGCGAGGAAGGCGGCGACCAGACTCTCGCGGCCCGGATAGAGTTCCTCGATGGAGTGTTCGCGCCGTTCTCCGGTCGCAGGATCGGAGTGGAAAAGATCGGTTCGATAGCCCCGGTCACCGACGCGAACAAGGAGATTCATCGGCGGCAGATCGGCAACGACCTCGATTTTTTTGGCGCGGGCCCACTCGCGCACGCTGCGCTCGTAGGCGGCGACGCGTTCGCGCTGGGCGGCCGCATCCTCGAGCGCCGGGCGCAAGTCCACGATCAGCCTCGGTACGCGGTCAGCCTTCTCCAGAGCTTTGGAGAAGGGCGAGCCGTCCGCATCCATGAGCCAGGCTCGCGTTTTCAAGAAGGCGAGTTGGGCGTGGTCTGCCGCTGGTATCAGGAAGTAGACGGCCACGAAAGCGAGCGCCAACAAATAGCGCAGTTTCCCGGCCATGGGCAGGCAGGCTACACTCTGACCGGTCACGCGCCACCATCTTCCGGCGATGTCGTTCCGGCATGGTGCCTGTGCGGCCTCGAAACGGCGCGTCTCTCGCGGTCTGCGGCCCGCGATTACCCGAGAGGGACTTGAGTCATGGATTATGTGTTGCTCACTCTTTTATTCATCGTCTTGCTGGCTGGATTCGTGATCGCTCATCAGCGTTTGCTCAAGTTCGAGTCCTATCTGAAGGATGTCGGCGAACTCACGGAACTCAAGGAGCGGCTCAAGAGCATGTCAGAGGCATTGAAAGGCATGCGAACCGAGGGCGTCGAGGGACAGGTCGAGCAACTTCAAAAGGACTTCCAGGCCATGCGTCAGACGTTGGTGAATATCGAGAGGGCGCTATCACGATCGGTGCCCGCCAGCAACTCACCGGAGGAAAGCATCTCGGCTGGTGCCAGGATCTGCGGCCTCGTGGAGGCGCGATTGCTCGAGATTGGCTACTCGGATCTCCATATCATCACCGATCTCTCGAAGGTTTCTCTGGAGGATGAGATCAATGTAGTGGTGGAGTGCAAGAAGGGTGAGATGCCTTACAAGGGCAAGGTTGTGACCAGCAACGGCGCGATTCGTGAAATTGACATGAGGTCCAGCGCACCGCTTTTTCCCTGAGAAACCCGATTCCGCCCTCAACCATGTCAGCAGAAGTCTTGAAACACCCAGCCCATCTATGATCTCGTTTCTTCGATCATGACCGAGCAAAGCTTCGATGGCCTTTGTGCCACTCCCATCCATCGGCTCACCGAACATGTCGGCGAGCAGGTTCTCGTCCAGGGCTGGCTCTACAACATGCGCAGCAAGGGCAAGTTGCACTTCCTGCAGATCCGGGATGGTACCGGGATCGTGCAGGCCGTCATGTTCAAGGGTGATGTTGCTGACGAGGAGTTCGAACAGGCAGCGCGCCTGACCCAGGAGTCCAGCCTGCGTGTCATCGGCACGGCAAAGGGCGACGATCGGGCGCCGGGTGGTGTCGAGATCGGAGTCTCCAAGCTCCATGTTCATCACCTCGCCGAGCCCTATCCGATCACGCCCAAGGAGCATGGTGTTGGCTTTCTGATGGAGCATCGGCACCTGTGGCTGCGTTCTCGCAAGCAGTCGGCGATCATGCGTATTCGTGACGAGGTCATTCGCGCGATCCGAGATTTCTTCCATGAGCGCGACTTTGCCTGCGTCGATTCGCCGATGTTCACGCCCAATGCTTGCGAGGGCACGACGAATCTGTTCGAGGTGGACTATTTTGGCGACAAGGCTTACTTGACCCAGTCCGGACAGCTCTACGGCGAGGCGAGCAGTTTTGCGCTGGGCAAGATCTATGTCTTTGGTCCGACGTTTCGCGCCGAGAAGAGTAAGACCCGGCGTCACCTCACCGAATTCTGGATGGTCGAGCCGGAGGCTGCCTTCTACGACCTCGATGATGTCATGGTGCTCGCTGAAGATTTTGTGGCGGCGATCATCGGGCGAGTGCTGGAACACCGGCGTGAAGATCTGGATATCCTCGAGCGGGATGTCTCGAAGCTGGAGCCGGCTGCTTCCACTCCTTATCCGCGGATCACTTACGATGAAGCGGCCAAGCGGTTGATCGATGCGGGCCAGGATTTCACCCATGGCGAAGACTTTGGCGCTCCGCACGAGACCTTCCTGGGCGATGCCTACGACCGACCTGTGATGGTGCATCGGTGGCCGGCACAGACCAAGGCCTTCTACATGAAGCGTGATCCCGAGAATGAACAACTCGCGTTGGGTGTCGACATGATCGCCAGCGAGGGCTACGGCGAGATCATCGGTGGCGCCCAGCGTGAGGATGATCTGAGTTTGCTCGAGCAGCGCATCGCGGATCATGAACTGCCCGAGGAGGCGTTCCGTTGGTATACCGACCTTCGGCGCTACGGCAGTGTTCCGCACGGAGGTTTCGGACTCGGTCTCGAGCGCACGCTCGCATGGATCTGCGGTGCCGAACACCTGCGTGAGTGCATCCCCTTCCCGCGGATGCTCTACAAGATCTATCCCTAGCGGTCGCGCGTCATCGGCTTTTGGCCTTGACGTGTTCGATGAAGGCTCGGGCTCCCGCCTCGAGTGCTGGCCAGGACGCGTCGGTGTCGAGGCCGAAGGTTTCGCCGCCGGTGTAGCGGGCTATGGCGGTGATCACCATGTAGCGCTCATGCGCCCACCGGACCTTGTTCTTCGAAAGGCCGAGTTGTTCTCCGAGTTCCTGGCCTGCCGGGGTTGCGGCGAGAAGGACCGCGCGCAGGAAAGGCAGGGATGTATGGGTCTCACCCAGGTCCAGCAGGGCGCAAGCGGCTGCCGTGCGCAGTTCTCCGTCGAGTTTCGTATTCCGGCACAACTCATCGAGCAAGGGACGCGAGCGCGAGTCACCGAGTCGACCCAGCGAGAGAGCTGCCTCGCTTGCCTGCGCACCGCCATCGCGCAGATAGTTTTCGAGGAAGGGTCGTGTCCGAGGATGCTTGAAGGTGCTCAGAGCTGCGATCGCTGCTTGCTCTCCCGGTGCTCCGGGTGAGGCGTGCAGTGCGCGAATGAGGGCGGGAACGGCACGATTACCGATCGCGGTCACGGGGGCTAGTGTGGTGCTCCAGTCCTTGGGAGAAGAGGCGACCAGGCTCTGGCAGGCGGGGTCCGGATCCGTTGCGCAGGATGAAAGAGTGAACAGGAAGAGCCAGGCGGCGAGCCGGAGCATCGCCGCAGCTTAGCCGGTCGGGTCATCGGTTCGTTTGATTTTCAGTCGCCGCCGCCGGCCGTAGAGGGCCATGCTGGCAAGGCCTGATCCGACGAGCAGCATCGTGCCTGGTTCGGGGACGGGCTTGCCGCCACCGCCGCCACCGCCGCCACCGCCGCCACTTCCCTTTCCTGGTGTATCGGTGTTGCGGCCGAGGCTTGGCTGGGGACCGGTCTTGGTCCTGGGCAGCGGTTTTGTCTTGATCGGTTTGATGCTGGAGAAGAGCTTGTCATCGCCCTTCACGATGGGGGGAGGGGGGTTCTTTGGCCCGGAGACTTTTTTGTTCGGGCTAATTTTGGAAGAGCTCGAGCGGCTGCTACAGGCGGCAAAGACCAGACACAGGAGGAGAAGGACACAGTTGCTTGTTCTTGGGAGCATCGTGATTCCGGAGCGGAATGTGATTTAGTGGGTCGGAGACATCCGATCGCCATGGGAATGATATCGAAAAAAACCATCCTATGTCTGTGCACCGTAATTGTTTTTCGTTGAACAAATATGGATTGGCCAAAAAAAGGGAATTATTCCCTATTTATCGGGCGATTGTGCCGCTGAAGATTCCTAGTTGGAAAAGGAGCCCGGGATTCGTTTTCTCCGTGGCTCGCCATGTTTCCGGCGGTCTTGATGAAAAGATGTGCAAGTCAGGGTGCGTTGTTTCCGGTGTAGGCTTTAGCGATCCTCGATAGATCTTGTGATGTTCAGCCTGATTCGATGATGAAAGCCCGTCAGATCATTGCCCGGGGTGGCGCCTGCAAGCTCTTGCTCATGGTGAAAGCTGGGCTGCTCGGCGCCAGTTCGCTCTTGAGCGCACAGAGTTCACGCGAACTACTCGCCTTGGATACCGGGGTGTCCCGTGTGTCGAAACTGTTCACGGAGCATCTTCTCACCGATGAGTCCAGCCGCTGGTCGAAAGGCTGGCGACTTGCCCGTGATATTGGTCCTGCTGCGTCACCCCTGCTGGAGCGTTTGCTCGAGCGCGGCACGCATCCCAAGGAGCGGCTCGTGCTGATCGGTGCTTGCGCGGCTGCCAGCAAAGCATCGGTCTTCATCGGTGCTGACTGGCTGCGTAAAGCGGGAACGAATGAACGCATGATGTCGATGCTGGCCGTAGCACTCGGCGAATCCCGCAGCAGCCAGGATCAGGATATCCACCAAATGATCATGGGGCGTACGTCTGTTGCCCGGGCTGTCCAGGTTGCTGGTCTCCTGGCGATCGAACGCTTCGAGGGTGGTGGCGAAAATATCGACCACTTCCTTTCAACAAAGGATCGGCGCGATGATCCTGGCTTGGTTGCGGCCGTGACCTTGTCGGGCGGATTGGACGATGTGCGAACCTTGCAAGTATGGCTCGACGAGAAAAAAGATCTCGTGGGTCGGAATCTGGTACGCCGCGGACTGTTCCTGGCGCGGCATGGGACCCCGTTGCCTCCGGCGGTGCTGCTCCGTGAATTGAGTGGCGTCCTTGGCGATGATTCGGTGCCCCTGCCGGTCCGTGCTGCTGCGGCTGCTCGCTTGTCGCGGGTGCCTAGCCTGCGCCGGGTCGTGGCGAGCCTGCCTTCTGCTGTGGCGGACAGGCCTTCCGTGCCGGTGGCACAAGTTCTGATCTTGCTGGCCTTCACACCCGCAGGACGGGCGGCAGCTCTATCCCATGGCTGGCTGAAGGCGGACCCGTCATTCCTGATCGACGATCCTTCGTTGCGACGACGCCTGGCCGTTCTGTACGCACTGGCCGCACCCATGTCAAAGATCGTGGAAGCTGCACCCGAGTGGAAAGGATTGAAGGAGCTTGCTCCGAGCATTTGCCTGACTCTGGCCTGGCGCATCTTCGCGGGGGACAAGAATATCGAACAGGACCGTGTCTCGGTTCTGGGCGCCATCGCCGAGAGTCGCTGGCTGAGCATTGCACTGGGCGAAGAATTCGACGCTGAACCGGGAACCTTCGCCGACTCTCGCCTGGACCTTGCCTATGGGCTGGCGAGTAGGGGTCGACTGTCCGATGAAGCCGGGGCGCGCGAAATCGAGGAAGCTCTCTGGCGTGCCGGCAGCCACCCTGGCTGTTCCTTGCAAGAGGCTCGCTTGGCCTTGGTGAAGGATCTTCTGCTTTCGGGGAGTGATCACGCCAAGGCTCGCGAGGCTCGCACGAGGCCATTCGGTTACTTGCCGCAAGGCATCGAGCCGGGCTCCATGGCCTTCGAAGTTGCATATGAGTTCTTCCAGTGGTGGAAGGAAGGGCACGGCTCAGGGATCCCCGAGGACATGCGGTTGCGCTAGCCGCCGGACCTGGGGCGCACGGTCAGTTCCGGTGACGGCGCTTCACCAGAGAAGGGCGCTGGCGACTTCCAGAATTTCAGCTTTCTGTATGAAGGGGCCCGGGCTCACCCTGATCGTTCCACCGACTCCGGTGCCGAGCACTTCGTGGATCCAGGGCGCACAGTGGAATCCGGTCCGGACGTGGATCCCCTGCTCGGCCAGGGCCAGGCCGGCTTCCGCCGGGTCCATGTCGCACGAGGTGAAACTCAAGATCGGAACTCGTGGTCCATGTGCGGGC
>PVBE012457495.1_pt1 | contig 12063 bp, 6 predicted proteins | sample 1631181 | NCBI WGS metagenome assembly PVBE01 (sample SAMN08397723, study PRJNA350692) | Marine metagenome, whole genome shotgun sequencing project. | isolation source: water | place: Pacific Ocean | collected 2012-04 | reverse complement strand
GGCTCCAATGGAGCCGCCCGATCGGTTTCCCCTCTCAGGGGTTTAAGCCAGGGGTCGTCCCTGACGCTCCTCGGTTTGGCAAGCGATTCGGCCGAAGCCTCCTCGATCCCCTCTCCGGCTCACGCCAGGTGCCTCTCCTGGGGTTGGTGTGTCGTTCGACGTCTTATATGTGAGAGCCCTGCGCCGTGTCCGCTTCGACGCTTCCCGCTTGCCGTCTGCGGCTCGACCTGGACTCAGATTCGTTTCTCCGAAGAGCTCCGCTTCCTTGTCCCGACTCGCCTCCGGCGTCGTGTCCCTCGTGGCCGAAGCCCCGAGCTGTCCTTCGCCTTCTTCCCGGCTTCCGGGTTTATCTGCTCTCACCGTCCCCCAAGTCGTTGCCAACTCGGGTTCATCCGTCCAGCGACTTCACCTCCCCTACAGAGTTCTCCAACCACCGGCCGCCCGTTCCCTCCAACCGCCCCGGGCACGACCCGAAGGTCGCACGGGCCGAAGCCCGCTCCCGAAACGCCCGGTGAAACCGTGCGCCCCTCGCAAGGTTCCCAGGCCCCTACGACGCCAGCTCAGCGAGTCCGGTCCACACGGAGCTTGCGAAGCCCCGCCACCTTCCGCCCATGGTCTTTCTCAGACCTTCGACGGTTTCCTCCTCGCTGCACCTCGTGGCCTTGTTTCATGCCACAGGCACCCATGGGGTTCCCTCCCCTTCAAGGCTTTCCCCTTCTCGGGGAGCAGTACCGTCTCTCGACGGCCCCTGCCCTCATGGCGTTGCCCGAGCGTCCTCCCCCGCCAGCGTGCGCCGAAGCACCCGCCCGCGAGCTCGTCCGCCCAGCCCCGCCTTCAGGGCCTTGCTCCCCCCGAGAAGTCCGTTGCTCCCGCCGGCGGTTTAGACCTGCCGGAGCCCGGTGCCCTCCTGGGGTTCATCCCCTCCAGGGTTTTCGCTCTTCCCGCCGTGGCGACGCTTTCACGCCACCTCCTCCCATGAGCTTGGAAGCTCGGGCCTCACTGTGACCCTTGCCCCCGCCCTACGGAGTCTCACCGGACGACAAGCTCGGCTGGTCCGTCCCCGGACTGCCGACCCTCCTGGGGTTTCCCACCTCCTGACCGCCACCGGACCGAAGCCCGAAGACCGCCTTTCGGTGACCGAACGACGTCCCCCTGAAAAACTCCCCCGAGCAAGCTCGGTGAAGGTAACCAGCGGAACCGCCCTTCGACACGTTCATAGAGCAGGGTCCGTGCCAACTCTTGATGCCAACGTAAGTCCTTGTTTTTACTAGGCCCGGAACAGCCTCGCGATCGTACCGATCCTGAACAACCGGCTGTGGAAAACTGACGATCGGCGTGCCCGATCAGTGTGGAAAACCCATGCGATCAGATCCCGCGCGGTGTGACAGATCCGCACACCCCCGCCACGGCAGGTACGACCGGAGGGCTAGAACGCGACCCCGGCGCCCAACGAGACGCTCGGCAGCCAGCCCCGGACCACGCCCAGGTCGTCGCGGGCGGGCATGACGGGCAGGTGGGCCGCGGTGAACAGGTCGGCGCGCATGTCCGTGGTCCGGAGCACCTCCACGCCCGCACGCGCGCCCAACGTGAGCAGCTCCTCCCGGACCACCTCGTACCCCTCCCCCACCGGCGCGATGGCGGTCGGCGGGCCGCCGAACCGCTGAATCGCCAGGCCCGCTTCGGCGACGAGGTAGGGCGAGATGTCTGCGCTGCGCAGCGGGAACCAGGCCGCCTCCAGCGTCATGCTCATCCAGTCCAGCAGGTCGACGCGGTCGGTGACCGGACCTGCGGGGGTCGACAAGCGGGTGGCGTACGCCAGGCGGGCGCCGATGTGGGCTGCGCCTGCCTCCCGACGAAGGCGCAGCGCCATGCCGGGCAGAGAAAAGGTCTGCCCCTGCACCGAGCCGACCACCTGGAAGGCCTCGAAGCCGTACAGGTTGTGCCCCCGGCGTCGGAGCGAACGCACCCACCCGCTCAAGGCATTGGACGGCGGCCCGTCGAGGCGCACCGGGTCGTTGTGCAGCACGACGGTCACGACGCGCTCGACGACCCCGGCCAAGCTGCTGTGCTCATCGACCCGCTCCCGATGCGGGATGTGCGCGCCGACGCGTCCGGTGACGTAGCGCTCGCCACCAACGTCGACCAGCTCGACGTGCAGGCGCGAGCGGCAGGGCTCACCCTCCGACGCCGCCCGGTGGGTCGGACGCCGGTCGACCTCGGACGAGACCAGGCTGCGCAGCCCGGCGAGCTCCGACTCCGAGGCGGCCACGTCGACGCACACGGCGGTGCGCGCCATGGGTGTGGCGACCACGCCAATGAGCAGGAGCTGGGCTGCGAAGGACATGACGGGTCCTAGAAGATGATGCCGATCTGGGCGAGGCCGCCGGGCATCCAGGTGTCGATGACGGCGTCGTCGGTCTCGCCGTCGAGCAGGTACGCCGGCAGGGTGGCCTCGAGCTGCACATAGAACTGCACCCCGCCCGAGCGCATGAACTCGTGGCCGACGACCAGCTCCAGATCGAGCCCGCCGTCCCACACGGACTCGCGTCCCCGACGGTCACCCGTGCCCGTGGAGGCCTCGATGACCTCGAAACGCAGCAGGTCGAACGAGGCCCCCATGCCCGCGTACATCGAGGCGACGCCTGCGGGATCGGAGTACCGCAGGAACTGCAGCCCGAACGCCAGGGACTCCCGGAGATCGGCGTGGCCGCCGAGCTCGTTGCGCAGGAGCGCCTTGGTCCCGGCCCCGAACCCGAAGCGGGCGTGGGCCCCCACGCCCCAGGCCCTGTACTTGCCCCGGTAGCCGAGCAGCAGGGCGGGCGGGGTGAGCAGCCGCCGTTGGTCCTCTACCGGCGCCTTGCGGGACACCGCCGTGGGCAGCACGCCCGTGCGCAGCATCGTCCCGAGCCCGAACACGAGGTACGACTGGCCGTCAACGGTGCGCAGGTCGCCCTCGCTGTCCGCGCGCAGCACGTTCTCCCGGTTGAGCGTCTCGTCGATGGCGACGTCGGCCAGCAGGGCGCCCGCGAGCCGGTCTGCCAGGGCGGCGAACTCGTCGAGCCGGGCATGGTCCACCTTCTCCTCGCGGGAGTGGCGGGAGAACCGGCCGAACACGGTCCAGCCCATCTCCAAGGCATACAGCTCCACCGTCAGGTGGTGGTCGCAGCCACCGCTGGAGGCCGCCTCGAACCCTGGGTGGTGGGTGACCTCGTATTCGAGGAGCCGGCGCAGGTAGCGCTCCGGGTCGACCGCCGGCTCTGCGGGCGGCGCAACGGGGATCGCGATGGGCACGGGGATCGGCAGCTGTACGGCCACCGGCGCCGGAAACGCCGCCCCGGTGATCGGATCCACGGGGGCCTGCAGGGCCGCGGGCGCCGGCGCAGGCGCGGGTGCCTCGACGGTCCACGTGCGGGTGTCCACCTCGACGCAGACCGTCTCCGCTGCGTGGGCCCCCAGCGGGACAAGGACCAGGCCGACGGCCAACCAGAGCGTTGATTCGGTGCGCAAGCGTTTCATGGGTTCCTCCCGGTGCGCCTGCCCCAGGAGCATGGGGCGTGCCATGAGGCGCAGAGCAAGGTTCCACCTGTATTTTCAGCGGGTTGCGCTGACGAAGACGCACCTGTGGAGGGGTGTCCACCCACCCACAGGAGGGATGGCGCCCCGGCTGCACCTCCCCCGGACAGGGGGCCTCATGCGACTGCTTCTTCCGCTTTTCCTCGCCGCTTGCGCCGGCCCGGCCAGCGATCCGCCGGCCGAGACGGAGCGCTCCGATCTCATCCCGCTGCCGCCGCCGCCCGAGTGCCTGCGCGACATCACACCGCCGGTGATCGAGCTGCTCCAGCCGATCCCGGAGGCCATCAACGGCCCCATCGACGTCGTGTTCCGGGCGGTGGACCGCTGCAGCCTGGTCCACCAACAGGAGGTGGCCCCGCTGCCCACCTCGCTGGAGTGCGACCTCGAGGATGTCTGCACCGCCCGGCTCGACCCGCCGGAGGGCTATCACCTGGTGCGCGTGCGGGCCGTGGACCAAGACGGCAACGCAGCGAGACTGGACCGTCCGCTTCTGGTCGATCGGACCCCTCCGCGGGTCCGCTTCGCTGGCGAACGCTGGAACGGCGCGACCCTGCCCCACGGTGAGATGATCGACCTGGTCACGCTCGCTTGGGACTCAGCAAGCGGCTTGGTCTCGGACGAGGTGTTCCTCGACGGCCAGCGCGTCGAGGAACAGCGACTCATCTGGGCAGGCGATCTGCAGCCTGGCCGGCATGAGGTGGAGGCCCGCGCCATCGACCGCGCGGGGAACGTCACCCGCGTGTTCGGCAGCTTCACGCTCCGGCCCCCGCCGGCCCAGATCAGGGACCTGCAGGCGCTCGGCGACCTGCTCGTCAGCACTCAGCTGGCAGGCGACCTCGACGACGCCTGGGGCGCCGTCGGGCTGGTGAGCGAGTGGATCACGCTGTCGTGGGCTCGGGCTGACCCCGACTGCGCGGGGCAGGTGGCCGACTTGATGGACGCCCGTGGCCACCGCAACGCCGCGATCTTGGATCTGGCCAAGGGCGCCGCGTCCAGCGCCGTGGCGCACCTGCGATCGGCGGTCTTGTCTCTCAAGCTGGCCAGCTGGGACGGCGACGTGTGGTCCGCGGTCGAGGATCTGCCGGGAATGGAGGACATCCGGGAGATTCGCCAGGCCGTCATCCACCATGAGGGTGCGTGGCTGGATCACTGGGTCATGGTCGACGGTCGGATCGGCAGGGTCGACGGGTGGACCGACGATGGCGTGTGGACCGACTGGCACCTGTTCGTGCTCGACCTCGTCAAGGCCTGGCTGCTGGAGTTCGCACAGGACGCCGCCTGTCGCCTGCTCATGCACGGCCGCCCGAACGCCGTCGAGCCGCTCTGTCCCGGCACTCCCCACGACCCGCTGCACCTGTCGGCGCGCTGCCGCCTGAACCAGATCAGGACCGTGGTCAGACGCCGGGAACGGGCCGCCCTACACCGTCTGCTGCCCCGAGCGGCTTGTGACGTCTACCGGGCGTTTGAGCGAGGCGCGGGCAGACGAGTCGAGCCTCCGGCGTTGCACTGTCCGGAGGCGGGCGAGTTGGTCTTGGCCCCTTCCCAGCTCGGGCCGGACGTCGCGCCCGAGGACGGGATCCCGGACTTCGTGTCGTGTGGGGGCGTCATTCACTGCCCCAACACCCTCCCGCCCGTCCCCGCCCACCTGCCCCCCGGTCAGGGCGGGTCCTGTGACGGCGATCGGTTTGAGGGGCCCGAGGGCGGCTGCTGACCCCGCACCCGGGCCAGGACCGCCCGGTGCACCCGGTCCAGATCGGCGCCGTAGCGGAGCTTCTGCGCTCGGCCCCGACCATAGGCGAGGCGCTGATTGTCGTCGGTGACCGGACTGGCCAGCGCCGCATAGCGGGCCACGGCCTCGGGGCCCAGGACCACGCCGTCGGTCACCTGCCGCGCCGTGAGCGTGCGGCCTGCGCGGGTGCGCTGCAGGCCCGGCCAGCTCGTCGCCAGCGGTGGGGCGCCGGCGGGGGCGGCGTGCCGGCCGAGCAGGATCCCGGTCCCTCCCACCGGATCGAGCCAGAGGATGGAGTCCGGGAAGACCGCGTGGAACGCTGCGGCGATGGCGGCGGCGTGCTCGGGAGAGACGATGTGGAACGGCAGCCACTGCGCGGCCACCCCGCCCGGGTTCATCCGCGCCGCCATCAGCTCGTAGAACTCCCGCGAGTACAGGGCGTTGACCCCCGCGAAGTTCGGCGGCATCGGCTCGAGGGTCACCACGTCGTACCGCCGCTGCGTGCGGCGCAGCCAGGCCCGTCCGTCCATGGCGATGGCCTCCACCTCCGGGGCGTCCAGGATCGCCTCGTTGGTGGTGAACAGCGGCGCCATCTGCAGCACGGTGTCCGACAGCTCCACCACGTCGAGCGCCTCCGGGCCCTCGCGGCGCAGGGCGTTGGCCGTCTGGCCCGTGCCGAAGCAGATCACCAAGGCGCGGCCTGGCTTGTCGTGCATCAGCATGGGCAGCCGGCCCATCCAGGTCATGTAGTCGGCGGTGCGGGTCTCGGCGGTGGCCTGAAAGCCGTCGATGAGCAGCACCCGCTGCCCGTCCTCGTACTCAAGCACCGCCACGGTGGAGTCCGGCGCCTCAGCGAAGTCGAGCACCCTGTAAGCGACCGCCGGCCGCGTGCGGCCCAACACGCGGTCTCGCCCCACGCCGGACTGCAGACCCACCGCGAGCGCGACCGCGCCCGCCGCGGCGGCGACCGCGACCGACCGCCCCCGGCCTGTGAGCCTCGGCACGGCGACGCCGACCACACCGCAGCCCACCAGCCACGCGGTCCGGGAGGCGCCGAGGCTGGGCAGCAGCAGCCACCCAGCGAGCGACGCGCCGGCCACTGCCCCGGCCGTGTTCAGGGCGTACAGCGCGCCCCAGCGCCCAGGCCGATCCTGCTCGTCGAGGACCCACGGGAGCGCGGTGCCCAGGAGCAGGACGGGCAGCCCGATGACCCCCCCGGCCAGAAGCAGGTTGGCCAGGTTGGACAGCCAGTAGTGGCCGATGGCAGGCGCCAGCAGGTCGAACCGCTCCAGGACCGGCGTGATGGCGATGATCGCCACGCCCGCGCCCGCGAGGGTGTGGCCAAGGTCGACCCCGCGCCGGCGCAGCCACGGCGTGATCCGCGATCCGACCGCCAGCGGCACCAACACCGCCACGAGGATGATCGCGAACGACTCGGTGGTGCTCTGGAAGGCCGCCCGCAGCGCCCGGAACCAGGCCACCTCGAGCGCAAAGGTGGCGAACCCCGTCACGAACACCGCCGCCCGCGCCCACCGCCAGGGAGACGCCTCGATCGGCGGAGGCGCCGAGGCGGCCTGGGTGCCAGGGCGATCCTGGCCGATCCCGGGCTGACGGCCGCCCAGGACCCACGCTGCGGCCGCGACCAGCAGGTCCACCACGACCAGCAGCTGGGCGCTCAGCGACACCCCCAGCTCGGGCAGCACCACGAAGGCCATGGCCAGCGTCCCCGCCGCCGCGCCCGCCGTGTTCCAGGCGTACAGGCGCGAGACGCTCGAGCCGATGCCCGGCGCGAGCCGGCCGAACACCGGCACCGTTGCGCCCATGGCCAGGGTCGCCGGCCCCAGCAGCACCAGCACTCCGAGCAGGTGCGCCGCCCCCCCGAGCGCCGGAGCGGCCTGCCACGCCACCCGATCCAGGGTCTGCAGCGCATTGAAGCCCGGGCCGACGAGGAGCCCCGACAGGCCGACGATCACCTCAAGGCACGCATAGACGCGCAGGGGCGACGCCCCGGCGGGACCCGGCCGGCGGAGCAGCCGGCCCATCCCCCACGCGCCCAGCCCCATGCCGCCCATGGTGGCGATGAGCGTGAGCGAGGCGCCGAGGGCCGACACCCCCAGAGCAAGACCGGCGTGGACCTGCCAGATCACCTCCCACGACAGCGCCGCAGCGCCGGCCGTGGCGATCAGGCAGGCGACGAGCAGGTTAGAGCTCTTCAGTCTTGGCAGGCCAGGGTCCGGACGTGCACGCGCACGTCCTTGGCGCCGGCGCCGAAGCAGCACTCCGACCAGGCGACGCCCAGCTGTCCAGGCCTGCGGACGAAGTCGACGGTGCGGCCCGAGGCGGGCACCTCGTCGGTCAGGGTGATGAGCCCGTCGTCGCCGACGGGCCGGCCCTCATCGTCGGCCACCCACACGCTCGGCGTCGGCTGACCCGCCGGGATGCCGTAGATCCGACCGCCGTGGTGGGCGAGGGCCGCCCCGACCCGAGGATCCACGCCACCGACGTCGCGGGGCTCGCCGATCCGGGCCAGGTCCGCGTCCAGGCGGACCAGGTGGTCCTCCCAGTGCAAGGCGGCATAGCCCTGGGCCGCTGGCACGATGGCCGTGAGCACGCCCAGGTTCAGGCGGCGGACCTCCGCCAGGTCCGCGTCCAGCTCGATCAGGTCCTCACCGCCCGGGTTGTTCACCCCCACGAACCAGCCGTCGCGGCTAGGCGCCAGCAGGGTCACCGGCCACTCCTCGACGTGCACGACGACCGGGTCGCCGACCGGCTGTCCGTCGCCGTCATAGGCGTGCAGCGTCGGCCGGACCCGCCCGTTGCCGGCGGCGAGCAGGAACCCGTCGCCTCGCGCCCGCAGCGCGGCGGCGAAGTTGTTCGAGCCCTTGTTCTCGATGGGCGCGTGCTGCCCGACCGTGGCGCCGTCCTCATCGATCACCGCCAGCCGCACGCCGTCGATGGTCCGGTCCCAGGCCGCCACGGCGGTGCGGGCCCGGTCCGGACCGGAGGCCGCAAGGGACAGGTGCATGCCCTGATCGTTGCCGGCCCAATCCGCATCCGCGAATGTCTCCCTCAGGTTGATGGGCCCGGCGACGAGCGCCCCATCCGCCGAGAACCGCGCCCACTTGAGCTCGACACAGTCGCCGTCCACGGCGCAGTCGTTGTCGACCATCGCCAAGGCATAACCGGCCCGCTGGCCGACGACCCGGATGGCCCCCCAGCGCGCCGGCCGGTAGATCGGGGACTCCCACTGCAGGACCACGTCCTCGCCCTGCACGCACGCGACCGGCGGGACCTCCTCTCCCTCGCCTTCCCCCTCTCCCTCTCCCTCTCCCTCTCCCCCGGTCTCGCCCTCGCCCTCACCACCGGGCGCCGCCTCGCCCTCGCCCTCGCCCTCGCCGCCCCCCCCGTCCCCGGCGCCCCCATGCCCCGCCTCGCCTTCGCCTTCACCGCCGTCCCCAGCGCCGCGCTCACCCTCACCCTCGCCGGCGTCGCCCGGCGGGCCCCCGTCGGCCTGCCCGCAGTCGCAGTCTCCGAAGCTGCTGCCGTCCTCGGCGCACAGCTGCGCCCCGGCGCTGCCGTCATTGCAGAAGCACTGCTCGGTCTTGCCAGGCACGCAGGTGTCGCCTGCCGAGCTGCCTCCACCGGACTCGTCGCAGCCCACGAGGAGCAGCGCAGCGAGACAGAACGTGAGCGGGAGTCGAGTCACGCTGGGGAGCCTCGCATGACACCGCCCGGGCGGGGAGCATCCGCGCCGATGGGATCGGCGGATCGGTGGGACCGCGCGTACCGGAGCAGCCGGGGCAGCGGGTGGGGCGACGACACGGCGGGAGTCTACTCGTGCGGCGCCGCCACCGGCTCGCGCGTTCAGCCCTGAGGCGGACGACAGATCGCCCAGTTCCTCGCTGCGTCGATGATGTGAAGCCCGCCTCCACACACGGTCCCGCAGTCCAGCCCCTCGGGGGGCTCGGGGGCCGTGCTGCAGTAGGCGGAGCAGATGTTGCCCTCGTCCGGCCACTGGGCGCAGGTGGTGCCGCGGGGGCACTGGCGATCGAACACGCAGTCCTCGCCTTCGCGGGGCAGCGCGGTGTCTTTGCACGTCGGCCCGTCCAGGCCGTAACAGGCGGTGCCCGGCAAGGGGCAGTCCTGCACGACGGGGTCGCACAGCGCGGGCACGACCAGCCCGCACGGGGCGAACGTGGTGCGCCAGGCGAAGTCGCCAATGGACGCCCCTGAGATCTCGATCCGGTAGGTGGCACCTGGCTGCACCGCCTCCCGGGGCTCGATCCACAGGCCGTCCTCGAGCAGCTCCTCCAGCGGCCCGGACTCCACGGGGAACACGGCGTCGTCGGGCGATGGGGTCCCCGGGGTCTCCTCGATGAACACCGACGCCGTGGCCCCTGCGAACTGCACGTTCGCCGCGATGACCGACCAGCGCAGCACGTTGCCGCGGGCGTTGGGCGGATGCACCAGCTCGAACGGCGCGACCCCCGCAGGCGGCCAGACCACCAGCCCGTCGAACCCCTGCAGGTCGTTGGCGACGAAGGGCTCGGGGACCACGTGGACGCAGGTGGCGGGGCGATCTCCCGTGTGGGCGTAGCCGATGGCCACCTCGGTCAGCGGCCGATACAGGATCCAACGGCGGTGGCCGAGGACATCCTCGTTGGAGTCGCCGGCGTCGATCATCTGGCTGTCCACTGCCCCGCCGGCGGTCGTCTGGCCGATGGACAGGTTGCTTCGGCCAGCCTGGGCGGCGCCCTGGGCCGTGAAGCACGCCCAGTCGTCCGGCGGGAAGTGGTCGAGGGTGCCGGCGGTCGACTGCATGAGCGCGCACTGCTGGACCTCGGGGGTCATCGCCGGGGCGTCGTCGACGGGGTCGAGCCCCGCCAGCCAGCGGTACAGGTTGACCCGCCGCAGGGCGTCCGCCCGCGCCTCCGCCGTCAGCTCGCCCGCCGAGCATTCGCCGGCGTCGCTGCTCCAGATGGGCGCGGCGGCCCGGGCGGGGTAGTCCCGCAGGTACCGGTCGCACACTTGGGCCTCGCCCCTGGCCCTGGGAAAGACGCAGCCATCGTCGTTCTCGACGGCGCAGTCGGCCACGACGATGGGGCCGTCCCCGCCCTCGCCTTCGCCCTCGCCCTCGCCGGGAAGGCACTCGCCATCCGCCGGCCGTGTGCCATCCGGGCACGGCGGTTCTCCCTCCCCTTCACCCTCACCCTCACCCACGACGTCGGCCTCGCCCACCTCACCCTCGCCCTCCCCGACCTCCGGGGCCTCGCCTTCGCCGGCCTCCGGCGCCTGTACGTCGTCGCCACCGTCTTCGGCCCCACCGCCGTCTGGATCCTCGGAGTCGTCGCCGGCCTCGCCTTCGCCGCGATCGATCACGTTCGTTCCCGAGGTCGCGCCGCGGGGCGCGCCGCCCTCCTCACAGGACAGCAGCGCCAGGGCGCATATGGGCAGGATCCACCTCACCCTTAGGGGATACCCGTGTTCGGTCGCGCACGCACGGATTTTGACCGTTGGCGGCCCCCGACCGACATTCCATCATGGTGGCGTCTCCCAAGACCGGCAGCGACAAGGATCTCAGCGCGCGCATCTCGGCGCTCGCCAAGGACCTCGAGGCTCGCGAAGAGCAGCTCGCGCCCGAGCAGGCGGCGGACCTGTACCACCAGATGGGCGCTCTGGAGATTCGGCGCGGCGACGTCGAGGAGGCCTGTGCGCACTTCGACATGGCCCTGCTGGGCGCGCCCAACCACCGCGGCGTCCTCGAAGCGCTGACCGACGAGTACGGCAAGGCCCGGTCTGAGGAGCGCTGGACCGACGCCGCCGCCTGCCTGCAGCGGCTCATCGACGACTCGGCGCCCGGGCAGCGGCTGTCGAAGCTCCAATACGCCATGGCGGTCCTGCAGCGCGACAAGCTCGACAACGCGAGCGGGGCGGTGATGGCGTTCGAGGCCAGCCTGGAGCACGACCCGACCCACCTCAAGGCGTTCGAGGCCGTCGACCGCATCCTGACGGAGCACAAGGCGTGGGAGCGGCTGGAGGGCGCGTACCGGCTCATGATCCAGCGGGTGAAGGACGCCGGCGAGGGCGAGTCCGAGCTGGCCGTGATGCTCTGGCGCAACCTGGGCGAGATCTACCGGACCCGCATGCAGCGGTACGGCGCGGCCGCCACGGCCTACTCGATGGCCACGAAGCTGCGGCCCGACAACGTCGAGCTGCACTCCATCGTCGCGGACCTGCACGAGCGCAACGATGCGTTCGACCGGGCCAGCGAGCACTGGCACACGGTGTTCGACCTGGACTCGTCCGGGGTCGCGCCGCTTCAAGCCCTGGTGCGCCTGTACCAGCGGTCCGGTCGCGTGGACGAGGCTTGGTGTGTCGCCGGGGCGCTGTGCGTGATGAAGGAGGAGGACGCGGGCACGCAGTTCCTGCACGACCAGCACCGGCGCAACCACCCGCCGAAGGCAGACACGGTCCTCGACCATGAGCTGTGGGCCAACTCCGTGGTCCACCCGCTCAACAACCTCCGCATCGGCAACGTGTTCGCCAAGCTGGCGGCGCTCAACCCGTTCGCAGGCGACCTGTCCGACTGGGGCCTTTCGAAGAAGGACCGGATGGACCTGGCGGAGCCCACGGAGTTCAACAGCTCGTTCCACTACGTCGCCCGCACGCTGCAGCTGGGCGATTACGTGCCCGAGGTCTACCTCAAGCCCACCCAGCACGCCGGCCTGTCCAACGCCAACACCGTGCCGTGGTCGCTCGTC
>PVBE010406336.1_pt1 | contig 12063 bp, 13 predicted proteins | sample 1631181 | NCBI WGS metagenome assembly PVBE01 (sample SAMN08397723, study PRJNA350692) | Marine metagenome, whole genome shotgun sequencing project. | isolation source: water | place: Pacific Ocean | collected 2012-04 | reverse complement strand
GTGCCTCTGTTCCCCGTCATCGCCATCAGGGGCTGGAGGTGATCATCGTCCTGTCCGGTAGCCAAAGCGACGACCATGGGCGGTATCGCGCCGGGGATGTCGTGCTGAACCCGAAAGGAAGCGAACATGAGGTCTGGTCCGTGGATGGATGTACCGTCCTGATCCAGTGGGAACGCCCGGTGACGTTTGTCGACTGAGCGACAAACCTTATCCGGATCGCCATGCTGAGCGCGGAACTGCTGCTTTTGCAAAGTTGTAAGGTCAATTCTCATGCGTGTCTTGGATTTAAATTTGGCCGTAAGCCGCGTCGTTGCAAAGCCGAGGGATTAGCCACAAATGTCTCCGGGCTTGATCGTGATCCCATTCGTTCGGACAGATGTATGCCCAGTTTAACGTGTATCTTCTAAGCTAGCAGCAATTACACTAAATTGGTCAAAACCAGAGGCCTGAGAATACAACTATCAGCCCGGCCCCGCAGAGCGCGATCGTCGGTATAGGTCGGTGCGCTCCGATCAGACCGGACGAGAGTAACGTCAGCCCCAAGGCCACGCGCGCCGCCGCCAAGAAAGCGGCCAGTGGTGAACCGCCGCGGGTTTACCGGAGAGTTTCTGGTTCAATGATTAAGCTGCTTTTTCGGCAGCGTTCAAGGTTTCGTAGAATACCTCCTCTGCTTCTTGCGGCGTGACGTAGCCGATGGCGCTGTGCAGTCGAGTGTTGTTATACCAGTCGACCCACTTCAGTGTTTCCCACTCGACCTAGCCGACGATCTTGCGGGCGAAGACGTCGATCACGAAGGCGACATAGACCATACCCTGCCAGCTTGAGACATAGGTGAAATCGTCGTCCATTGGGCTCGGACCAATGGCACCACAATGAACGACCCCAGAGCCGGTTCGGCATATCGGCGACGAAGGCCCGGTTCACCTTGTCAGCCGGGCAGGGTTGGGCTGTATCGGGGTTGGTCGTGATCACCTTCTTGCCACGGACAACACCTTGTAATGTCATGATCTTCATCAGCCGCTCCACCGTGCAGCGGGCGATGTCATGCCCGCTGCGGCGCAGTTGATGCCAGACCTTGCGCGCGCCATACCGGCCCCAGCTGCTATCGAATGCCTGCTTGATGGCGGCCATGTCCAGCTGATCCTGCCTAGCCCGGTCCGATGCCAGGTCCGGATCACGCTCCACGGCCTTGAAGGCGTAATATGTCGATGGTGCGATCCCCAAGACCCGGCAGATCGGCCCGACACCAAAGACGCCACGATGATCGTCGATGAACGCGATCATTTGCGGAACGGGCGGTCGAGCTCCGCCGCCGCGAAATATGCGCTGGCCTTCTCAAGGATCTCGTTGGCCTGGCAGAGTTCACGGACCTCACGCTCAAGTTCCTTGATCCGATCTTTCTGGGCACTTGTCAGCCCGGCCCGTTGCCCGGCATCGCGTTCGGCCTGCTGACACCAGACGCGCAAGCTGTCCGGTGAACAGCCAAGCTTCGGCGCAATTGCCTTATTGGCTGCCGTGTCGCTGGCATAATCAGTACGGTTCTCTCGGAAAAGCCGAACACCGCGTTCGCGAAGCTCGGCAGGATAGGCGGGGGTGAATCTCTGCTTGGTCATAGGGCTCATCCTTTGAGAGTTTTACTCTCCGGTAAACCCGGGGCGGTTCAGTAACGGCCTAGGCCGGGCCGTTGTTGTCCATGTCGAGGAACATCTTCCATGCGCCGGTTTTGTCGCGCTTATAGCCAAGCACCAAGCGGCCCTCGGGCGTCTTGACCTCGCCTGTGTCGCGCATCTTCATCGTGCCGTAGAAACGGCCCGATACGATGACAGTGTCGCCGTATTCCTGCAGGTCTTCGATATCATAACCAGAGGTGATTTCAGCGGCGACGATACGCGGGTTGTATTTGTCGCGGATCGCTTGCGTGCCTGTTGTGACGGGCTGGCGTTCGTTCACCGTCATCACATCGGGATGGCACGAGGCCACCATCCGTTCGATGTCACCATTGTCGAGGCCAGTGTTCCACTCAGCGATGGCGGCTTGGATTTCTTCAAGTACTGTCATTGTCTTGCTCCTTGGACTGTTGATTGAGGGCCCGGTCATCGACCTGATCTTCGCGTTTTCATTTCCATCTTGCTGAGAATGTAGGCGGCTGTTATCGTAAGGATAACCCTATTTCAGCCTAACACCATGATCGGAAAAGCGAACAATGGCCCGTAGCAGCTTTGGTGACATTCGTGTTTTTGTCGAAGTCGCGCGCCGCGGCGGCTTCCGTGCAGCGGCCGAGCATCTTCAGCAAGCCCCCGCCTCGGTGAGCGAGGCCATCCAACGGTTCGAGGACCGTCTGGGTGTGCGTCTTTTTGAACGGTCATCCCGCTCCGTCGTGCTGACACGCGCAGGCGAACAGCTCTATGATAAGAGCCTGCCCGCCATTGTGGATCTGGAAGGTGCGCTGGATGACATCCACGCGCAGAAGGACGAGGTCGCAGGCACCTTGAGGCTTTCGGCCCCCTACAGCGCTGGCCCCTTCTTTTTGGATGATCTGGTCGCACGTTTCGCGACTGCATTTCCGACGGTCAATGTTGAAGTTATCTATGATGACAAAAAGGTCGATCTTCTGACGTCAGGCATCGACGCCGCGATCCGTTCAAACACGTTGCTTGGATCAGATACACATGCTGTCTCTGTTGGACCAGAACTGGAAATGACCATCGTCGGTTCGGCCGAGTACCTTGCGGGGAAGGGGACGCCTAAGCATCCGCGCGATATTTTGAGCCACGATGCAATCTGCTATGCCTTTGGCTCGGGCGCTCATCTGGCCCCGTGGGGGTTCGACGGGCCAGAGGGCCTGTACACGATACAGCCCAAACCGCGCATGGTGGCGAACGACATGCGGTCGCTTCTGACCTATGCACAGCAAGGGCTTGGTCTTGCGTATCTGTACAGGGAAATAGCCCTGCCTCATCTGGAAAAAGGCGGCCTGACCGAAGTTCTCAGCGGCCATTTGGGACAGCTTCCGCGCTATTCCTTGAATTACCGCAGCAAGCGGAACATGACGCGCCGGCTCAGAGCCTTCGTCGATATGGCAAAGGCATAGCGCAAGTCAGGTCTTGGCGCTATCGGAACAAAGCTCCGGATCATCCGCGAGATGGTCAATAAGCGCCCGGACCCGCGTTGTAAGGCGCCTGTTCTGGGGGAAGAGCGCGGCGACGGCATAGGGCGAAACCCGATGCTCGGCGAAAAGCTCCACCAGATCACCGGACCTGAAGGCATCCGCCACCGTATAGGCGGGGCAACGGGCAATTGCAGCGCCTGTTGCGGCAAGCCGGGCTGCAGCTGCGGGCGCGTTCATGCGGAAACGCCCGCGGACCGGAACAGCCTCTTCCTGACCATTGATATCAAACCTCCAGATGGTCGGCTCGGTCATGTTCCCGTCAAGAATACACTCATGCGTGGCCAGCGCCCGCGGATGGTCCGGCGTTCCGGTGCGTTCCAGATAGGCGGGCGACGCACACACGACCAACGGCATCGGGCCCAGTTGCCGTACCTTGAGCGAGCTGTCGCGCATCGGGCCAATCCTGATGGCGAGGTCAAAGCCCTCCTCAATGATCGACACGCGGCGGTCAGAGAATTGCAAATTAAGGTCCACATTGGGGTGTTTCGCCCCGAACTTTGCCAGCGACGGCGTCAGCCGCAAAGCTCCGAACCCGGTGGGGGCCGAAATATGTATCGCCCCCCTGAGCGAGGTCTGATCGTGTCTGACCCTCTCCTCCAACTCGTCAAAGCCATCAAGAAGCGGCTCACATAGCGCAAGATATGTCGCACCAGCGTCCGTCAAAGAGACACTGCGCGTGGTGCGATTAAGCAACTGCACGCCGAGCGCGTTTTCCAAGTCAGCGACATATTTGCTGACCAATCGCGCAGATCGCCCCATACGCTGCGCGGCAATCGTGAAAGAGGCGTTCTTGGCGACAAGCGCAAAGGCCCGCATCCGGTCGATTTTATCCATCTCATTGCGCCTTATCAGGGCTTAAACATACGCCAATTTAGACAATTATCGCCGGAATGCGCAACTGGTAGGGCTTGCACATATCTTGAAAAATGACTGGAGACACCGATGTCAAACGCCGTTCGCATTCACCACTTCGCAAAATCAGGTCACGCTCACCGCGCCTTGGTGTTTGCGAAGCTCGCAGGGATCGTACATGAGGAAGTTCCCGTAGATCTGGCAAATGGTGCGCATAAGTCGCCTGAGTTTCTGGCCATGAACCCGAACGGGCAGGTCCCCGTCTTGCAAGATGGCGATGTAACCGTATCGGATTCCAACGCAATCCTCGTCTACCTCGCACGGACATATGCGCCGGACTGGATGCCAAGCACTCCGATCGATGAGGCCAATGTTCAACGCTGGCTGACACTTGCGGCAGGCGAAGTTGCCTTTGGGTCCTGTGCCGCACGTCTGATCACCGTTTTCGGCGCGCCCTTGGACGTAGATTTCGCCGATGCAACAGCGACCAAGGCAATGCAAAAACTGGAACATGGGCTGGAAGGTCGCGATTGGTTGGTTGGCGATCGCCCGACAATCGCCGATGTTGCGAATTATTCCTATACCGCCCATGCGCCCGAGGGGAACGTCTCGCTTGACCCCTACCCGAATGTCCGCGCATGGCTCGCCCGTTTCGAAGCCCTGCCAGGGTTTCAGGCCATGCCAGCAACCGCTGTTGGCCTTGCGGCTGAATAGGGGGCGGCCATGACATCCGAAGCCCCGCGCCATCCGGGTCTAAGCGATCTGGGACTATAACCCTGACGCCGTAACACCAATAACCGCTGACGCCTTTCAGTCCTAAAGAAAGGCGTCAGCGCAAACACCGCAACAGGACCGCTTTTCAGACGAACGATTGGAATACGAAATGGCCCAGATTCATAAATCGCACAAAGGCGAGCTGCGGCTTCAGGAGCGGCGCAATACGCCCAAGGAATTGATCTCATCCATTCCCCAGTACATCGCCCCTGACATGCCACAGCAGCACGCGGATTTCTTTGCTGAACTGCCTTATTTGCCGCTCGCGACACTGGATCACGACGGGCGGCCTTGGGTGAGCCTTCTGGTCACACGATCGGAGAGTGACCCGTCGGTAGACATCAAAATTTCCGATCAAAACACAATGGAGGTTGTTGCCGAAAGCAACCCATACGATCCCTTCGCGCGGGCATTGATACAGAATCCAATCTCTGGCCATGCACAGAAACTCTTTGCCGGCGTAGGGGTCGATTTCAGCAATCGCCGGCGCAACAAAATCGCCGGGCAAATTAGTGCGGCATCTGTTGAAGAGAGCGGAAAAATTCGCCTGCACTTGGCGTCTGACCAACATCTGGGAAACTGTCCCAAATATATTACCGTGCGTGAGTTGGCGTATGAAAAACGCAGTGCAGGCCTCGTGTATGACAGCTTTGAAACCCACACCGCCGCTTTGCCGGATGCCGCCAAAGCCGTTGTGGACCAAGCCAGCACTGTGTTTTTGGCGACAAAGCACAGTGCAGATGAGGCCAGTTCTGGCATCAAGTCCGACATGGGCGTCAATCACCGCGGCGGCGCACCGGGTTTTACCCGCATCTACGAAGACGCCAATGGTGGCGACATCACGACGTATCTGGTTTTGCCCGACCATTCTGGCAATCGGTTCTATCAATCTTTGGGAAATATCGAGACGGACCCACAAGTCGGACTCGTTTTCCCAGATTTCACGACAGGCAGTGTCCTTTACATTACGGGGAATGCCGAAAACTTGCTTGATGACGATGCAGAAGCACTTATTCCACGGGTGGGCCTGCTCACGCGTATCAAAGTGACAGGTGCCGTCTTTGTCAAAGACGGTCTGAACCTCAAGTTAACATCTCAAGAGCAGTTCTCGCCGTATAACCCGCCGGTCAAGCTCCTGCGTCGGGAAATGCAAGAAATGGGGCATGTACTGGTTGCTCACGAAACCGAAACCCCCATCACAGCCACACTCGCATCGACAGAAACGCTTTCTGAGAGCATCAAGACTTTCAATTTCGAGCTGTCACAGCCTGTCAGTGTGCCATTGCCCGGCCGGTTCGGTGTCTTCGACTTCTCAAACCTTTTGGACTCGGGATACAGGCATATGAACGAAGCCAATCCGCAGCTGGTCAACGAAGACTACGTGCGAACTTGGACGATTTCAAATACGCCCGTTTTCGACCCTGGCAGCAACGAGTTTGCTGCCACCAATCAGGTGAGCGTCACCGTGAAAAAGAAACCGGGCGGCTTGATGTCCAATGTTCTTCACGCCAACGCTTACAAACTTATCGAACAAAGGCTGCCGGTTGAGTTCAAAGGTTCTGGTGCAGGCTTTACATGCTTTACGCCGAGTACTCAGAATGCTCCTCCAAGTGTTTCATCCAAGATGCTCTGGATCGCGGGCGGTGTCGGCATTACACCATTTATGGCGATGTGGGACGGTATCCTCCAACTGGCGAACGCTTACCCGCAAACAACGACCGATATCGTCCTCCTGTTTTCTGGTCGTGGTGATGACATCAAAGTTCTGAAGCATTTTGTCCGGCAAGTTGGTCCTGCCCCAGCCAATGTGAAACTGCGCATTGTGGCGTTTCAAAGCATCGGCGATGATTCACTGGTCGCAAAATCTGCACGGGAGGATCTGCGTCTGGCATTTTCTGAGGATGCGCTGCAGATCAAAGAACGGCGCGCGCAGATTGAAGATATCCAATCCATCTCCGCACTCGACAAGCGAGAGGTCTATATGTGCGGACCCGATGCGTTCATGAGGTGGAGCGAAGCAACCCTCATCACACTAAACGTCGAAGAAGGGCGACGTCATCGCGAGTCCTTCGTCTTCTGAGTACAAAATTCATAAAGCCAACGACGATTTTGCCCGCAGTCACTAATTTTGAACCAAATTTTTGCGGCGCTATGTACACATGGCTGGTCTATCCACCGTGCGGCAGCACTAGACTTTACACCGACGCAGCATTTCCCGTGCTGCATGCGCGCCGAGCGACACCGTGCGTAGCTCACCGCGAAATCTTAGATACTTTAGTCAACTGTCGTTTGCATTCCAGTGGTACGTTAGAATGTATCCACGTCGGGCACCGGGATCAGCAAGGTGACACGGTCTGGGTTCATTTCTGCGATGATGATGGTTCCATCGCGCTGAACAGCCAATCCGTGACCAAAGGTTGAAAAGGTGCGACAGCGACCGACCAACTCACCACTCGGAGTATAAGCGGATAGACGCGGGGTCTGGTCACTGACCAGCAATAGTCCCTCTGGCGTTAACGCCAGCGCCATCGGCTTGTACAATCCCTCAATCTGACCCAGCCAAGTGCCATCCCCATCAAAAAGCTGAACGCGGTTGTTCTCACGGTCCGCTACACAGAGCCTGCCTTGGCCGTCGAACAACAGGCTGTGCGGGGTCGAGAACGCGCCCGGTTCAGTTCCGGGGTGTCCAAAGGTCTTGAGGTGGCGCAGTTCCGGGTCAAAGATGTGAACCGCGCTGTTCCCGTATCCGTCAGCGACATAATAGCGGCCGTCCGGACCTTGGGTGCAATCGCAGGGATGGTTGAAGGGGCGCCCCAAGCCCGGCCGCTCCGCGCAGCCCATCCGGGTGATCTCGTGCATCGTTTCATCAAGTAGCACGATCTTGTGGCCATCCATGTCCGTGGCGGCCAATTGGTTTGCAGAGGTGGCGCGCAGCCCGTGGCCGCATACGAACTGCGGCAGATCGGTGCCTTCGCCACTCATTGCACCGTTTGGCCCGAGTATGACCAGCTCAGGCGCTTGCCGCCTGAGAACAACGATCCTGTCGCCCAAGACTGCGACATCGGAAAGGCCCGACAGCATTGGATCGCTGACATGGCGCACGCGGTAGCGTTGCGTGCCCAAGGCCACATAGGCGCAAGGTCGTTTCGTCGTTTCGCTCACAATGCGCCTTGCAATGTTTCGGCCATGGTGATGAGCATCGCATCCCGGCTCGCCGGAGCGGTCAGCATCAGCCCCGTGCCGGGGTGGTCGGTGATGGGTATGCTGACCGAACAGCCGTCGATTACATTCGCAAGGCTGGTGTTGCGCAGCGCCAGCAGGTTGATCCGGTCATAGGTCGCGTCGTCGTTCAGATCATCCAGCTTCGGCGGCATGATGGCCACGCTTGGCAAGGCCACGGGCGTGTCGCCAAAGAGCCGGTCTGCCCGTGCGATCAGTGCTTCCCGCGCGGCTATCGTGCGGGCGAATTCGATGCCGGTGACGCCGTCCGCCCGGGCCATACGCGAGGCGACGCGCGGATCAAGCTCGGTACGTGTCTGGTCAAAATAGGCCCCGTGGTGGGCGCGGGACTCGACTGCCGAGAATTGCCAAACGGGTAGGGCGCGGTAGCCCTCGAAAAAATCGAGGGTCTGTCGTCGTACGCTGACGCCAGATGCTCGAAGCACTTCGAGCGCGGCTTCAAAGGCGTCGACGACTTCGGTATCCAACCCGTCCATGCCGAAGTTCTCTGGCACGATGACTGCACGCGGTGCAGAGGACGCGGGAAGCGGTCGGTCTCGTAGCACGTTCAACACCGGCCGCAGCATGCCAACGTCTCGGGTCAGCACTCCGACACTATCCAGCGAATGCGACAGCGGCACTGCCCCCTCGCGCGAGATCGTTTGCGCTGTCGCTTTGAACCCGAATAACCCGCAAAAGGCCGCCGGAATACGTGCGGAGCCGCCGGTGTCTGTCCCAAGCGCGATGTCAGCCACACCTCGCGCCACGGCAGAGGCACCGCCCGAGGTCGATCCACCCGCGATACAGCCTTCTTTCAACGGGGTGAGGGGGGTGCCATAATGTGGGTTCAGGCCAAGACCGGAATAGGCGAATTCCGTCATATTTGCGTGACCAACGAGCCCCGCACCTGCACCGCGCAGCCGCGCGACCGCCACAGCGTCCTTGATGGCGGGTGACGCGTCTTTACGGACCAGCGATCCCGCACGGGTGACTTGGCCCCGCACGTCGAACAGGTCTTTGACTGCTACGTTCAGCCCTGATAGCGGCCCTTCGCCTTCGACCGGATCATCGAAGGTGCGGGTGAAATCGGGCGAGGTTGCACGCGCGCGGGCCGCGTCGAGGAGAGATTGAGGGGTCTGTGTCATCAAATCAGCCTTTAAATCGTTTGCTCTACAAGCCATGTCGCGATGCCGGGGAAAGCCGTCAGCAGGATTACGGCCAGCACAAGGATCAAGAAATAGGGGACGATCATACGAGTGATCTCGAAGATCGACTTGCCTGTCAGGTTCTGGATCACGAACAGGTTGAACCCCAGCGGCGGCGTGATCTGCGCCATTTCGACGACGATGATCAGATAGATCCCGAACCATACCGGATCGATCCCAACGGCAGCCACGGCGGGCATCACAACCGAGGTCGTGAGCACCACGATGGAGATTCCGTCTAGGAAACAGCCAAGCAACACGAAGAACACCGTCAGCACAGCAATCAACCCCGGTGCGCCCAACCCACTGGCAGAGATGATTTCGGCCAGTTGCCCGGGCAAGCCGGAGAAGCTCATGGCCGAAGTGAGAAAGGCCGCGCCAAGCAGGATCAGGCCGATCATGGCAGAGGTGCGGGTGGCCCCCAAAAGCGAGGCGATAAAACTGTCGCGGTTCAGTGACCGGCCAAAGGCCGCGATGATGAGCGCCCCGGCCACACCGATGGCGGCGGCTTCGGTCGCGGTGGCGACCCCGGCATAGATCGACCCGATGACCCCGATGATCAAACCGACCACCGGGAGCAACATCCGCAGGCGGTGCAGGCGCTCAGCGATCGGTAGGCGGGGTTCGGGGGCGGGCACGCCATCGGGGTTCATTTTGGACCAGATGGCGATATAGCCCGAGAACAGCGCCATGAGCATCAGCCCTGGCACCACGCCCGCGATGAACAGACGGTTCACGGACACTTGGGCCGCGACGCCGTAGACGATCATCACGATCGACGGCGGGATCAACAGGCCAAGCGTGCCCGATCCAGCCAAAGAGCCGATGGCAAGACGGTCGGCATAGCCACGCGATTTCAGCTCGGGCAGGGAAATGCGGCCAACGGTGGCGGTGGTGGCTGCCGACGATCCGGACACAGCGGCAAAGATCCCGCAGCCCGCAACGTTGACATGCGCCAACCCACCGGGCAGCCGCCCGACCCAAGGGGCGAGACCGGAAAACAGGTCTTCGGCCAGACGGGTGCGGTAGAGAATTTCGCCCATCCAGATGAACAGCGGCAGCGCCGTTAGCGTCCAGCTGGCGGAATGCGCCCACATGGTGGTGCCGAGGATCGCATCGACCGGCGTCGAGGTGAACATCATGAAGATCACGACGCCCGACGCCATCAGTGCCACGCCAACCCAGATGCCCAAGCCCAAAAGGACGAGCAGGGACACGACCAGAACGGCGGATTGCAGAAAAATATCCATGATTATTCGCCCCGACCTTGTTCGTTTGTATCGTCGCTCTCGACCGGCAGGCCGAGGATGAGGCGCAGCGTGCGCTCGGCAAAGGCTAGCGCAAAGAGCACCGACCCCAAAACCATCGCAGATTGAGGCCACCAAAGCGGAACGGCCACCACACCTTGGCTGACTTCGTTGTAAGTCCAGCTTTCGTGGACATAACCAAAGATCGCCCAAGCGACCCAGCCCATCATTGCGGTGGCAAAGGCAGCGGCCAGAATGTCAGCGATATGTCCCAGACGATCCGGCATCAGCTGGCGTAACGAGGTGACGCGGATATGATCGCCCCGTATCAGGGTCGCCGGCAGCGCAAGGAAAATCGACGCGCTCAGCCCCCATGCCGCGAAATCATCCGCCGACGGGATTTGACTTCCCATCAGGCGAAGGCCGATTTGCGACAGGATCAGGGCCGCGATCCCCAGAAGGGACAGCGCGGCCAAGGCTCCGCAAAAGTTGAATAAATGGCGGGTTAGCAACATGGCGGCGGGCTCCGGATTGGTGGGGCGGGCGGGGTAGGGACACCCCTAGCTGTTTGCATAAAGGCCCGGGCGCTTGACAGCCCGAGCCTGCTTGGATCAGTTCAGCGCATCGACGATCTTTTGACCGTCTTCACCTGCCTGTTCCAGCCATTCTGCACGCATGGTCGCGGCAATCGTCTCGAAGTCGGCGGCCAGTCCTTCGGGGGTCGGCAGCACGTTCATGCCATTGTCAGCCATTGTATTTGTCGCTTCGGTAGTGGCCACTTCGGCCATCTCAAAGCCACGGGTTTCTGCCAGTTCAGCCGCTTCTTGCAGTGCGGTTTTCACCTCGTCAGACAGACCGTCGTAGGCCCCTTTGTTCACGATCACCATGTTCTTGGGCAGGAAGGCCTGAACGTCATAGTAATGCGACACGAAGTCCCATGCTTGGCTGTCGACACCTGTCGAGGGCGAGGTGATCATGCCGTTGATGACCCCGGTCGAGAAGGCTTGGCTGATCTCGGAGGTGGCGATGGTGGCGGGAACGGCACCCAAACGCTCGGCCAGGCGCGCGGTCGATGGGTTATAGGCGCGGAATTTCACCCCGTCGAAAGAGGAGCCGTCGGTCACCTCTTGGTTCATGTAGACGCCTTGCGGTGGCCAAGGAGCGGCGAACAGCAGAACCAGTCCATCTTCGGCCAGTTTTTCTTCGTAGATGGGGCGGGAGGCTTCCCAAAGCGCGCGGGCCTCGTCAAATGTGGTCGCCAAAAGCGGCACGGCATCGGCAGAGTAAACGGCGTCTTCGTTGCCAAGGGCCGAGATCAGGACCTCGCCGATGGGAACGATGCCGCGCTGAACGCCGCGCTTCAGTTCGGGGCGTTTGAGCAGGACCGAGTTCGACACAACGTCGATTTCCAGCGCGCCATCCGACAGGCGGGCCACGTCATCGGCAAAGGCGCGGATGTTCTGGGTCAGATAGTTGCCGTCGGGCGCGTCGGCCGACATTTTCCACGTTTCGGCATGGGCAAGACCGGCTGTCAGGGCCGCGATCGCGGTTCCGATGAGAAGGTGTTTCATGTGTGATATCTCCTGTTGGGGTGGTT
>PVBE011256062.1_pt1 | contig 12064 bp, 12 predicted proteins | sample 1631181 | NCBI WGS metagenome assembly PVBE01 (sample SAMN08397723, study PRJNA350692) | Marine metagenome, whole genome shotgun sequencing project. | isolation source: water | place: Pacific Ocean | collected 2012-04 | reverse complement strand
TCTTTTTTTAATTATATCTAGTTCAAGCTTCTTTTCTCAAGGAGTTTCAATTTCTAGAGTTGCAGGACCTATTATCTTAAATGAAGTACCTGCTGCCGCCCATCATTATATAGGAATAACATCAATGAATACTTATACCCCAGATCTTTTATTTGCAACTTTTGGAGATACAATTACAATTAATGCGTCTAGTCAACATCCTTTAGTCCAAGTAGATTCTTCTACTTGGCTAAGTAATGGGACAACACCATCATCTAGTGGTTGGGGAACTCAAAGTTTAAGTTATACTTTTGTTATTTCAAGTACAGATGATATTTTTTATACTTGTGCAATTCATGGTGGAATGAAGGGTAGGATTAATGTTTCAGCTCAGTCTGCTAATAGAGGATTATTTTCAGATGTGTTAGTAATGGGAAATTCAGTGTGGACTCCCTATCAAATTTCTCCTCACACAACAGCTTTGAATGATGATAAAAATTTGTGGTATAAAAAATGGGATAGAGATTTAAATCTTGTTCAAAGTCAATCAATAGCTATTGATGTTAATTTAGACACTTTATATGACGGTGACTTAGGAGACCATATGTGGACTGTTTTAGATAATAAATTTTATATGCTCACAACAATAAAAGGTAAAAATGGGGCTGGATTAATTCTATACGACACCCTCTTCAAAAGAAAGTCAGATCCTTCTTATGCAGCAACAGATACTACTTTTGATAAATGTTTAGATATGGGCTTTGAGACAGATGGTGAGTTTTTATATGCTCAGTACTATCATGTACCCTTAGGCTGTAATTCTCCTAATTGTTGGGGGGCAAGTATTTATAAATATGATACGATATTACCTTTACACGTATTAGACTCAAGTGTTGTATTTCCTGATTCTGGATCTTTTGTTACTGGAACTTCATTATGTTACGTCCCAAATGGGCAGATGGGTGCTACGCAAGATAAATTACAGATTTTTTCCACAAATAATGATTATGGAAACAATCAAACTATTGGTATTCACACCTTCGCTGCAGATATGAATTTAGATAGTATAGGTGGTTCTACTAAAACTATTATTGAAGAAGATTTTGATTCTTATTGGCCCTCAGGTGTTTCTTGGAATGAACAACATCAATTATGGGTCGTTGGATATACAATGGAATATGATGCTGATAGCATTTTCCCTATTGAAGAGGTAGGTAAGTCTTTTTTGAAGATTTTTGACCAAAATTGGGTTTTAGTTGATTCATTCTCTCTAAATAATAATAATAGTGATTCTACATTTAGAGTTATGACAGAGTCTATAGATGATGATATTTATGTTGTCTATGATGAAATGAATGTTTCTGGTACTTCTATTACTTCTAATTGTAAAATAGAGCATTTTAAAATTAGTTGCGCTAATTCTACTAATTCTATTAATACAACATCTTGTAATTCTTACACCGCTCCTGACTTACAAGTTTATACTTCTAGTGGGCAATACACAGCTATTATCCAAAATAGCGCTGGATGTGATAGTATTATTAGTATTAATTTAACAATCAATAATGGCAATTCGGGATCTGAAAGTGTTAATTCTTGTGATGATTACACATGGCTTGCAAATGGTAATTCATATGACTCAAGTGGAACATATACTTCTACCCTAACCAACGTTAATGGATGTGACTCTACTGCTACTCTTAACCTAACCATTAATACTGTTGATATAAATGTTACTCAATCTAATGTAGAGCTAACAGCAAATGCAAGTGGAGCAACTTATCAATGGCTAGATTGCAATAATGGATTTAGTACAATTATTGGTCAAATCAATCAAAGTTTTACTGCTATTTCAAATGGAAGTTACGCTGTTGAAATTACCATAAACGGATGTACAGATACTTCTACATGTTACATAATATCAACTATAGGTATATTCGAAAGCATAGATAACAAACTTGTCATTTATCCTAACCCAGTTTTCGAATTATTTTCTATATCAAGTGTATTTCCTTTAAAAGACGCTACAATAAGGCTTATTAATTCAAATGGCCAGATCATAATTGAAAAAGTTAATCAATCTGGAAATTATTTTAATCTTAATATCAAAGATAAACCTGTAGGTATATATTTTATTGAGATAATAAATGCAGAGAATATAACCAGAACTAAGATCTTAAAGGAATAGTTCTGAATTTCTATTTTTTGGGAAATTCCATTATTGTTTTATGAATCTTTTTAACCTGAAATAAAAGTGATTCATTCTCATTATTAACTATAACAAAATCAGCAAAAGACTTCTTTTCTTGATCAGACATTTGATTCTTCATTCTTTGCAATACTGCCTGTTCTGAAATATTATCTCTTTCCATTATCCGTTTAATACGCAGCTCATTATCTGCCGTCACTAAAATAACCTTATCCATTCCTTGATATGCTCCGCTCTCGATCAATATTGCAGCTTCTTTAATAATGTATGATGCATTCTGCTGTAAGCACCAATTATTAAAATCTTTTGCCACAAATGGATGGACTATAGAATTTAGAGCAAGTAGTTTTTTTTGATCTTTAAAAACTAACTCAGATAAGTAAATAGTATTGAGCTCATCATTCATAAAAACATTACCACCAAACTCATTGACCAATGATGCTTTTAATAATTGATCATTATTCATCAAATATTTAGCACGATCATCTGAATTATATACTGGAATACTTAATGTGTTAAATACATCAGCAATTGTAGTTTTACCTGAACCTATCCCCCCAGTAATTCCAATTTTAAGCATTAAAAAAGAATTACTTAGCTGTATTACCCATAGCTGCTTGCTTAGCAGTATCTTCAGTAAGCTGAGTAGAGCTGTCTAAAGAAACTGCAGATTTTTCGACTTTAAGTTTAATTCCACCTTCTACCTGTAAAACAATAGTTGTTTCTTTTACTTCAGCTACTTTTCCATGAATGCCGCCAATTGTTAGCACGTGATCTCCTTTTTTAAGGTTAGTACGCATTTCTTCTAATTTTTTTCTTTTCTTATTTTGAGGTCGGATCATAAAAAAGTAAAATACAGCGATCATAGCCACTATAAAAAATATGTTCATCATTCCACCACCTGGGTTTGATCCTTCTAAAAATAACATTTCGGTTTTCATAATAATAAAATTGTTTTGTATAATAATTGTTTGTTTTTAATTTCCTTTAACTTCTCCTGTTAAATAAAGCTTTGTAGTTGCTGGTCTTGTATTTGCAATTACTGCAATATATTTTCTTTCCTTTTTGTTTGGACTTTTAGGATTAAACTCCACCTCTATTTCACCTTCTTCACCAGGGAGTATAGGGTGTTTAGGCCAATTTTCAGGAATAGTACAGCCGCATTGTGCTTTAACTGAATGTATTAACAAAGGTGTATCACCAGTATTCTTAAATGTAAATGAATGCTCAATGGATGATCCTACTGCCATTTTCCCAAAATTAAATTCACTGTCTTCAAACTCAATTTTACTAGGGTTATCAATCATATCTGCAGTAATCTCTCTACTATTTTTTTTATCGGTTAAACAAGAGCATAATGTTCCAATTAAAATAATAGTAATACAAATAATTTTCTTCATAGTTATTCAATTAATCCTCTACCGGTTTTAATAATTTGTCCATCTTTTTTTAGATCCTCAAAAATATTATCTAAAATCCCATTAATAAACCCATTACTCTTAGGAGTGCTGTAAAATTTAGAAATTTCAATATATTCATTTAAAGTTACTTTAACAGGAATTGTTGGAAACTCTCTGACTTCATTAATGGCCATGTTCATCAAGATCATGTCCATTTTAGCTAATCTATCCTGATCCCAATTCTTGGTGTAATCTTTTAATAAAAGGTCATTATCAGATTTAAATTTAATTGTATTCTGAAATAATTTAATTGTAAAATCTTCTTCATCATCCTTCCATAATGGTAAAATGGTAAAAGTATCTGCATTTTTAAGATTTATAGACTTCAATGTTTTAATAACCATAGAGCATATATGATCAATATCATCAGTCCAGTAAATGCTCTTCTCCTCAAAATAGTTATGTATTAGGTGATAATTACAAATTTCCTTCTTGAAAAGCTGTATGCAATTTGCTTTTTGTGTTTCAAAGTCATTAGAATTATCATCCATAATTTGATTGTAAACATCAGATTTAGAAAGGTAATTAAAAAGCTTTTTTATAATGTCTTGTTCAACATCTCCCAACCAGTTTACTTTTAATTTTTCAGATGTTTTATCCAATGATGAACTATTATACAACATTTGTATAAAAATATTATCAATGAAATTCCTGTTTAATTCCTCATCATTAACTTTTGAAAATTTTCTATTTTTAGTTTCTTCAATTTTAGATTCAGAATGCCTGACAAGCTCACCAAAGACCAACATATAGTATATGTACATGTCGTGCATTTTAGAAATACTATGCATTAATTCCTTTAAACCAGCATTGTAGTTTGCATTCTCTGATTGAAAATATGCATACAAAGACTGAAGAATTTTAATCCTAAGCTGACGTCTGTTTAGCATTTTTAATTATTTGTTAGCATTAATCATTGATAAGCGTTCTTCTGCTTTTCTGTTAGCAACTAAAAATGTAGGAGTATTGTCTTTTTGAGAAGTTTTAATTACATCTAAAGTAGTGTGATATATATTTTCAGCCATTTTCATTACTTCCTCAGCTGAGATTTGATGAACTTCTGCATAACAATTCATTACACCACCAGCATTAATAATATAATCTGGTGCGTAAATAACTCCTTTATTCATTAATTCCTTTCCATGAACAAATTCATCTTCCAATTGATTATTTGCAGCACCGGCAATTATACTACAATTCATTCTTGAAATAGTATTTGAATTTACTGTAGATCCTAAAGCGCATGGGGCATAAATATCCATATCTACATCATAAACCATTTCAGGTGAAACAATAGAACAATTATATTTTTTTGATACTTTATTAAGTATATCATCATGAATGTCTGTTATGGTAATTATGGCACCTTCTTTTGAAAGATACTCTACCAAATATTCTCCAACATGACCTACTCCTTGTACAGTGATTTTTTTACCTGTTAATGAATCTGATCCATACTTGAATTTTGCAGCTGCTTTCATGCCCATATATACTCCAAAAGCAGTTACTGGAGAAGGATCACCACTTTTACCAGGTAATCCTGTAACATAATCAGTTTCTTTAGCAACATGAATCATATCATCAGGGCTTATACCGACATCCTCAGCAGTAATGTATGACCCACCTAAGCTTTCTACAAATTGTCCAAATCTTCTAAAAAGTGCTTCAGATTTATCTTTTCTTGAGTCTCCAATTATTACAGCCTTACCTCCACCTAATTTTAAATTTGATATAGAATTTTTATAAGTCATTCCTCTAGAAAGCCTAAGTACATCCCTTAAAGCTTCTGCTTCATTATTATAATTCCACATCCTAGTGCCGCCTAAAGAAGGACCACATGTTGTGCTATGAATTGCAATGATTGCTTTTAATCCAACTTGTTCATCCTGACAAATCAGTATGCGTTCGTGACCCATAGAGAAAAGGTCTGCTAAAACGGTTGAATTTTCTGGATGTTTTTTTGAAATTTCTTTTACCTCCATGAGTACATTACGTCAATATTACTTATCACTTAATTGATTTTTTTTAATAGGCACTGCAAAAGTAATATAATGTAGATTAAATAAAGTTATTTAATTAAATATTGTTGTTCTAAAGTATATTTGAGCCAATATGAAATCACTCTACTACCTTAATAAATATCTACTTAAATATAAATGGTATCTCATTTTAGGTATTCTCTTTATTATTATATCTAATCTGTTTGCAGTTTATATGCCTGAAATCATTGATAGAGCAGCTGATAAGATAACTATGCATTTTATTGAAAAAAAATCAGGTAAAACTATTTTTTTTGATAAAGAAAAAATATGGAACTCAGCCATGTATTTATGCTTGATATATTTAATGTTTGCTCTATTTAAAGGAATATTCCTTTTTTGTACTAGACAAACAATTATTGTTATGTCAAGGCACATAGAGTACGATCTTAAAAATGAGATCTTTGATAAATACCAATCATTGAGCTCTTCATTTTATAAAAGAAACAACACAGGAGACCTTCTTAATAGAATCAGTGAGGATGTGAATAAGGTTCGCATGTACTTAGGACCAGCTATCATGTATACAATTAATGTAGTTGTCTTATTTATTTTGGTAATTACCTTTATGATCAAAAAAAATCCTGAATTAACATTTTATGTACTTATCCCCTTACCCATTCTTTCTTTTATTATTTATAAAATCAGTTTTTTGATCAACAAAAAAAGTGAGGCTACTCAAAAACAACAATCTGCACTTTCAACCTTTGTTCAGGAGGCATTTTCGGGAATTCGTGTTCTTAAATCTTATAATCGAGAATCTTATTTTAATAATGAATTTAAAACTGAAACTGAGAATTATAAAAAGGCTTCTTTAAGTCTTGCTTATGTCAATGCCTTCTTTATGCCAGCCATTGTATTTTTAATTGGATTAAGCACAATTCTTACAATATATATTGGTGGCATAAAAACCATCAATAATGAAATCGATTATGGAGATATAGTTCAATTTATTTTTTATATTAATATGCTAACTTGGCCAATTGCATCCGTTGGTTGGGTAACTTCATTAATACAAAGAGCTGCTGCTTCTCAAAAAAGAATCAATGAATTTCTTGACAATGAAAGTAAGATTATTAACAAAAAAAATGCTGATGAAATTGATAAAATAAATAAGCTTGAATTTAATGATGTATCATTTGCTTACTCTGACACTAAAACTGAAGCATTAAATAAAATTTCTTTTACTATTAAAAAAGGTGAAAGTCTTGGGATCATTGGACGAACTGGATCTGGTAAATCTACTATTGCTAACTTAATTTGTAGACTTTATGACATTGATAGCGGTTCCATTTTAATGAACACCAAAAAAATTAAGGATATAAATATTAATAATTTGCGTTCTAGAATTGGATATGTTCCTCAAGATGTTTTTTTATTTTCAGATACTATCAGTAATAATATATCTTTTGGAATTGAATCCTCCTCAAAAAATAATAATACTATTAATGAAGCTGCTATATCGGCTTTTATTCATAAGGAGATAATAAATTTCCCAGACTCTTATCAAACCAGAATTGGTGAAAGAGGGATTACTTTATCTGGTGGTCAAAAACAAAGAATCTCAATAGCAAGAGCACTTATCAAAAAACCTGACATTTTAATATTTGACGATTGCTTATCTTCAGTTGATACTGAAGCAGAAGAAAGCATCTTAAATAACCTTGTTCCATTAATGAGAACAAATATTTCAATAATTATAGGACACAGGGTTAGCTCTATTATGAGGTCTGACCATATATTAGTTTTAGATAAAGGTGAGGTGCTAGAAGAAGGAACACATGATCAATTGGTTAAAAAAAATGGCTATTATGCTGAAATACATCGAAAGCAATTATTAGAAAAAACAAAAGATTAAAAATTTTATTTTGTTTAAAATAAAAGAGATGTCTATCTTGCATTCATATATTTTATACAATTGTGATTGATTAATGATAATATAATGATTTATGAACGAGGGAAAAGGCAATTTTAGAGATGAAATTTATTCTAAATCAGTAAGAGCTGGAAAAAGAACTTACTTTTTTGATGTAAAATCTACCAGAGGTGGTGATCTTTATTTAACAATTACTGAGAGCAAGAAACGCTTTCAGGATGATGGTAAGTTCTATTTTGAAAAGCATAAACTATTTCTTTATAAAGAAGATTTTGAAAAGTTCAGTGATGGACTATCTGAAGTAATCGATAAAATTGAAGAATTAAAAGAAAATCCTTCTTATCAACAAGAGCCACAAGCTATTGAGTCAAATGCTGAGGAAAGTAATGAACAGCAGATAGATGAAGAAAACATTACATCAGATAATTCAGATGAAGCTGATGGTAATGACTTCAAAGAAGTTGATTTTGATGATCTTGGGAAATAACAATCTAAAACAAGATTAGATCATCTATTAAGCCAGATATCTTTTTTAAAGAACCATCATCTATTAACTTGTTTTCTATTATTGATTTTTCTATATAACTCAGCTTGGGTTTATTTGAATGCACTTCCATTTTTAGATGATGAAGAACATCAGTAAAATGATCTAAGGGTCTTAATCCGCCAGTATGACCAGAAGCAAGACCTATAAGTCCCGTTTTTTACCTTTTAAACTAAGATAATCAAGCGAATCCATAAATGCTTTTAAAACTCCTGGAAAACTTCCATTATATTCAGGAATGACAAAAATAAATTTTTGAGCTTTTGAAATATATTTATCAATTAACAATTCATAATTAACAGAATGTTTCTGATACATTTCAGAAAACATAAAATCATTAGGTAGACTACTTAATGACAAGAATTGTGATTCAATATTTTTATTAATAAGTATATCACAACAATATTTAGCGACTATGTTGCTTTTACTATTAGGTCTATTAGTTCCAGAAATTACCGTAATCATTTTATTCTAAATTATTAACAGTTAATAATATAAAGGAAGTATAACATAAGTAATTGATACTCTTTGAATTAATTAAAATAAACACTTAAAAAAAACAACATTTATGTTAACAAACCTTGTTCAAAGCTCGAATAAACAAAAATTTGTGTATAAATGAAAGATATGTACTTAATTATATAAGCACATTCAGAATATTTTTGAAGTATAAAAATTAATATTCATTTTATACCTTTAATATGAAATTTACATTTTATGGTCACGCCTGCTTTTCTGTTGAGATTCAAGGTAAAAATATTTTATTTGACCCCTATATTACTCCAAATGAAAAGGCTAACTCAATTGATGTTAACACTGTAAAAGCAGACTATATCCTAATTTCACATGGTCATGCTGATCATATTGCTGATGTAAGGACAATTGCAAGACGAACTAATGCTCAGATAATTTCAAATTATGAGATTATTACATGGTTTGAGTCAAAAGGTGTTCCAAATGGTCATCCTATGAATCATGGAGGATCCTGGCAATTTGATTTTGGAAAAGTGAAATATGTTAATGCTATTCACAGCAGCACTCTTCCTGATGAAAGCTCTGGCGGTAACCCTGGAGGTTTTGTTATTGAATCAAAAGATGGAAATATATATTATGCGGGTGACACAGCATTACACATGGATATGAAATTAATACCTATGACTACAAAAATTGATTTTGCAGTTTTTCCAATAGGGGATAATTTTACTATGGGTATTGATGATGCTATTATGGCTGCAAAATTTGTAGAAACAACAAAAGTTGTCGGTGTACATTATGATACTTTCGGCTATATAGAGATAGATCATACTAAAGCTAAAGAATCTTTTAAATCAAGTGAAATAGATCTTTTTCTTCCTGAAATAGGAGAAACAATTGAAATTTAATTATATGGGTAAAATAATCACAGTAGCAAATCAAAAGGGCGGAGTTGGGAAAACAACTACAGCCATCAACTTATCTGCATGTTTAGGGGTTTTAGATAAAAAAACTTTGATCATTGATGCTGATCCTCAGGCAAACTCTACATCTGGCGTTGGCTTTGAATATAAAAAACTTAATGGTAGTATCTATGATTGCATTATCAATCAACCTGATAACATCAAAGACTTTATCCTTGAAACAAGTAGCCCAAACCTAAGTATTCTTCCCTCTCATATTGACCTTGTAGGTGCAGAAATTGAAATGATCAACCTCCCTAATAGAGAGTATATTATAAAAAGTTTTATTGATACAATAAAAGATGACTATGATTATATTGTTATTGATTGTTCTCCTTCACTTGGTTTAATTACTTTAAATGCTTTAACAGCATCGGATAGTGTAATTATACCTGTTCAATGTGAATATTTTGCTTTAGAAGGATTGGGTAAATTATTAAACACAATTAAAATTGTCCAGAATAGATTAAATACTTCATTAAATATAGAAGGCATTCTTCTTACAATGTATGACACCAGATTAAGACTTGCTAATCAAGTTATTGAAGAAGTAAAATTACATTTTCAACAATTAGTTTTCAATACTATTATTCATAGAAATACGCGTTTAGGTGAAGCACCTAGTCATGGTGAAACCATTATTATGCATGATGCAAGCAGTAAAGGAGCTATTAATTATTTGAATTTAGCTAAAGAAATATTAACCAATCAGACAAAAATTGAATCACAATTAGAAAAAACAGGATCAAATGAGCTCTAAAAAATCTGCTTTAGGAAAAGGCTTAAGTGCATTACTTGAAAATGCTGATACTGATATTACAGTCCAGACAAACCTCACAAGTAAATCCACTAATTCATTAGGCTCAATTTCTTTTATTAATATTAGTCAAATTGAAACTAACCCTTTTCAACCAAGAACTCATTTTAATAAAGAATTTCTACTAGAACTATCTAACTCAATAAAGGAGCATGGCATCATTCAGCCAATAACTGTAAGAAAAATTGGTAATAACAAATTTCAAATCATTTCTGGTGAAAGAAGGTTTAAGGCAGCACAAATTGCTGGATTAGATGAAGTCCCATCCTATATTAGAATTGCTGATGATCAAAGCATGCTTGAAATGGCAATTATAGAAAATATCCAAAGACAGGATCTAAATGCCATTGAAATTGGGTTGAGCTACCAAAGACTGTTGGATGAATGTAATCTTACTCAAGAGCAGCTAAGCTCTAGAATTGGCAAAAACAGATCTACTATTTCAAATTATTTAAGAATTTTACAATTACCTGATGAAATTCAGGCAGGTATAAGAGATCATGTTATAAGTATGGGGCATGCAAGAGCATTATTGAGCCTTAAAGACTCAGGAGAAATCAAAAAAGCTTACCTAGAAATTATTAAAAATCATCTTTCTGTAAGAGCTACAGAAAATTTAAGTAAGAACAGAAAGTCTGATAACAATACTCCTATATGCCTATCCAGATATGAAAAAAGGATGCAAGATGAACTTTCTCATCAATATCAAACAAAAATTAAAATTAATAAAAGCAACAAAGGAAAAGGAAAGATCGTTATTACTTTTACTGATGAAAATGAAATGAATCGTATATTAGATATATTGGGTAAATAAATGCGTTTTTCTATTTTTATTATAATATTATTTTTTTCGAATCATTCAATATCTCAGAATCAAAAAATAGATTCTACTCATTTACCAAAAAAAGCAATTATTCTTTCTTCAATTTGTCCAGGGTCTGGTCAGATTTATAATAATTTTTTTCGACCTCCTAAGCAAAAGAATAGATTATGGTGGAAATTACCAATAATTTATGGTGGATTAGGGGCAGCAACTTTTTTCATTATTGACAATCATGTTGAATTTAAATCTTTTAAGAATGAGAGAATCTACAGGCAAGAATCAGGTCTAATCAATATGTATCCAGAATATTCTTCTGATCAGCTTAAAGTAATACAGGAGGATTACCGTAGATGGCGTGACCTCTCAGTTATTTCTTTTATAGGCATTTATTTATTACAACTAGTAGATGCAAATGTAGAAGGGCATTTAATTCATTTTGATAACTCCAATGACCTTTCTTTAGATCTTTTTCCATTTATTTCGTCTAAAAAAGAATATTCATATGCTCAATTAAGATTGCTTATTACATTCTGATTTTTTAGAATCTTATTATCTTTACACTTAAAATGTATTTTATTTAATTCAATTTTCAATAACGCTAAAATGGAGAAATTTGATTTATGTGTAATTGGTGCAGGACCATCTGGTTATGCTGCAGCTATGCGTGCTGTTGATTTTAAGAAAAAAGTTGTTTTAATTGAAAAAGATAAAATTGGCGGTGCTGGTTTATACAATGGAGCACTTACATCAAAAACATTATGGGAACTTTCACAAAAAGTAAGAACCGTTAATGAAAACTTAGTATTATCTGGAAGAAAAAAATTTGACATTCCTTGGGAAATGGCAAGTAAAACACAGAAAGAGAGGATCAATGTACGATC
>PVBE010944790.1_pt1 | contig 12064 bp, 10 predicted proteins | sample 1631181 | NCBI WGS metagenome assembly PVBE01 (sample SAMN08397723, study PRJNA350692) | Marine metagenome, whole genome shotgun sequencing project. | isolation source: water | place: Pacific Ocean | collected 2012-04 | reverse complement strand
CGTCGACGAAAACGGCACCCTAATCCTCCGAACGTTCAGGAAGCTCGGATCCTACTCGTACAAGGGCCTCAAGGACAGCATGACACAGCGCATCAACTTCCCCGAGTCAAGGACCCAGGTGTTCTTTGTGGACCTCTACGGTGTGGCGCACTCCTACGTCAAGGAGTCGAAGGACGTGCTGTATGACGCTAAAGAGGTGGCAGCCCCGACCGCAGAGGCCGCAGGCGACATGAGTGGCACGGATGAAGAAGATGAGACGAACTGGCTCCTGATAGCCATGGTGGGCCTGGTGTCCATCTCCATTCTGGGCGGAGGTGTGTACGCTGTTCTCTCTGGCCTGCAGGGCGGCGGCGGCACCTCTGCAGAGGACCTCGAGGACACCGAGGTTCCCGACTACGTCGGTGGCGAGGACAGCGAGGAAGAGAGCGATGCGCCAGTCACGGAGGGGATGGGTGGCGGCATCGAGGGCATGGAAGGCGGTATGCCCGGTATGGGCGGCGAAGGAGCAGAAGGCGGTATGCCCGGTATGGGCGGCGAAGGAGCGGAAGGTGGCGGCTGGGGCGACCAGCAGCAGCAGGGATGGGCCCCTGGTGGCGAAGAAGGTGGTGGCGAAGAAGGTGGTGCCGAGGGCGGCGGCTGGCAGGCTCCCGAAGGTGGCGAGGACGACGGATCCGGCGGGGGCGGCTGGTAGGCCTCACTCCCCGCCCTTGATCGACTCCCGCACCTTGACGGCGACACCGGCCGACAGGTCCATCATCTCACGACCCGATACCTGAGCAGTGCCTTCGGCCAGGAGTGTTCCCTTCAGGTCCCGCACGGCCACCTCGTCCCTGGCTCCGATACCCGGGTCAGCACTGTCCACGAACCGGCAGAACGCGCTCCGCCCCTCGCGTACGAAGGGTGTAGCATCGTCATCGACGACGACCGTCTTTACACCTATGGGCATGGCCTCGAGGATTGAGAGCTTGGGGATAAGAGCGAGGTCCGACGCCCTGAGGGCTGCGATGAGCTCCCCATCGGGACCGTACACAGCACGCAAACGCTTGGTCTTTCGGGATCGCTTCACTCGTGAGCCATCGGGTATCAGTGCCCGGGCGCCCCGATACAACTGGTGGTCCGCGAGTGCACGCACGGTCTCCACATGGTCGGGGAGGGGGACCTTCACGTTCCCTGACACTCGTTCCTTCCCGGTGAGGACGAGGACCGTGCCGTAGCGCTCACCGAAGGCATCGATGAACCTGCGCACCTCGGCGGAGCGTCCCCGGGCATTAGAGGGATATACGCATTGGGCCACGGGGTACGCTTCCTCGAGCTGCTCGGGGACCACACCGAACAGGTGAGAGCTCGTGCAGTACTGGACCGAGGCATCAGGGTGCTCGGTATGCACCCAGGCACGGGAACGTACGTGGAGCCCGGACGAAGCGAACGGCGTCATCCCCGGATCAGGGATCACGGCCAGCACGTCACGTGCAGGTCCGTCGAACCGATCGTAGAGCCTGCGCTGGAACCGGACCACCTCGGGCCGGTAGCGCGCCTCAGGACCCGTGTAGAGGAGAGCGCTCCGCTTCGATACGGGATCGTAGGGCTCCATGAGCCGGCCGTACCGCTTGAAGTCGTCGAGGATCTCCGTCATACGGGGGTGTGAGCGCATCCGTCGCAGGGCGAGCTCGAGGAGCGTTCCCGACCGGATGGCCTCGCGGATGCGGGCAAGCTCCTCCATAGTGACGATGAGGTTGTGCGTGGCCAGGGCCTTGGTTCGTGCGTCCCGGTCCGCCTTCATGAGCTCAGCGGGCGTCGTGCGACTGCACACCTCGCACGAGCAGGGGAACTCGGTCATCGTATCGAGGCGGAGAGTGCCCGAGAGGGTAATATAGCGGTTGTCCCTTGCGGCGAGCACGTAGAAGGCCGAGTCAAAGAGGTCCACACCCAGCATAACCGCGGCCGCCATGTAAATGGGGTGGCCGGCACCGAACAGGTGGACGGGCCGATCGGCAGGCAAGTGCTCGCGCACGTTCGCGATCGAGCGTGCGTGGGCAGCGAACATGTACCGCACGAGCATCTGGACCGAGGAGCCTATGGCCACCACCGGAAAGTCAAGCTCGCAGATACCGCGAGCAGAGCGCTTCACAAGGTCCCGGTACATGTGGCCGTGCACTGGACCGTACCATAGCACGTCGTCCTTTCGCCGGCGCTCCACGTTCTCACGGGCACGCTTCAGGGTCACATCGATCGCGGCACGGACCTTTGCCTTAGGAAGGTCGAGTGGTGGTGGTGTGTCGAGGATGACCGCAAGATCGGAGCCGATGTCCTCCTGGAACGCTTCGATCTCAGCAGCCCCCACGTCAACGTTACCGTAGGTGTATATCTGGAACCCGCCGGAGTCGGTGGCCACGGGCCCTGGGAACTGGATCAGACTATGAAGTCCCTCGTCCAGGGCGCGGGCGCGGAGGTCCTCGTGCGAGTGGATGATATAGGCGTTGGTGATCACGGTCCGGGCCCCGAGCCGGTAGAGGTCCGGACCGGAGATGGGCTGGTTCTCGGGATTGGGATTCATCACCGGCATTATAGTGGGCGTCTCGAAGCTCCCGCTGGCGGTCTTCAGCACGCCGATACGCCCTAGCGCGTCCTTATGTTTAATCTCGAAGCTCACGATAGACCCTCCATTCATCCTCACACCCACAGGCAAGGCCCGGCAGGGAGTAGTCGCCCGACAGGGCAGCATGCCGCAAAGCACGCGTCACGTGCTTGGAACAGCGTCGACAGTTGTAGGCGCCGCGCCGGCTGCCGGCCCCGGCCAGCCCCATAAGGAGGCGGACGGGCAGGTCCTGGCATTCACGGGCCACCTCCACCGCGGACCACAGCCACGGCGGTCGGTACTCGTCCCGTCCCCACAGTTTTTCTACGAGAGTCCTTTTCTGCACGTTGAGCAGGTTGATCGTCACAGTGTCAGCGATCTTGGCAGCGTCGCGACATGACGCAAGGCAGTCGTCGATGGCCTCTCCTTCTGTGAGGAAGGGCGGTTTTAAGAGGAGATATAGCTTGACGCCCGCGCCCGCCAGACGTATCTCCTCGGCGGCCCGGCGCACGTCGACGAACCGTGTGGGTTTATGCACACAGTGAGCGAGCACCTCGTCGTTGGACGACTCCAGTCCCATGGCGAACTCCACGTGCTTGCCCGGCAGGGCGGCCAGCACCTCGGCCACTCCCTCTTGAGTGACCATGTCTGCCCGTGTCTCCAGCACGATCTCGCGTGCCGGGCTCGCTGCCAGGCGTGCTAGCAGTTCACGTCGTAGGTCGGTCGGGAGCTCGTCTTCGTCCAGGATGCTCCCCGAAGTATAGAGCTTCACGCCCTCCGCCTGGGAGAGCTGGCCGCTCAGACCTGCCACCTGTGCCACCACCGCCTCGGGCGATATGGCGGGATCGGCGTCGGCCTGGTAGCCGCACATCAAACAAGGGCCCTTACCGCGGGCCCAGGAACAGCCACGGGTGGTGAGAATGAGGGTGAGGTAACGTAGCAGTCCCTCCGGCCCCCGGTCGTTCTCGAAGAACCAGTACGTCATCCCTACTCACCCCCCTCATCGGCGCGCTCACGCACGGTGATGGCCAGCCCCCGCCGGGAGCGGACCATCTCGGGTCCTGTCATCTCGGCGGTACCCACGGCCGCGAGCTGCCCCTCACGGAACACTATCACATCGTCTCCCCGTTGTACACCGTCTGCAGCGGCCATCACCCCGGGGGCGAAGATACTGGCCTTGAACTCGAAAGGAGCGATGTCCACCCTGTGCGTGGGGCTGTCGCCCATGGCTCGGGCCCCTGCGATATTGAGCGCCCAAAGACCTGTGTCCGGGTCGATCGCCGCCAGGCGCTTACGGGTGTCCTGATGGCGAAGGGTGCCCTTGCGGTAGTGGAATGGCTCGAGCCCGCTCCATGTCCCGGGCCCGAACTGTATGTCCAGTACAGCATGCGACATCTCCTTCCCCCAAGCGCGGCGCTCGTCGTGCGCGTCCTCTGGCAGGAGGCGGGCCAAGGCCTGCAGCTCGGTCGCCACGTCGACGTCCACACCTCGAGCAGCAAGTTCTGCTGCCACCAGCCCGTACGAACCGGGCAGATAGCCCATCACGCGCTCGTAGGCGCCCTTGTCTATGATGTTCTGGACCAGGGAGGCAGAGCGGTCGATCTCCTCGGTGCTCCAGGTACCGGTCACCGGGATATCGTAGTGGGCCGCAGGGTACACGCCTTCGAGCTCCCGGGGGACCGCACCCAGGGGTGAGGTCACGATGACCTCGTGCACGCTCCCCGGCCGCCCTATCGCCTCCCGGACGGCCTGGTGGGTGCGCGAGCGGGAGTAGGGCTTCGTGTAGGAGCAAGGGAGAAGCAGGAGCACAGAAAGTGATGGTGGTGTGTAGCGCTCGCGGATGTCCCGCTCCCAGCGCACGACCTCGGGACGGCCCAGGGAGGCTGCCAGCACGAACCGCTGGGGCGAGGCCTTGGCCCGGTCAGCGAACCGTGACGTGTCCGCCAGGTCCCAGAGCCTGAGCGTGCGCATGGCCTCAACATCACGGGCGCAGTAGCCCTCCACGGTCTCGCGAACCGTTCCCGCTCTGACAGCGGCACGCAGGAGATCAAGGGTGCGGGAAATGGATGCCATTGTGTCGGTCCGGAGCTTGTCCTTAGGCTCGTCCACGGCCAGTGGTGCCAGGTCGTGGAGCATGCGTCCCCGGGCGGGCTCGAGCGACAATGGTACCGGATCGAACACGTCCACTCCGCACATCACGAGGAAGGGGATGAGCTCGAAGCGTTTGGTGGACGCGATGAGGATAACATCGGGGAGCGATTCCTTCACGACCATAAGCTTCCGGATGAGATCGGCACCGGTCAGCTCGTCGGGATTCCGTATCCAGGCGACAGGCACGCCGCTGTCGTACAGGGCATTCAGCTGGAGGTCTAGTAAGTCATTGTGCTGTGTGAGGTGGAGATGGCCCAGTGAGGTCGGTCCGTCGGCCGCTGCCAGGAGATCGGCGTTGCGCTGGGCCAGGGGGCGGGCAATGGCAGCAGGCGAATGGGCCGTGAACCGGAACGAAGGCACGTCGGTCAGGGCGGCACCGGCCTCCGCTGGCGATGCATGCGAGAGCATACGGGCATCAGGTCGAGGCGAGACGAGAGCACCATCGGTAGGGAGAAGTACAGGAGTGCGCAGGTCCCCGCTGGTAATGCGGAGGGAGCACTCACGGGCGAGTCCGTCTCTGCGCCTGAAGACGACGATGGCCATGACGTTAGATAGAATACCGCAGTATAATCAAAAAGATAACGTCTCCGAATACCAGGCTCACCAGCACTGCCAGGGGGAACACGGGAGCGAACGGCACGCCTTCCTTGATACGGATTGTGTCCTTGAACCGGCCTTCCTTGGCCAAGCGCACGATCTCGTCGATCTGCTCCTGGGAGACGCCCGGGTCCCAGGTAGATGCTACCTCTCGGTCGGGAAGGGTCACGACCGAGCGGTCGTCGTCCTCCTCGCGGACCACGTACTCGGCGAGCACGGATCTCTTCTCGCGGAGGACCGCCTTCCCACCCTTGTCCTCCAGCGTGAGGGTGAGCTTCCGTCCCTTGGCCTCAATGGTGATGATATCGTCCTTCTTCTTCACGGTGGCCTTGCCCGCGAGCTCCACCCCCTCCAGCATCCGTAGATGGTCGAGGAGCGCGGCCTCCGCCGCCTTCCCGGGGATCTCCCCCCAGGCGAACACGGGCTCGTCCACGATTACGTCCTCATCGATCCAGTCCTCCTCCTGCAGCTCGTCCACCGGGACCTCACGCTTCATGGTGACATCCTGGATTATGTGGGCGAACTTGATAAGGAACCACATGAAAGCGAACTGTATGTACAGTGGCCAGGATCGGGCCAAGTAGGACAGATCGATCGTGTTCGTGAGACCGTAGCCCACCAGCAGGATGAATATCGCACAACCGACCAGCACCACGACAAGCTCCTTCTCGTCACGGCGCACAGTCCGCTTCAGCTCGGTGATGGCCTTGGGATTGCGTAACCCGAGGTACAGAGCGGCCATGAGGCCGTACACGGCCCCGACGAACATGATGTTGAAGAGCATGGTGGTCCAGAACGGCCAGGGTGGATCGATGCACGGTGCCAGGCATTGGGGATTACCGGCGACCTTGGGGATTCCGGCAGCTGCTGCCCCCGGCAGGATCTCGAATCCCAGATAGTCCTGCAGATGGAAGAACTCCTGGGGGAAGGTACCCAGCAGGCACCCGATAGCGATGAGGAGCTTGACGTCCCCGCCGCCCCACTGGCAGCTATAGTAGAGCACCGCCGAGCCCAGGAAGTAAAGAAGAGCAACGACGAGCGGCGTGGTGATGAACTCATGATCTCCGGTGTTGATGACGTGGTAGGTACGGATGTAGATGCCCGCCAGAATGAGGAGAAGGTTGAGCTCGTTGGGGATCTCCTTGGTCTTTATATCGGACCAAGTGGCGAAAAGGCACCCTCCCAGTGCGATTGCCGCGAGCACGAACCCTATCATGAGGAGTAGCTCCAGATGTGAGGGAAAGGAGGTTCAGGCTTTAAAAGGATATGTGCCCGAGCGTGTGTGGGCGGGGGGCGCTCGGAGCGCCCCCCATGCACACCTAGTTCTCGATGCTGATACCGTTGGGGAGGAGGATGAGCCAGCGGTCGTCCAGACCGGCGACCCTTCCGTTGCGAGTGCCGCACGTCAGCTTGAAGCTGTCGATGGCCTTCTTCATCGCGAATGTGTTCTTCCGCATGTCCTTCCCGAGCTTGATGAGCACGATCTTGTCGCCACGGTACTCGTTGAGGATGTTGTATGTATCCTTCAGCTCCTCGAGCGAGTGTACGGTCATAGTGGCCCGGTTGTGGTCCGGATCGCCTGCGAGCTGCAGTTCAGGGAGATCCATGGGGAGCTCCTCCCGGAAGCTACCTTTCTTGCTCGAGAGGAATTCCTTGATCTTATCGAAGAGCTTCTCCATTATGTCTGCCTCCACGGGGGTGGTATTGGGAGATATGCAATGATCGTTTATAAAGATTCATCCACCGGGAGACCGCGCGTGATCACTTGCGCCGAACGACCTCTTTCAGGGGTGAACCACCGATATCGGTGATGGCGATGCGGAAGGTGGCCTCACCGTCCACGGTGAACGAGAACACCTTCTCCCCCTTCGCTTTCCCCGGGATGTGGTACGTTGAGGGGTCAATAAGTCGCTTCCCATCCTGGAAGATTGACACTGTGAGGACATGGTCCTGAGCGTGGACGTTGGACCAGCGCACCGTGAAGAACACCTTCGAGCCTGTGCGCTGCAGGTCAACGACCTCGATCCCCGGCTCCTCCACGGGATTGAGCCACGCCGAGGCCACCAGCACGAGGAGGATGCCCGCCACTGCGACCGCGAGCTTGATGAGCGCTTCCTTGTCCATCGCTGGCTGCTCCTCGTCCATCGCTTGGGAGTGGGCGGCGGAAGTATTAAGAATGTATCGGCGGGGTGGGCGGTGGCCATTAATACTCGAACAGCTTCCGTAGCTCGCGCTCGACCATGCTGCAGGGGACGAGAGGAGGTTTCTTGGTGACGGTGACCGTCACGACGTTGTCGGTGACGGTGTACTCGCCGGCAATACCCTTACCCTCGAAGGCCCCGTGCCCGGTATCGCCCGAGAGCTCGATGCCGTAGGCGGTGAGATGCTTACGGATGCGCTCGAACAGCGTCTTCGGGTCCCCCGTGACCGCAATCGTGATCGGCGGGCAGGCGGACATGCTCTTATGGTTTCCCGACAGGTATTTATTGGTTTTGGGCCCGCGGCCGGTAGCGGCTGCACGTTGAGTCGTGGTGAGCGGTCGACCGGTTAGACCTGCGGCTTCCCGTTCCCGAAGTCGGCCAACGTCTTCTGGGAGAGATCCTCCTTGAAGAGGTCAGGGGCGTGGATGTGGTGGTCCTTCCCCATCACGTCCAAGGTCTTTTGCAGCACCTTCTCGGCCACGGCGTCGATCGTGGTCACATAGGAATCTATGCGGATGAACCGTGCAGGATCCCGCGAGACTAGGTCCTCGTAGATCTTGGCCGTCTCCTCGGCCATGCGCACATCCTCGCTGGTGATGCGCCAGCCCTTGTTCAGGGCCTGTCGCTTCAGGGCGTCCTCGGGCCCGGCCTGCAGGAGGAACGTGATGTTAGGTCGGATGACAAAGAATTCATGGAACGCATCCAGCCACTTGAACACCTGCTCCTTGTTCGTGTGGTATCCATCCTCCACGAACCTATAGGGCTGGTACACGTATGTCGAGTCGTAGTACCTGTCCTTGATCACCACCTTACCCTGCTTAAGGGCGGGGACGATCACGCGCTCGGTGAAGAACGCCCGGTCGGCCGTGACCAGCAGGGTCTCGGACAGGGGCGGAAGCCGAAGGAACGGGTCGCGTGTTAGGCTCTCGTGGATCGAGCGCCCGATGAGCGAGTCCGAGAACTCGGGGACCACCAGTACGTCGTGGCCGCGCTCCTTGAGAGTATCGCAAAGCCGGGTCGCCATAGTGGTCTTCCCCACACCCGTCGCGCCCTCGAACGAGATGAAGAAACCCGGCATCGATTCCGGCTTATGGGAGTAACATTAAAAGATTAACGCGGGGTATCGGATGCGATGGGAAGCGTCTGGTTCAGGTTCCGGCAGGAAGTCGTTCGCGGGCTCGAGAAGGCACTGCAAGGATTCGAGCTCAAGGAGCGGCCCGAGGTGGAGACAATGGTGCAGGATCCACCGGATCCAAAGCTCGGCGACCTCTCGTGCACGGTGGCGTTCTCGCTCGCCAAGCCCCTCAAGAAGGCCCCCCGGGCCATCGCTGAGGAGATCACCGCCCTCTTCCCGTCCAAGCGTCATTACGTGGCCAAGGTCGAGGTGGCAGGCGCCGGGTTCGTCAACTTCCGCGTGGACGAGAAGGTCTTTGTGAAGGAGACGCTCGAGCGCGTGGAGTCCACGGACGATGGTTACGGTTCCTGGCATATCGGTGAAGGTCGTCGTGTCATTGTGGAGCACACATCGGTGAATCCCAACAAGCCCTGGCACATGGGCCATGCACGCAACGCTGTGATGGGCGACTGCATGGCGAGGCTCATGACGGGCGTGGGCTACGACGTCCAGGTGCTCAACTACATCGACGACCTGGGCAAACAGGTGGCCACCACCATCTGGGGAATCATCAACAAGGACGTGGACGCCGGGGACGAGAAGTACGACCAGTTCCTCGGTAAGCTCTACGTCGATGTGAACAAGAAGCTGAATCCGAAGGTGGAGAAGGAGATCGCGGCCATCATTAAGGGCATCGAGGATGGCGAGGAAGGAGTGTTCGACCGGGCCCGGGAAATCTGCACCGACTGTGTCAAGGCTCAGCTCATCACCGCCTACCGTCTAGGCATCCTGTACGACCTCTTGGTGTACGAGAGTGATATCGTCCATGCCAAGCTCCTCGACGAGGCCATCGAGCGGCTGAAGTCGACGGGTATCGCAGAACTCGATGATGAGGGTGAGCGTGCCGGTACATGGGTGCTCCGACTCGGCAAGTACGGGATGGACGACAAGGTGCTCATACGCTCTGACGGCACCGCGGTGTACACAGCCAAGGACATCGCGTTCCAGTTGTGGAAGTTCGGCCTCATGGAAGCGAACATGCCTGTCACCGAGTTCGGCATCCGCCCCGATGCTCGGCACCTGTATACGACCGCCATGAAGGGCGAGCCATGGGAGCAGCGCCATGCCGAGATCGTGGTCAACGTCATCGGGATGGAGCAAAAGTATCCGCAGCAGGTCGTGTACCACGCGCTCAAGGCCCTTGGACACGAGAAGGAGTTCGCCAACTCCCACCACCTCTCCTACGAGCACGTCACGCTCCCCGAGGGGAAGTTCTCAGGACGCGAGGGCACGTGGATCGGGTTCGACGCTGACACAGTGCTCGACGAAGCTGTGAAGCGGGCCAGGGAGGAGGTCGAGAAGCGCAATCCGGACGAGGACGACCTGTTCAAGGACCAGGTCGCGCGGGCCGTGGCAATAGGCGCGGTTCGGTACGCCCTGGTGCGCACGTTCCCCGAGAAGCAGATCGTGTTCCGGTGGGAGGACGTGCTTGACTTCGATGGCGAGACCGCCCCTTACATCCAGTACGCGCACGCACGCGCCTGCCGCATCCTTGAGAAGGCCACTCCCGGTCTTCCCGACCTTACTAAGCTCACCGAGCCTGCCGAGCTCACTCTGGTCAAGACCATAGCGCGGTTCCCGGACGAGGCACGACGGGCGGCTGAAGAGGTAAAACCCCATGCTTTGGCCAACTACGCCTACCACCTGGCATCGGTGTTCAACGACTTCTATCGCGACGCGCCGGTGCTCAAGGCAGAAGAGGACGTACAGGACGCACGCCTCGCCCTGGTGGACGCCTTCCGCATCACCTGTCGCAACGCCCTGGAGCTGCTGGGCATCGAGGCGCTGCGGAAGATGTAGGACGCTGGAGAATGATCGTTGTAGACTAGTCCCATAGTCAAGTGACCCTCTAATCTACTGGTAAAACTACCAACCACGGATTACTGTTCTGTCGAGCGATCTCAGAAAAAGGACGCCCTTAGGGTAGCTTGTAGCACAGGCTCTCGATGATGAACATCGGGCAGAATGTATCCTCACCGAGGAGGTGCTTGAGGGCGATGATGAGTACGAACAGGGCCACCAGTGCTCCAACAAGCCCCAGCGGACCTACACCCCCCTGACCACCACCGGTAGCTCCACCAGCAGCTCCGCCGGCACCCCCTCCCTGGCCGTATGCTCCCTGCTGGCCGTAGGCGTCGTACTGCTGCTGACCGTAGGCGCCATACTGGCCATAGCCCTGTTGGGCGTAGTTACCGTACTGACCGCCGTACTGGCCACCGTACTGCAGCACGAAGGTGGGTATCATCCGTCTTGGTCTTGACCATCATCAGTTAAAAGGATTTTGGGACCGCCGCCAGCCCCACCGCAGAAAAGGATATAAGCGTGGCTCGGGCAACTTTCAGAGTGACGGTGCGGTCCCGCGGCAACCTGAACCTCGAATTCGTGGTCAGCCTCCTTCTCTTCGCCATGATATTCAGCATCACCATCATGCAGTACACTCAATCGGTGAACCGCTTTCTGGCCTTCTCCTACGAGGAGAGTCTTCGGGTCGCTGCACAGCAGCTTATATGGCAGCTCACGAACGATGCCGGCTGCGACGAGGCTTGCGACTGTATCGCCGATAAGAACTGCGATCACTGGGGGAAGAATAATTACCTCCGCATCGGATTCGCCGACGCCGATGAACCGGTCCTGAGCGTACAGAAGTTGCACGAGTTCTCCGGCCTGTACGACGAGGCCATCAAGTCGGTACGCAACTACACAAAGATGGTCCGCGCCATGAACATGCCTAACAAGACCTTCCACATGCGCATAGAGCGCGTACCCACCCTATCGATCAATGCCATCGCAGGCTCTCCCCAGGACGGTTACCTCCATTGCTACTCCTACATGCCCATTTGCGCGAACATCAACAAGACGCGGTCCAACATAACTGCCATCTTCTACGTCAACCGGAGCGATGTCGATCTCAACTGTATACCCTTCGTTCTAAAGGAAGGTCGATCCGTGGTCCAGCTGGAGCCGAAGCGAGAAACCCGCAGGCTCTGCGAGGTGGAGTACACCTTTGAGGATTACGATGCACCGGGGACCTACACTGTTCTAGCGTTGCTTAACTCGACCGAGTCCATGGGCTATCGGGCTATCGACGTGAACGTCATCGGGGATGAGCCTGCCCGCACGTCCGCGCTGTACCCGCCTCTCGTCAACTGCTCGATCTATCCCATACGAGGGAACACTTGCAGCATCAATCTCGAGCTCACCGCTCCCTCTGATTTACGGGGCATCCGCATCAAGCCCCGGGTGCACACGGTCACGCGACCGGAGGGGGATCCAGAGACGAGTGCGGTCAACAGGTACCAGGCTGACATCGAGCTCACTCCCGACCACTTCGCCTACCTCCGCAAGGGGGATATGGCCGTCTTTTCG
>PVBE012488140.1_pt1 | contig 12065 bp, 10 predicted proteins | sample 1631181 | NCBI WGS metagenome assembly PVBE01 (sample SAMN08397723, study PRJNA350692) | Marine metagenome, whole genome shotgun sequencing project. | isolation source: water | place: Pacific Ocean | collected 2012-04 | reverse complement strand
TTCTAGAGCCTTGTGGAAAACATCTATGGAAGTTTTGGGGCCATCTTCATCTTTTCCACCTTCTTTTTTGAGGCGAGTTTCAATTCGATTAAGCGCGTCATACATGACTCTTTGAGCGACAGCTTTTTTGCCATCCTTCATCAAACCGTTGATAAATTTTGAGAGCACCTTATCTCCAAACTTCGGGTCTGGTTTTAGTTGCTCTTCTGATTTAGTTATACGTCCAGCCATTGCTTTTTCCTTTCAGCTCATCTGTCACGGAGTTGCGACTTTGTTCACCACGTCCCAGGCGGGGACGCGATTACTTGCTAAGCACACTGTGTGCTTTATGTTTACTTACCTTTTTTAGTACCGTACTTGGAACGACCCTGCTTACGAGAATCAACACCAAGCGTGTCAAGTGAACCACGCACAACGTGGTATCGAACACCAGGAAGGTCACGTACTCTGCCACCACGAACAAGAACAATGGAGTGTTCCTGAAGGTTATGACCCTCGCCACCAATGTATGCGGTGATCTCCTTGCCGTTTGACAAGCGAACCCGGGCAACCTTACGAAGCGCAGAGTTTGGCTTCTTAGGTGTAACCGTTCGAACCTGAAGGCAGACGCCACGCTTTTGTGGGCATCCTTCAATATCACGAACTTTAGATTTGACCGTGGGCGTCTTTCTTGGTTTGTGTACGAGTTGGTTGATTGTTGGCATAAGTAGTTCCGAGGTATAGGTTTGGTTCGCCTTCCGTCAGGCGAGCCACATATCATACCAATAATTACAATCCAGGCAAGCCTTGATCACCACTAACAAGCAGTTAACCGTCCGATAACGTCGCCTGTGGGTAGGTTGCTACCAGAGCGAAATGAGTGCAAGGAGATCGGAAGTTCCAACCGTGCCATCTTGGTCAAAATCACTAAGACAGCCATTACAGCTGCCCCAATGGTTAATAATTATTAGCAAATCGCCCATGCCAATAGAACCATTACCGTCAATATCCCCAAAGATAGTGTGTTGAAGCCAAACTGGGTTGGTTAAACAAAGTAAACCATCCTTGGAGACCCGCAATGTAATGAACTTATCGCTCCCATTTAGTTCTAGGCCATTTAAGTGGAGATCAAGCGAATAGGTTGGAATTCCAGTTGGTTCATATATTTGCCTTATTTCACCATTCACCAATACTTGTATTTGGTAATCGCCAGCATATCCCATACTTTCATTTGTACGAATTGATAAAACAATATCATCGTTCCAATTATTTGGAACAAACGCAACATTACCAGTGAAAGAACCATTCACAGTAATCCAAGCAAGGGGTCCGTTGGAAGCAATGCAATGTCCACCTAGAATGCCTTCTTTTAAATTAGGTCGACCAACACTTTCCATCGCAACGTATGTCCAAATTCTTCCGACCAATCCTGGCTCGTGCGCATCACTGTCGCCAATACCAACAGGAAAACGGTTTGGCCAACCAGATCGCACTGGCAATTCTCCATTGGTTGGAGCGCCAATTCCACCAAGCAATTCATGCCATTTATACCACGTTGACCAATCGTCACTATCGTACCCGCCACCAGAATCACACATTAACTCCATACCAGCCCAACCGTTTGTACCATTTCCCCAATCCCACTCATAAAATCCCAAGTATGCCCAATCATACGGATGTGCAATAAATCCAAATGCGCCAGCATTGTTAATTCGATTAATGATTGTCTGTTCCGATTCGCAATCTGTGTGCCCATAGACCAAACCACTAGACGGATTGGGCAACATGCTCGCTAAATCTTGCTCAAGTGGTAGACAAAGTATGTGTGACGGCAAATCCCAAAAACCCTGTCGTCCTAATCCCATCTCTTGACTATATATAGAAAGCCAATCATGATCCGTGCGATATTGTTGGCACTCTGATTGTCCCCAGTTAAATTGCGATTCAACGTACCAGTCACGGTCACCCCAAAGTTCGGAATAGGTAATGTTGGAGTGATCTGTAAAAATTGCCCAATCAAGACCAATGGATTCGGCATACTCTGAATATTCATATGGCTCTTGTTCCGTGCCATCAAGAATCACAGCATCAACAGAAAACGAAGTGTGAATATGTTGATCACCAGCAAACCACCACAATGTGTTTGTACTTCTTGGAGGAACAACTGTTTGTTCACAATTTCCATCAATGACAATCGCAACATCAGCACTTCCGCCACGCGGAAGTGGCGGCTGCTTGTTGACCGGAACAGTTTTACTAATCGTCCTTAGTTTCCCATTTTCGAGCACGTCAATTTCGATACACAGCGTGTCTGTTTCGCCTGGAACCATCCATCGTGCCGAACAAACTTCATGGCCGAGTTTCGACAATAAATCAATAAAGTGTTTTTGTTCTTTTTCTGAACCATCATTTTCAAATATCAATTTTGCATTTTGTACTTGTTGTAGCAAATCACCTTGGGCGTGCAGAATCGTTTTTGGTTCAATCTGTAGTAGCTTATTTCCAAGCAGACGAATCTCTTCCACATAAACATCATATTTAGAATGGATGTTACGAATCTGAATGGAAACGGGAAAGTCGCCTTCCTTGCGAACAACCCACGGCGGGCTAACCGAAACATAGAGTCCTTGGTCTAAATTATCAGGGTTAATCCACGGCGTTGAGTGTTCGTGTGCCCAAGAAAAACTAGTAACAACACATAAAACCCAGAGGTATCTCATTTCTAAATCGTAATACCACTAAAGGATTATTGCAATAGTTTTTCTGCCTCAACCGAAGCAATTGCGTCACAACGCTCGTTTTCAGGGTGCCCATCATGTCCCTTTACCCAATTTGTGGTAATTGTGTGCTTTTCTCGCAATTTGGCAAGCGGTTTCCATAAATCCTGATTTGCAACGGGTTTCTTTGAAGCATTCTTCCAGCCCTTGGCAATCCACCCATCTATCCACTCTGTCAATCCCTTTGTGACATATTGTGAGTCCGCGTGAATTTCAATAGCAGAGGGTTCAGTAAGCGACTCAAGTGCGCGAAGCACAGCGGTTACTTCCATTTTCTGGTTCGTTGTGTCTGGATCACCACCACTTCCAACAACCTCGTTGCCATCGCAATCGCGCAAAATATACGCCCATCCACCAGGTCCCGGATTGCCCAAACACGCACCATCAGTAAACAATATAAAAGTTGGAAGTTTCGTCATCGTACACACAGTATCGTCAGTTCTACCTCTGATACCCTACACGTATTATGACAGTGTTTCGCATAGAAGTTCAAGTTTCAGAGGGAAGCTCAGATCCGCGGGGTGGCGCCGCACTTAAGCAAGCGAACGATGCTGGGTTTACACCCTCCTCTATAGATACTACATCTGTCTATCTCGTTCAGGGCGATTTGGATGATGCCGCTGTTTCAACAATTGCAAACGAGCTGTTGAGCGATCCGGTTACAGAAGTTGCAAAAATTGGCTCTTCAAAACCTCATGCAGATTCGATAATCGAAGTTCATCCCCAGCCGGGCGTGATGGATCCAGAAGCGCAAGCAGTTGAGAGTGCAATTGAACACTTGCTAGGAGAGAATGTTCTAGTACAAACCGCAAGACGATTCGATTTTTATGGCATTGATACTGACGAAGCGGAAAAACTTGCACGACACTGTTTTGCAAACACGGTTGTGCACGATATTCACACAACACCATATCACCCGAACGAATTTCCTCGCGGACATGCACACGACATGGTAGTTCCAGAAATTCCAATAACCACTCTCAACGATGAAGAACTTGAAACAATGTCTCGTGATTCTCACCTGTTCCTCGATCTCGAAGAAATGCAAGGCATCCAAACCCACTATAAAAATCTTGGTCGCGAACCACGAGAAATAGAACTTGAAACACTCGCACAAACATGGTCGGAGCATTGTGTACACAAAACACTAAAAGCAACAATTCGGTACACGGGACCAGATGCAACAAACCGACCTCATCACGAAGAACACGGTGATGGTTCGGTCACTATCCACAACCTGCTAAAAGCAACAGTCGCTGCAGCAACTTTTGAATTGATGGAAGAAAGCGTTGGGTGGTGCCTAAGCGTTTTTGTTGACAACGCTGGTATCGTAAAGTTTGACGATGAACATGCAGTTTGTTTTAAAGTTGAAACACACAACCATCCATCCGCCCTCGAACCGTACGGCGGCGCGGCAACTGGTATTGGTGGTTGCATTCGCGACATCATGGGAACTGGTTTAGCTGCAAAACCAATTGCTGCAACTGACACTTTTTGTGTTGCAAACTTTGACAATGAAGCGCCGGAAGGATGTTTGCCATCAAGGCGTATTCTTGGTGAAGTTGTTCGAGGAGTTCGCGATTACGGAAACCGAATGGGTATTCCAACTATAAACGGTGGCGTCTGGTTCGACAATAATTATGCCGGGAATCCCTTGGTGTATTGCGGCTGTGTTGGCGTAATGCCAATTGATTGCATTGAAGGTGAAGCGAAACATGGCGATCACATCATTGTTATTGGCGGCAAGACAGGTCGCGACGGCATCCACGGAGCGACGTTCTCATCCGCAGAACTTACAGACACCCACGCAGATGAGTTTTCACATGCAGTACAAATCGGAAACCCAATCACCGAAAAGAAAGCACTCGATGCGATTCTTGAAGCGCGTGATTATGAGTCTGGCTGTCTATTTAGTGCAATCACAGATTGTGGTGCAGGAGGTTTCTCAAGTGCAGTTGGCGAGATGGGTGAACAAATTGGAGCAACCGTTCATCTTGAAAAAGCGCCACTGAAATACAGAGGTCTGACTCCATCTGAAATTTGGATTAGCGAAGCGCAAGAACGAATGGTTTTGTCGGTACCCCCAGAAAAAGTAGACATCATTCGAGAAATTTGTAATAGGCACGATGCCGAACTTTGTGATCTTGGTGAATTCGGTACTCAAAACAAAGAACTCATTTTGCAATACAACGGTGAAACCGTTGGTCGAATTGATATGCACTTCTTGCACGAGGGATATCACGGTGCAACACGAACCGCAAAATGGTCACCCTTACCAACAAAAGTAGCAGGAAGCAATGCAATTGATATTCAAGTGATGTTGCCGAAACTTCTTGCACATCCAAACATTGCATCAAAACAATCTGTCGTTCAACAGTACGACCACGAGGTACAAGGACGCAGTGTCATCAGACCATTTTGTGGTCCTTCTGGTGGGGCCCCATCTGACGCAGCAGTAATCACGCCAGTTCGTGGCTCATCAAAAGGTCTCGCAATCGGAAGTGGTCTTGCAACCGCACTTGCAGATGACCCATACTTAATCGCAACAGCCGCAATTGACGAATGTGTTCGAAATATTGTTTGCGTTGGCGGCGACCCTTCGACCATTGCAATACTCGATAATTATTGCTGGCCAGGAGTGAAAGATGAAGAAAGTTTAGGTCGGCTCGTGCGTTGCTCACACGGTTGTTATGACGCGGCGAAAGCATTCGGCACACCATTTATTTCGGGCAAAGATTCACTGAACAATCAATTTACCACCGAATCGGGCGAAACGATTTACATACCACCAACTATGTTGATTTCTGGTTTTGGCATAATTGATGACATAGCAACCTGCATTACGATGGATGCAAAAACACCAGGAAACGTTCTTGTACTGGTTGGCGAAACCAAGTCAGCAATGGGTGGTTCGCACCTTCTCTTGATTGATTCGGATGCAAAATGCAACAATGAATTGCCAACAGTTTCATTAACCGATGGCCCCAGAAATGCAAAACATGTGTTTGAAGCAACTCAAAAAGGACTCATCACTTCCGCGCATGATTGCAGTGAAGGAGGCATTCTTGTTGCGGCAGCCGAGATGGCGTTTGGTGGGGGGCTTGGTCTTGATTTGCAACTTAAAGACGAATCACTTTGCTTCTCTGAAACTCCTTCAAGATATTTGCTCGAAGTGCAACCAGAAAAAATTGAACAACTACAACAAATCTTTGAGGGCATGTCGTGTGAAATCATCGGAATGTTTAACGAATCACCCAACGTCACGCTTGGAACTGCTTCATGGAATATAGACGACCTGTTCCGTGTGTGGTCAGAGGGGATGGTGATTTAATGACAACCGCACTTGTAATTACAGCGCCAGGGATTAACTGCGACATAGAACTTGCTGAAGGGTTTGCGCTTGCTGGAGCTCAGCCAAGATCTGTACACATCAACGAATTATTAGCAAACATAGCAATTATTGACGAAGCCGATTTAATTGGATTGCCGGGTGGATTTAGTTACGGTGACTCTATTGCAGCAGGTCGCATCATGGCAAACGTGATGCGCAAAACGATGTACCCCAAACTTGTGGAAGCGCTTCGTCGCGGAGTTCCCATGATTGCGCCTTGTAATGGTTTTCAAATTGCAGTACAACTTGGGCTACTGCCCGGACCAACTCACGGAAGTAGTTGGGAAGAAACCGCACCAACCCCAACGGTTGCTCTTGCACAAAATAATTCGGCACGTTTCATTGACAAATGGGTTGAGTTTCATGTGCCAAGCAACAGTCGGTGTATTTGGACCAAGAATCTTAATGGCACTGCAGAAACTTCGTGTATTCCTATTGCACATGGCGAGGGAAGGTTCGTTCCAGTGAACGACGAGTCGCTGCAATCTCTAGAAGAAGGCGGTCAAATTGCATGTAGATATGGAGCAACCGATAATCCAAATGGTTCTGTTGGTGATGTTATGGGGATTTGTGATGCAAGTGGACTCGTCCTTGGTTTAATGCCACACCCAGAACGATTTTTACGTTGGACACAACACCCAACCTGGACGCGGTTAACAAAAGCTCAAATGCAAGGTGACACGATTGGCTTGCAAATGTTTAAGAATGCCGTGCGATACGCTACATCAAACAACACACAACGATGTGTAGAACAATCGGCATGACTGATCACCGCCAACTTGCGTCTGATTTATTTAATCACACTTGGTCTTTGCTCGACAATGACGAACGCACAAAAGAGCAAGACGAGGAGATGGTTCATGCTGCACACGCATCAAGATACCACTGGGGAATAGCAGGCACACCAAAAAACCATGCACGCGGCGAATGGCAAATTGCTAGGGTCTATGCAGCATTAAAACGGTTTTCATCATCGGCGCACCACGCTCAGTTATGCATAGATGCGTGCAAAATGCACGACTTTGGTCCATTTGATTTAGCGTTTGCAAACGAGGGACTCGCGAGGGCACTCGTTACAAATAATCCGACGGAAGCAAAAAAATATTTGACGACGGCGCGGAAAGTAGGCGATGGTATTGAAAAAGAAGAAGACCAGCAATGGCTTCACACAAACCTCGATGAAATTGCTGCGAAGATTGATGCAAACTGAAGAACAGGTTAAATGCAGAAATTGCGGGTACGACATGCGTGGCCTAAAAAGAGGAATCAATTGTCCAGAATGCGGTGGAGAAACTAGACGTCATGTAACTAATAATGATTCTGACGGAAAGGTTATGCAATTCATAAATTCCAACGTGGCAGTGAAGGGCCTCCCACCAGTACCAGACATTAGAAAAAGAATAAAATATTGGATGAAAATGGGTGGCGTGTTGGTAACGGTGTTTTTATTTTTGCAATTGCTTGTGACGCTAGCAATCATTCCAATTGTGTGGTACAGACTTTCGTTGTTTGTGTTGTCGCTTATTTGGCCACTAATTGTTTTTGGAATGATGACACCAAAAGTCAATGAGTCCATGCCACCAATGTATACATGGATTCAAAAATTTGCTCCATTCACACAATGGTGTTGGGCGATTGGGTATGGTTTGTGGTTAGTTTTGCATGTTCCACAAATTGATTTTACACTCAGTGGAAATTTAAAATATTTTTCACCAATTCTAATCCTCCACGCAGTCGCAGGAATTGGTTTGGCGGGAATATCTTTTTGGCTTCATGATTTGGCACTTCGCCTAGGTTTAGATTGTGCCGCAAAGCGTTGTAATGTTTTTGCGACAGCAGTTTTGACATTGGGCGTTCTTGTTTTTGTACTCCCGTGGAAACACATTGCAGCTGCGAACCTTGGTGTCGCAGGATTTATATTTACTGCATATATATTGGCACTCATGATTCCCTGGTTATGGTGCCTTTCCATGTTTGCAAGGGCGCTATTCGAGTTTTCTGCAGATGCTACGTGGTCATTGCGGTATGACGAGAACCTTGAAGGCAGGAACGAAAGAATCCGACAAAAACAAGAAAACCTTGAACATACACGTTGGTTCTGACTGAAGTTGTAGAATACATACTTATGACAAATTTAAAAAAATTACATTGTGGCGTTGTTGGTGTTGGACGAATGGGTTCTCACCACGCACGTGTTTATTCGCAGATGGACAATGTTGATTTTGTTGGTGTTGTTGATCAAGACGAAACAAGGCGAAATGATATTGTTGAAGAATGGGGAGGCAAGGCATTTTCAACAGTTGAGGAATTGATTTCCTCTGGCGTTGATGCGGTCACTATTGCAACTCCCACCGTGTATCACCTTGAAGCCGCAGAGCCATTACTTGAGCGCGGCATAGCGTGTCTTATTGAAAAACCACTTGCTCCGACTGCAGAAGTTGCCGCGGCGATTGCAGATGCTGCTGAAAAAGGCGGGGCAGTTTTGCAAGTAGGTCATGTTGTTCGGTACGACCCAGTTATGCGAGCAGTTGCTTCGATTGAAAACCTAAAGCCACGCTTCATCGAAATGGTTCGCATCAGCCCAATGACATTTAGAAGTGTTGATGTTGGTGTTGTCCTTGACATGATGATTCACGATCTTGATTTACTTACGATGTTGACTGGGCAAGAGCCGAGTGAAATTCGTGCAAACGCAGTGAGTGTGATGGGCGAAGCGGAAGATATGTGTAACGCTCGCTTGGAATTTGAGGATTGCACAGCGAATGTGACAGCAAGCCGCCTTGGAATGAAGACCGAACGCAAACTACGAATTATTAGCGAGGATTCTTACGTTTCTGCTGACTTTGTAAAGAAGCACGTAACGCTTGTGCGAAAAATTGCAAACGAAGAACAGTTGCTTGACTTGCGAACTCGACTTGCTGCAGGCGAAGATTTATCTAATATTGATTACGTAGATTTGGTTGAAGTCGAAGAACCACATGTAGGCGATGAAGACGCTCTTACATTACAAGCAAAAGATTTCTTGCATAGCGTTCGAACGGGTGAAAAACCATACATAGATGCCGAGGCAGGTTCCATTGCAATCCGTACCGCCGAACGCATCATGGAAACAGCCACCGCTGCCGGTGCTCGCATGCTTTAAAACTATCTCACTGGTCGATTGTTTACCAACCCGGAGCTGGTGGAGGTGGCGCAAGTTCCATCGATTTGGGCATATCATCGTTGCGACCAAGGCAAATTATGAACATTTCGGTTGAAATTGCTCGAGATGCTTTTGGTTTATATCCCTTTGCAGAGTTGAAAGAGTTCTCGCAGCGTTTTAATAACTCAGGATACGCCTCTCCTTCCAAAACTTTCATGACAAGGTTTCCGCCTGGCTTTAATAGTGTTGCAGATAAATCAAGTACAACATGACAAAGATTCACCGAACCATGATGGTCAACGGTTCTTGTACCGGTTGTATTTGGTGCCATGTCACTTAAAACAACGTCGAATAATTTCCCACCAAAGTCATTTGGGGTTAATAATGTTACGTCTTCTTGCATCGTTGCAACGTTATTTGGAAGACCACAATCAATTGATTTTAAATCAACACCAACTGCTTTGCCGTGTTCACCTATTCGTTCAGACACAACTTGCAGCCAACTTCCGGGAGCTGCGCCAAGGTCGAGTACTCCGTCACCCTTGCTCAAAACGTGACGCTTGTCGTCAATTTCAGTCAATTTATACGCAGCACGACTGCGATAGCCCCTACGCTTCGCTTCCTTAAAGAAAAAATCATGGAGTTCGCGTTGTGCGGCCACGGTTTTTACCAAGAAATCCATTCAGTATCAAAGAACGGTTCACTTCTAATTGGATCTGGAACGACAAAAATTCGAGCATTACCATCGACCGTGCGCATGGTAATTCTATTCAGCCCATCATTAAATTGAGCCGAAAGATGATCACCGGTAGAGCCAGGTAAAATCACTGCATTTCCATGTCGCAAGTCAAGCGTTGCTTCACCATTAATTGCAGTCGCATCTATCATCCCAGAAGATTCGCCTCGCACTCGGTACACAATATTTCCACGACGGTTTTCAACTGTGACATCTTCATTCATCACAAGTGGCGTCACTATACGAACTTCACCATCACTGGTTTGAATATCAACCGCCCCAGAAATTCCCTGAAGGGTAACACTGCCACGTCCGTTTTCAACACGAACCCCATGAATATCTTTCGAACGAATCACAATATTTGCCGTGACCAGATGTAGCGGATCATCATCACAAGTTGCTACAACATACACAGTTTCACCAAGTGGACCATTGACAACAGATGCCGTTGTTTTCATATACAGTTTTGCCACTGGCACCGCCCCAACACCATCTTCGTATTGATTTGCAGAAACCACCGTGCCCGAAACAGTTGGGTCAGCGATGATAGTCACGTCTCCACCAAATGATCGAACATCAACGGCAACTGGACCACTTGTGCTCAGGTCTGCGGTGTTGAGATCAACAACCTGTGTTGCTCGACAGCTCGCCAGACAAAATAATGCGATGAAAGAGATTCGAAACATAAGCAATGTTGATTGTACCGAAGGTAGAATACGGGGATGAAAGATACTAATACAAATGTCGGACTTCATGAACATTCTATGCCAGTCCATGGAGCAGAAAACCCTTCATCAAAGAAACAAGGCACCGCACCAGCGAGTTTTGCTTTAGAAGCAAATATTGGTGGATCGACCGCATTTAGTTCGCCAGACACCCCCGGAATGCCTGCGCCTTCTGCTAAAACAGCGCATGACTTCACCAACGAAAGTTATACAAATACGATTCCAGTGACCCAACTAGAACACGCTCGCCTTGGTACGACAACACCAGAAATGGAACGGGTTGCGCAAAGAGAGCCCCACCTCACCCCAGAGCAGGTTCGAGAGGAAATAGCAGCCGGTCGAATGATTATTCCTGCAAATATCGTTCACCTTGCGATGGGCCTTGACCCAATGGCAATTGGTCGCGCATCACTTACAAAGGTAAATGCGAACATGGGCGCATCGCCCGTTTCCTCTGGCATTGAAGAAGAACTTGAAAAGTTGCATTGGTCGGTGAAGTGGGGTGCCGATACCGTGATGGACTTATCAACAGGTGGTGATTTAAACGCGTGTCGAAGCGCAATCATTCGTGAGTCCAACGTGCCAATCGGTACAGTCCCAATTTACTCGATGATTATCGATAAAAAAATTGAGGATTTAACTACCACAATGATTATGGATGAGTTGGAAAATCAAGCAAAGCAAGGTGTCGATTACTTTACGATTCACGCTGGAGTGTTGCACGAACACATTCCATACATTAAAGACCGCTTGATTGGCATTGTTTCGCGCGGCGGGTCGCTTTTAACAAAGTGGATGATTCATCACAATAAACAAAACCCAATGTATGACTGCTTCGATGATATTTGCGACTTGATGCGGCAATACGATGTTGCATTTTCACTTGGTGATGGTTTACGTCCAGGTGGTCTTGCTGATGCAACTGATGAAGCGCAAATACGCGAACTTGAAGTATTAGGCGAATTGACTGAGCGAGCATGGGCAAAGGGCGTTCAGGTTATGGTTGAGGGTCCGGGACATGTTTCGTTTGATCAAATTGAATACAACATGAAATTGCAACGGTCTATCTGTCACGGTGCGCCTTTTTATGTACTTGGTCCACTCGTAACAGATATTTTTCCGGGGTATGACCATATCACAAGTTGTATTGGTGCAACTGCGGCTGCGTATCACGGCGCTGCAATGCTTTGTTACGTTACGCCAAAGGAACATCTTGGTTTGCCAAAGAAAGACGATGTAAAACAGGGATGTATTGCGTATAAGATTGCAGCGCACAGCGCAGATATTGCACTGGGCATTCCAGGAACACGGGACA
>PVBE012502214.1_pt1 | contig 12066 bp, 12 predicted proteins | sample 1631181 | NCBI WGS metagenome assembly PVBE01 (sample SAMN08397723, study PRJNA350692) | Marine metagenome, whole genome shotgun sequencing project. | isolation source: water | place: Pacific Ocean | collected 2012-04 | reverse complement strand
GGGGGGCCCGGGGGGGGGGGGGGGGGGGGGGGGGGGGGGGGGGGGGGGGGGGGGGCCGGGGGGGGGGGGGGGGGGGGGACGCCCTCGGTTTCTTTCTTGACGGATCCTTTGAAGCGGGGGAGCGGCTTATGACTTTATCCGTCAGCGTTCTGGGAGCGGGGGCCGGGGGGTTGTCGATCTCGGCGGACCTCTCCCGGGCCGGCCACCGGGTGACCTTGTTCGAAGCGGCGCGGTTCAAGGAGAACCTCGAGCCCATCCGCAAGCAAGGGGGCGTCCTCCTGATCGAGGGGGACGCCCAAGGGGAGGTCGTCCCCCTGGCCGGGGTGACGGCCGATCCCGGCCGGGCCGTCCGGGGGGCGGAGGTTGTGATCATCGTCGTCCCCTGCTTCGGCCATGAATGGTTCGCGAAGACCTTCGTCCCCCGCCTCAACAGGGATCAGATCGTCGTCTTCATTGGAGAAGGGGGGGGCGCCCTCGTCTTCCATTCGGTCAGGAAGAAGCTCGGAAAGGGGAAGGGCATTATCGTCGGGGAGACGAACACCCTGCCCTATTCCGCCCGGATCACGGGTCCCGGCGCCGCGAACATCCGGGTCAAGAAAAGGGGGGGCGTGATCGCGGCGGCCCTGCCGGCGTCGGAGAACACCAACCTCCTGTCGGCCGTCCATGCGCTTTATCCGAACATCCGCCCCGCGACGAATGTCCTGGAGACCGTCCTGGTCAACTTCAACGCCATCGACCACGTGGCCACGGTTCTGGCCAACGCCGGCCATCTGGAGAGCCGGACGACGAACATGCTCCTGTGGGGAGAGGGCGCGACGACCTCGGTCGCGCGGTGCATCGATACGGTGGACAACGAGATCCTGGCGATCCGGGGGGCATTGGGGTTCAAAGACCGGACGCCCTACCGCCACTGGTTGTTCGAACAGGGATTTCTCGCGAAGAAGCGGCGCACCACGTACGAGGCCATCCACGCCAGCGCCCTCGCCTCGAGCCGGTATCCGTGCGGCCCGGAGGCCTTGAAAACCCGGTACGTGACCGAGGACGTGCCTTATTCCCTCGTCCTGATCTCTTCCATCGCCCGGGTGGCCGGGGTGGATGTCCCCCTGATCGACGGGCTGATCGCGATGGCGTCCGCGATGAACGGTGTAGACTATCGCGCGAAGGGGAGGACACTCGAGAAACTGGGCGTCCGCGCGAAGGGGCCGAGGGAGCTTCTGGCGGCCGTCGGCTAGCTGAAGGGAGGACGTGATGAGCGAGCACGATAAGTTCATGGCCATTGCCATGGAAGAAGCCCTGGCCGGGGTGAAAGAGGGCGAGCAGCCTTTCGGGGCGTGCGTCGTCCGCGACGGCGAGGTCATCTGCCGGGCGCACAGCATCAAAGTGAATACGCACAACATCACCGCCCACGCGGAGACCCGGGCGGTTGGATTGGCCACCGAGGCCTTGAAGATCAACAGCCTCGCCGGCTGTACGTTCTATTCGGTCTGCGAGCCCTGTCCGATGTGCTGCGGGGCGATCCTGAACTCTCAGGTCTCCGCCCTCGTCCTGGGCGCGCGCCTCGCCAGTTTGAAAAATTTCTCCGGGGATCAATTCAGCTCCGGCCAGTATGACGGCGGGACCTTCAATTTCCACAAGTACTCTGTCGAGAGCTTGGCGGAACTCGTCGGATCGAAGATCCAAGTCATCAACGGCGTCATGGAAGAGGAGTGCGAGAACCTCTACCGGAACGCTCAAGGCAAGCTCAGCCGGTAATGGGCGGCATCGGCCGAATTCGTGACGCCCCGGCCGGACGCCGCCTATGGCCCCTCCATCAAACAAACGGCATGCTGTAGAACCAACCTCTGTTAACCGAAATTGACATCAGGATCATGGAGGCGGGAGAGAGCCGGATGGCTTCCCGGGAGAGGTTCGATGAAGGGCCTTGAGGACGATGTGAGCGGTCGGATCGACGCCGATGAGGCCCTCGACCTTCTCGTCGAGCTCGACGAGGTTGTGACGGCGGCAAAGGTGATTGCGCTGACCGCCCTCCGCTTCACCCGGCGGGAGACCTGACATGCCGAAGGGTGACGGCCGTTCCGGGGCGAAGATTCTCGAAGCGCCGTACATCGTGACGATGGATGCGCAAAGGAGGGTTCTCAAGGGGGGAGCGCTCCTGGTGGAGGGGAACGCCATCTCCGCCGTCGGCTCTCGGGATGAGCTTCAATCCCGGGCCCCGGGTGCGGAGCGCCTCGTCTTCGACCGGCACGTCCTTCTCCCCGGATTCATCGACTGCCACGAGCACGCCACCCAAATGCTGGGCCGGGGGCTGGCGGACGATGTGGACGAGGTCGAGGTCCGTTGGGGTTGGGACCGGATTTATCCGTGGGAGGCGATTTTGGAAGAGGAAGACGTCTACACGGGGGCCTTACTCACGGCGGTGGAGTTGGTCCGGAACGGAGTTACGTGCTTTGCCGATCCGGGCGGGTTCCTGATGGACCCGGTGGCGAAGGCGGTCGCGGAATCCGGCATCCGGGCCGTGCTCTCCGTGGGCGGGTTGGACACGTGGTCCGAGGGATTCCCGCTTCCGGCGTCGGTCCTTCACGAAGATCCCACCGGGGGGGCGCTTGGCGCCTCCGAGAGACTGATTGAAGATTGGCACGGCGCCCGCGGGGATCGGGTCCGGTGCGGTTACAGCATTCGCGTATTGATGAACGCCTCGGAAGCCTTTGTCCTCGAGGTGGGGAGGCGGGCCCGCGAGCGCGGCCTCACCGTGCAGATTCATCTGGCCGTTTCGCAAAGCCGGGTCCAGTGGGTGATCGATCAGACCGGTCGAAGGCCCGTGGAGTATCTCGACAGCCTGGGAGTCCTCGGTCCGAACTGGCTCCTGACCCATATGGGTTGGGTGGACGAGAGCGAGTTCCCGATTCTCAAGGACCGGGATGTCAAGGTCTGTCACTCCCCCGGCTCGTCCATGCACAACGCCCGGGGCGCCGTCAGCCGGGGCAAGTTCCCCGAGATGGCGGACCTGGGAATCTCGCTCTGCCTTGCGAGCGATGCCGCGGCCTGCAACAACAGTCTCGACATGTTCCGGGCGATGTACCTCGCGTGCCTGGCGCACAAGGAGGCCCGGCTGAGATTGGACCTCTTTCCGCCCGAGACCGTCCTGGAAATGGCGACCCTGGGGGGGGCCAAGGCGCTGCTGTGGGAGGACGCGATCGGCTCCCTGACGCCGGGGAAGCGGGCCGACGTCATCGCGGTGGACCTGCACAGGCCCAACCTGATCCCGTTCTACGACTTTTCTTTGATCCCCAACCTGGTCTATTCGGGAGACGGGGCGGACGTCGCCTTCACAATGGTGGACGGACAGGTCCTGATGCGGGACCGGAAAATCCTGTTCACGGATGAAGACGCCCTCGTTTCACGGGCCCAGGCAATCGGCTCTCGACTGCTGGAGAAGGTTCCCTTTCGAATCGAGCCTCGATGGCCCTTCGTGGGCGGTGAGGGTTCGAGCCGGGCCGGAGCGTCGGCGGGATGACGGGACCCCGGGGGATCGCCGCGCGGGATGCGAACGATCGGGCGGAGGATTCGGCATCGCCGTTTCCCCGTGGGCCCCTGACGGAGGAGACCGCGATTTGATTTTTGGAATTCGACTTCCGCCGTGCGCGACTCCCCAGAGGGTGGCCGAGAGCGCGGCCCTGGCCGAGGAATGCGGGTTCGATTTCGTGTGGACGATGGATTCCCAGCTTCTCGCCTGGCGTCTGATGGACCCTTTTGTTTGCCTTTCGGCCTGCGCCCGGACGACTCGGCGGGTCAAGCTCGGGATCGCCGTGTGCAATCCGTTCACCCGCCATCCCGCGGCGACCGCGTGCGGGATGGTCTCGCTGGATCAGCTTTCCGGGGGGAGGTCCATCCTCGGGATGGGGACCGGCGGGAGCGCGCTGCGGACCATCGGGAGCCCCCTGGCCAAGATGGAGGGCGCGCACACGCAGCGGCGGAAGGTCCTGAGGGAATCGGTGATCTTCTTGAAATCGCTGTTCTCCGGCGGGGAGTGCGCCTTTCAGGGCGTGCCGATGAAACTGGATGTTCCCCTGCCGACGATTCCCGTCTATGTCTCCGCTTCGGGTCCGAAGATGCTCGAGTTGGCGGGAGAGCTGGCCGACGGGATCATCATCCAGTCCGGAATCGACCGGCGGTGCGTGGAGTCCGCGCTGGGTCACATCGAGATGGGCGCGCGGAAGGCGGGGCGGTCTCTCGAAGAAATCGATCTCGTCGCCTCGACGTTTTGCTCCCTGGACGAAGACCGCGAGCTCGCCGTGGCCCGGGGGAAGCCCCTGGCGGCTTGGTTCTACGCGGCCGCGCCGCACCTGGTCGAGCTGGCCGGAGTCAAGGTGTCCCAGCGGCAGCCCGCCGTCAAGGTGTTCCCCGACCTGTTCCACCCGCTCGATATCGAGGAGGCCATGGAGGCCGCCTCGTTCATTCCGGATGAAGCGGTGGAACGGTTATGCCTGGTGGGGAGGCCGGACGAGGCGCTCGCTCGCGTCCGCGAGCTCGAGTCGCTCGGCATCACACAGGTGTTCCTGCGGAACTACAGCACGTACACGCTTCCCGATGACCTGATTCGCCCCTTCGGGAAGCACGTCATTCAACCGATGAAGGGCCTCTCGGCGCCGACGGCCTGAGCCGCGGGCCTGTTGCAAGGGGAATCGTCTTGCCGTTCTTCAAGCTTCTTCAGGGAGCGACGCTCTTTGGACCCTCGGAGATGGGACCGGGAGACGTCCTGATCGCGGGGGAAAAGATCGCGGAGGTTTCGCCGGACCTGGGCCCGTTCGCCTCTTTGCCCGGGATCGAGGTCGTGGACCTGAAGGGAAGGGTTCTCACGCCGGGCTTCGTCGATCCCCACGTCCACATCCTGGGCGGGGGGGGCGGAGGCGGATTTCAGACCCGCGGCCCCGAATTGTTCCTGAGCGAGATCACCTCGGCCGGAACCACGACCGTCGTCGGCGTCATCGGGACGGACGGGGTCACGAGAGACCTGACCGCCCTGTTGGCCAAGGCCCACGCGCTCGAAGAAGAGGGGATCACGACGCATCTCTGGAGCGGCGCCTATTTCTATCCGCCGCCCACCTTCACGGGATCGGTGTGGAGGGACCTGGTCCTGGTCGAGAAGGTCCTGGGCGTGGGAGAGGTCGCCATCTCGGACGTTCGCTCGACCGAACCCACAATCCAGGAATTGACGCGTCTCGCGTCCGAGGCCTGGATGGGCGGCCGTCTGGCCGGAAAGCCGGGCCTGCTTCATTTGCACGTGGGCCCGGGGAAGGCGGGGTTGAAGCCCCTGTTCGAGGTCTGCGAAGGAAGCGAGGCGCCGATCACGCAACTCTTCCCGACGCATTTGAACCGAACCCGGAGGCTGCTGGAAGAGGCGGCGGTGTTCGCGAAGGCGGGAGGGTCCATCGATCTGACGGCCTCCTTCACGCCGGCCCGGGGTCTTCCGGCGTCCGTCCCCGCATCGGAGGCCCTGGTCTATCTGCGGGAGGAAGGGGTCCCCCTCGACCGCGTCACCCTCAGCACGGACGGCAACGGCGTCTTTATTCCGGAAGGCGACCGGGACTTCATCAAATGGCCTCTTTCCGCCCTCCACGAGCAGTTCCGTGAGGCCGTGACGGAAAGGGACCTGCCGATCCCCGATGTTCTTGCCGCCATCACCGAGAACACGGCGAAGGTCCTGGGGCTCTATCCCGGAAAGGGAAGCCTCACCGCCGGGGCGGACGCGGACCTTGTGATTCTCGATGGGGATCTTCAAATCGAAGCGGTCTACGCCTGAGGGAGAAAGATGGTGGAGGACGGGAGGCCGGTGATCTTCGGGCGGTTCGAGGCCGGGGCGGAGAAGGCGAAGGGCCTGCGGTAGCCCTTCAGCAAGTTGCCGAGAAATCCTTTTGGGCGCTGGGGGTGACCTTCGTCGTCCCCGGCGGAGTGAAGAACCTTCCCCGGATCGGCGTGCGCCCCCGGATTTCTGCCGCTGGATTGTCTGCAAAACCACGCGATCCAATCACAAACCGGTTGATAGCGCCTGCGACGCCCAGCCTTGGTGATGAGCGGCGAGTCCGGCCCTTTTTTGCTATGGTGCGGGTGTCCGGCGGGGCCGTCCGGGAGGGACGCTCGGCCGCCCCCCCTGACCCCATCGGGCCGCCGGAATGCGGAAATCCTGGAGAAAGGAGCGGGCCGTGTTCAAGATGGTTGTGGGGCACAGTGATGATCTGGATCCCGGCGACGCCGCCGCCGAGGCCCTCGATCAATGCGCGGACGCCCTGGACGGAATCAAGCCGCAGGCCAGCCTGCTCTTTTCAGCGTTCGACGAGGATTGTGAGCGGATGGTCGCCGCCGTCAACCAGGCCCATCCGGGCATCCAGTTGGTGGGCTGCACGACGGCCGGCGAGATGTCATCGGTCCTGGGATTCCAGGAGGATACCGTCACGCTCTGCCTGCTCGCTTTGGATTCGGTGGACATGACGGCCGGTGTGGGAAAGGACGCCTCCGGGGACCCCTTGGCGGCCTGCAAGGAAGCCGTGGCACAGGCAAAGGCAAAAACCACAAAGGACCCGACGCTCTGCATCACCACCCCCGACAACGTAGCCGCGGCGGAAGGGGATATCGTCACCCGGCTTCTCGAGATCCTGGGCGGGGGGATCTCCATCCTGGGCGGGGCCTCGGGCGACTCAGGACAGGAAATCGGGCCGACCACCCACCAGTTCTGCTGTAATCAGGTCTTGCGGGATTCGGTGCCGGTCCTCCTTTTCTCCGGTCCCCTTGATTACGCAACGGGAGTCGCCACGGGTTGGAAGCCTTTGGGCAAAGTGGGCCGCGTGACGAAGTCGGATGGGAACTTGGTTCAGGAAATCGACGGTCAGCCGGCGTTGAGGTTCTATCAGTCCTACCTCGGCGCCGATGCCACCTCGGGCGATACGCACATGGCCATTCCCCTGGCTGTGTACGAGGAAGACGGCGGGGATTTCTATCTTCGCGCGCCCATTGCCTATGACGAGGATACCGGTTCGGCCACCTTCTTGGGGAGTGTGCCGGAGGGCGCATCGGTCCAGTTCTCCGTTGCGTCCCCCGAGAACATCCTGGAAGGGACGGAGGAGTCTCTCACCCGCGCGCTGAGCGCCTACCCCGGCCTGTCGGAGCCCGAAGCGGCCCTCGTTTTCTCTTGCGCCGCACGCAAGATGCTTCTCGGCACCCGTACGTCCAAAGAGCTCGATCTCGTTCGCTCACGGCTTGGCGACCACGTGCCGGTCTGCGGGTTCTACGCCTTCGGCGAGATTGCCCCTGTGGGAAGCGCGGAAATCTCGCGCTTTCATAACGAAACCTTTGTCACCCTTTTACTGGGGACGAAATGAGCGACCTGGACCGCCGCCGGCCGGAACCGTTGGAAAAGGAAAACCGGATCCTGAAGAAGAAGCTCGCCCGGTCCGAGCAGAACCGCATGCAGATGGAGGGTCTACAGGCCACGAACTCGCGGCTCCTCCAGAGCCTGATTAACGAGGTTCAGGCCGAAAAGAAGAAGTCCGAGGCCCTGTTGCAGCAGGAGAAGATGGCGGCCCTGGGGAAGGTGTCCGCCGGACTGGCCCACGATTTGAACAACCCGACCGCCGCGGCCGTCCGCGCCGTCCAGGAGCTCAGCGAGGTTTTCGACGCCGTGGGCGCGCTCTCGGTGGAATTGGCCGGGATGGCGCTGAACCCGGAGCAATGGGCGTTCCTCTCCACGGTCAAACGGCGGACGGCGGCGGATTCGGAGGTCTTGAAACCCGCCGATCCCTTGAGGGAAAGCGAGCGGGAGGACGGTTTTTCCGACTGGTTGGAAGACCGCGGCATCCCGGACGGTTGGAGGCTGGCGCCGACGTTCGCCCAGACGGACCTGTCGGTGGACGGGCTGGAAACCCTGGCCGAAGGGCTCCCGCCGGAAGCGGGTCCGGCCGCGATTTCATGGCTGGAGCGCTCGCTTGCCGCCGGCGTGCTGGTCCGGGAAATCAAGCACGCGACGCAGCGGATCTCCGAGCTCGTGAACGCGGTCAAATCCTATTCCTTCATGGACCGGGCGCCGCGACAGGACTTGGATGTGCATCAAGGCTTGGAAGATTCACTCACCCTCCTCGGCCGCAAACTGGAAGACCATCACATCGTCGTTCATCGGGAGTTCGACCCCGACTTGCCCCGAATCGACGCCTTTGGCAGCGAGCTCAACCAGGCGTGGACGAACCTGCTCGACAACGCCATCGACGCCATCCGCTCCGAGGCCGGGGGGGGGGAGGGGATATCCGGTTGCGCACGGCCCGCGAGCCGGACGCCGTCACGGTGGAGGTTGTCGACAGCGGCCCGGGCATTCCCGAAGAGATTCAGCCGCGAATCTTCGAGCCGTTTTTTACCACGAAGGACGTCGGCGAAGGCGCCGGCCTCGGTCTTCAGATCGTCCACCGAATCGTCTGCGAGACGCATCAAGGCGCGATCGCGCTTGAATCCAAACCCGGCGAAACCCGGTTTTGGGTCCGCCTGCCGATGAAAGCCGCCGAGAGCGAACCGGGCGAGGATTCCTTGGGATAGAAGGCGTTTCTTCGCGACCCCCCGTTTGGATAGAATGGATGTGCGTCATCGGGGCCGGGACGACGGACGCGGAGGTTCTCGGGACGAGGGCGCCCCGAGTGCGTTGACGTCCGTTTCTCCTCGCGCCGCGGCCGAGCCGGGAAGGAGATCGATATGGCGAAAGACCTGCGGAGTTTCCTCGCTCAGATCAAGGACCGGATCCTTCACATTCAAAAGCCCGCCGATCCGCTCACGGAAATGGGCGGCGTCTGCCAGCTTGTCGAGCAACCCGTCCTGTTTGACAACGTCAAGGGCTATAAAGGTTGGAAGGTGGTCGACAGGCTGTTCGCGTCACGCGATCTCGTGGCGCTTGCGGCGGGGGTCCCGGCCGACGGGATGCTTGAACACCTGCGGGACAAATGGCTCCGGCCGCCCGCTCACGAAGCGGTGACGGTGGACCACGCCCCCGTCAAGGAGAAGGTCGTCAAGGGCAAAGAGGTGAACCTCGAGGCCCTCCCCGTGGTCGTTTCCTCGCCCAAGGATTCCGGCCGGTTCCTTTCCGCGGCGCACCTGATCTCGGTGAATCCCGAGACGGGCGACCTCAACGCCGCCTTCTCCCGGACCGAGCTGAAAGGCAAGAACCTCATCTCGTCCGGCCTCTACAGGCCCGACACGCTGCGAAACGTCGCCCTGCATAAAGAACGGGGCCGGAAGACGATGCCCATCGCCCTTTGCATCGGCCACCACCCCGCCTTCGATCTCTCGGCTTCGGCCAGCTTCAATCACCCCGGTTACTCCGAGCACGAGATGACCGGCAACCTCCTGGGGGAGCCGGTCGAGCTGACCCAGTGCGAGACCGTGGACCTCAAGGCGCCGGCGCATGCGGAGATCGTGATCGAGGCCGAGATGGACCTCACCCAACACGTCCCGAACGGCCCGTTCGGGGAATACACCATCCACTATGGCTACGACCCGAACGGCTACGGCGCCCGGGTGACCGCCGTCCTCCGCCGCGGGGACGCGATCTATCGTCACCTCAACGCGACCCGGTTCACCGATCACCAGGTCCTGACGGGGGCGCCCCACGCGGTGCAGATCTATTCCGACCTCATCAACAAAGGGCATCAGGTCCACGACGTGGATTTTCCGCCCTACGGGAGCCGCCTGCTCCTTGTGATCAAGGCCACGCCGCGCTATGAGGGGGAGGCCCGCGACATGTTCCTCACCGCCTGCGCCCGCAACGCCGTCGCCAAGTTCGTCGTCATAGTGGATGACGACGTCGACATCGACGACCCCCGGGACATCTTCAACGTCCTGGCGACGAACGCGGACCCGGTGGAGAGCCTGATGACGCTGGAAGGACTCCCCAGCAACCTGTTGAACCCGACGGCCAGGGATCGGAGCAGCCCGTACACGTGCACGGGTCCCAAGATCCTGATCGACGCGACGCGGGGCTCGACGATGGGGCGGCCGGAGCGGCGCGAGGAGATGGAGCGGATCGGTTTCTGGCCCGGGATCGCCCTGAAGGATTTTCTGTAGCTCCCCCCGGGTGGATTTTCACCCGTCCGAGTTTGGAACGGCCGGGGTTCACCGCCGGGGCTTTTGCGTAATTCCGAATCGCGGGCGCCGGATTGCACATTGAGGCTGGATTTCTCACAAAGGCAAACGCCCGAACAAAATGAGTGGAGTGAGGCGATTGTCTGTCAAAGACTTGCCCAACGGTCGGGTGTTGACCCAGCCACAACATTGTGTTTCTGGCGATCGTGTGGCGGGCCGGGACCCCCTGCCTTCGCAGAGGGCAGGCTTGGACCGGCCCCTACGGCAAAAAACGCCGTGTGTCGTAGGGCGGGTCCCCGCACCCGCCCGAAGAAACGGCCGATTGGAGTATCCGTCGGTATCAGCGGAGACGAACGACCGAGGGTGATTCCTCGGCCAATCACGATGACGGTCTCGATATGGATGCAACGCTACGCCGAGTCCGGAAGATGTTTTAGATTGTAAGACCTGACCCCAATTCTGCTTGATGGGCATGAGGCCGAGTTACATCCGGAGGTTGTCAGGATGATCGATCAGGCTCCAGCGCCGCCCCGACGGGCCATTCCATGACCGTGATGCCCGTGAACCACACCGGCTCCGGCTCGTAGACCCAGGTCTCGGCGTGGGTGTTTCCGGCGACGGCCGCCGCCGCGATCCAGTTGCGGACCTCGTTGGCCCCGTTTCCGCCGGCGTCGATCTCCTCCTGGCTCCACCCCGCGAGCCGGTCGGCCCGGCCTTCGGCGAGGAGTGCAATCGCCGCCCGGTCCCAGCCCTCGTCTATCCGGCCCATCTCGGGCGTGCCGATCCAGTGGGACATGGCGCCGGTGCCCAGCACCCCCACCCGATCCAGCTTGTCGAATTCCTCCACCGCGCGCCGCACGGCGAGGCCGAGCGCGTAAGACCGCTCCGCCGGCGGGAGGGGGGGCGCGACGGTGTTCTGCAAGATCGGGACGAGGGGGATCGGGGGGTCTCCCATCCGGTGAATCGGCGTGACGATGGAATGGTCGAGGTCCATCTCGCGGCACAGGAGCGGATCGAACCCACTTCCCAACAGGGCCTCCGCCAGGTGGAGGCCCAGGTCCGCGTCGCCGCTTCGTCCCCCATTCACTTTCGGCATCCATCCCTCGCTGGAGACGTTCGGGTGCCTTGGGGCCGCCCCCACCGCCAGGGCTGGGAAGCGGTCGGGGGGGAAGGTTTGGAGTTGGTCGTTGCCGAAGACGATCAGCGCCTCGATGTCCCGCTCGATCAAGGTCCGGCCCACCCGCTCGTAGGTTGAGAAGGCCCGCTGCCTGACCTCCGCCGGGGCCTCCTCCGCCCGGGTGATGAGGAGGGGCGCGTGACTGGTGCCGAAGACGGCCTTCACCTCAGCCACGGTTTTCCCCCTGGATCGTCGAGCCGGGGAAGGAGAGGCCCTCCAGTGCGGCGCGAAACTCGTCGTCGGTGATGTGGTTCCAGTGCTGGAAAAAGCGCAACAGGTACGGGTTCACCCCCAGCAGCCACAGGGCCCGAAGATCCGCCCCATCCACGGCGGCGATTTCCCCTTCGGTCAGGTCATACGCGGAGAGGAACGCGGCGGCGTCCGCGCTGTAGCGCTCACGGATTTCCGGAAACTGGAGGTCGTGGACGAGCTTGTTCAGGGCGGGGAGTTCCATCGAGTGTCTGCCGGGCGATGGAAAACCCCTGTTGGGCCGGGAATTATCACGGTTCGGCGGCCTTTCAGCGCGGACATTGCGTCCGCGGAATTCCTGACGGTCTCCATCGTATCGCGATCCTCGCGCAAGACTGTGTATGGGTTCAAGACATATGAGACACGGGGGCCGGTTTTTGAATGTTTCCAGGGCCTGGTCGGGCGTCAGGTAGTCCAGGTTCTGGTGAGGTCGAATATGATTATAGATCTGCTCCCACTCGCGCAGCCGGACGTTGAGCGAGGCCACCGTCTAAGGGAGTTCGTACACCTCGTAGAACTCCTCGCTGTGG
>PVBE010852040.1_pt1 | contig 12067 bp, 9 predicted proteins | sample 1631181 | NCBI WGS metagenome assembly PVBE01 (sample SAMN08397723, study PRJNA350692) | Marine metagenome, whole genome shotgun sequencing project. | isolation source: water | place: Pacific Ocean | collected 2012-04 | reverse complement strand
TGCTGAGATTACTGTTGACACCCAGAAAAAGACTGCGGTAGTACATGACGGTAATGATGTTGGAGGATTTGAACTTCAACGAGCAAGATGGGAAGTTGTTAGTTCTAGTGGAGCTCTTTCATGTGGATTGAGATATCTTCTTGATACATCTAATGCCGCAATAACTATGACAATGCCTTATGAATCTTCTGGTATAGTTCCTCATGTAGGAGATATGCTTGAAGTAGTTGATTTTAAAGCAACGTGGGGTCTAAATAATGTTACTCTTACTGCTAGTGGTAGTCAGAAATTTTTGAATATCTTTGGAAATACAGATACCACTTTTATACTTGATGTAGCTGGGATGTATGCCCAGTTTGTTTGGGACGGAACTTACTGGAGGATCTTAGCATGAGTTTATATCTCAGTGCAAGTACTGCTGTTGTTGGACAAACAGTAGCGCAATCAAATGACTTTACTGTTCATGCTCTTCGTAGAGATGCGGATGGTATGCTTCATTATACAAATGCAAGATCTACAGAAGATTCTAGTGTATTTGATTTTCACCGCACAGATGGTGAAGACTATACAGATTTTCTTCAAGGAACTGATTATGTAACTGAAACAACAGCAAATAAATCATTAACGAATGACCCTGATGATAAATACCAACAATTTAGATTTGATTTTAGAAATCTAACTTATTTTATTGATAGTGATGGTTACTTAGTCGCAAGACTAAATAAAACATATGATCATACAACTAACGGACCTAAGTAGGAATTATAAAAAATGGCAGATTTTAAACTCGGCAGACTGAAGTTTAAGTGGAAGGGCGATTGGGCTGGATCCACTGCTTATGTCATTGACGATATCGTCAAGTTTGGCGGTAACTCATATGTTTGTTCAACAAACCATACATCTACAACAAACGAATCTGATTTTTATCAGTACGATATGCCAGCTGGCAGTGCGAAATGGAGTATCCATACTGAAGGTTTGAGGCATAGGGGTGATTTTGCCAATGCTCAATACTACAGATTGAATGATGTTGTTAAGTATGGTAATACACAATATCGTTGTACTACTGGTCACACTTCTACTGCCACATTTGTTGCTGGTAATTTTGCCGTTTATTTTTCAGGGTTTGAATACGAAAGTACTTGGGATACTACAACACAGTATCAAATAGGTGACGTTGTTACACATGGTGGTTATTCATATGTCGCAACAGCAGATAACGTAAATACAAATCCTGTTGGTCTTACTTCTTGGAAAGTTATCACAACTGGTTTCACAGCAGCAGGTGTATATGCATCTGCAACTGCATACAAACCAGGTGATGTTATAAGATTTGGTGGTTATAGTTATGTTTGTAAATTAGCTTCTACTGGTAATAAGCCAACTGATTCAACATACTTTGATCTAATTACAGAAGGATTTAAGTGGCAAGGTGCTTATGATGCTGCAACTATCTACCAAAAAGGTGATATTGTTAGTAGTAACAGTAACACATATATTTGTATAACAAACGATACTACTGGTAATGCAAATTCTCCAGCGAATGACCCTTCTGGAAACTACTGGAATTACATAGCTCAAGGTGGATCTGCTGCTCAGGTACTACAAACTGCTGGTGATATGCTTTACCAGGCTGCATCTGGTATTAACAGAATTGCACTTCCAACTGGATCAACTGGTACTGCTGCTCAACAAAGAGCTGCCAGTGGTCAGGTTCTAACAGTTGGTGGTTCACCATTACTTCCAAGCTGGGAAACAAATAATACTACAAGTAGTGTTTACTATGTTACTGAAACTGGTAATGACGCTAATAGTGGTAAGCAGATTTCACGTGCATTTTTAACAATCCGTTATGCGATGGATTATATTTCTGCATTGACAGGTGGTGATAAGCCTTCTGCAACAAATCCAGTTAGTGTTTATGTTAAAGCAGGTGTTTACGCAGAACAACTTCCAATACATATTCCTGCATATGTTTCAGTTCTTGGTGATAACATAAGAACTACAATTGTTAAGCCTGCTTCTGGTAATTCAAATATACAAGATTTAGTTCTTGCAGGTAATTTAACACACATTCAACTCGGTGAAACAGTTTCAAACGCTGCTGGTACTAAGACTGCTAAGGTTCTTGATTCTGATCTTGCCACTAAGGTAGAAATACTTAATGTAACGGGTGGAGCATGGACTAATAGCGACAAGTATGTTGATAACGTCTCTAATATAACTTTTGACGCTGCTGGAAACATCTCATTAAACAATACTTACATTGCTCATGAAGCTTATCACAGACATGTAGCAAACGTAGGTGCTGTTAGTGGAACAGAAGCAACAGTTAAAGCTCGTTTAGAAGCATTTGTTGATGCTCTTGCTCAGAACATTAAGGAAGGTTCTAACAATAGGGTTTGGGATTATGCTAGTGCTTTAATCGGTGGTACAGCAATCACAGGTAACAATACACAAGATGCTGCACTACTTGATTATGTTGATGCTGTTGCATTCCAAGTAGCTAAGAATGAAAATGTTACTGAGTCAGCAGGAAACAATGAAACTCAGACAACAGGAACAGGATTCTCTGGATCTGGAAGTGATTGTGCTGCTGTAGGTTCTACGATCACTACTCTTGTAGGAGTTGTTAAGACTGCTATTACTAATACCAATATGTCTGGTACTTCCAAGACAGAACCTTGGATTAATGTTAGTACTGCTACAGCAAGAACTAACGAAGAAGCAACAATGTTCTTCCTTGGTACTCACACAATTCTTAAAGATCTTGTGATGCAAGATCTAGCAGGATTTGCTCCTAATGGTGGTAACGATAAGGATATTGAACTTGCTACCATTAAGGGTGTTTATCTTAGACTTGATGCTGCGTCACCAATTCAGAAATCACCATACATTCAGAACTGTTCTGCAATAGGTGGTGCTGCTATCGGTGCATTGGTTGATGGAGCAGTCCACAAGCGGTATGATTCACCTGCACCTGTTACATCCTTCAAGTCAATGTGTTTTGACGCATTCACGCAGGTTCTAGAGGGTGGTGTTGGATTCTGGATTAGAGGAACATCTGCTGCTGAGATTGTATCTTCATTCACATACTACGCACACATTTCTTACACTGCTACTAAGGGTGGTAGAATTCGTGCTGTATCTGGTAACTCTTCTTATGGTAAGTACGGTTGTATTTCCAGAGGATTTGATGCTGGAGAAACAACTACAAATGGTAATGTTAAGGGTTTACGTATTGAGACAGATCCAACTGGTGCTAAGAGTGGTACATTCCAAACAAATGAAAGAATCACTGGTGGTACATCAGGTGCTGTTGGTGAACTAAGAAGTGACCAATCAGAAACTTCAAACTTCATTTACTACTTCCCAGTTAAGGGAACATTTGCAAATGGAGAATTAATTACTGGTGTTACATCAAGTGCAACTATTACTACTAAGTCAAGTGGTGCTGTAACTGGACAGAAAGGATTCCTTCTTACTGTTGCTGGTTTAACTTCTGCTCCAGACCAAGGTGGTTCTGTTGAGTTAGTTGATAATGGTTCCAACAATGATGCTGGATCATACGTTATCTCTAGTTCTAGTTACGCTGCTCCAGATGGTCGTGGTACTTTAACAGTAACCAGAGCACAGTTAGGATCTACTGCTGCTGCACATAGTGGTACTGATGTAGTTTCATGGTTTAACGCACAGGCAAACACAGCAACTCTACAGACCAATATAGCATCTGGTGCATCTTCACCTTTCACAATGAACGTGGATGGTGTTACAGGAATGACCATTGGTGGTTTTCTGATTATTGGAACTGAGTTATTCCAAGTATCTTCATTCCCATCTGCAACATCTGTTACTGCAACTCGTGCTCAAGAGGGTACAACTGCTGGAACACATGCTTCTGGTGCAACAATCAAGATTCTTGATGCTAAGGTTGCTTCTCAGGATGAGGTTATTGAAGACTTTAGTAATAGTGCAACAGACATTCGTGTTGCTAAGGCAAACATTGGTTTTGCTGCTAGTGACGTTATCAAGATTGGTAGTGAGTTCTTCCATATCACTACTGTTACTCCTGACGCAACAGGCCTTGTTATTCTTAACTTCGCTGATGAGAAGACTATCGCTGCTGGTGATGGACAGGACTTCAAGATTCGTTACAAGTATTCACAGGTACGTCTAACTGCACACGACTTCCTAGATGTTGGTACAGGAAATAGAACAACTACAAACTGGCCTTTCCTTTCAACTCAACCAAATGTCGCATCACAGGAGACAGACGAGGATCGCCCAGGACGTGTTTATTACGTCTCTACTGACCAAGATGGTAACTTTGCCGTTGGTAAGTTCTTCAGGGTTGAACAGGCGACTGGTAAGGCGACTCTAGACGCTTCTGCGTTTGACTTATCTGGTCTACAGTCCTTGAGACTTGGTTCAATTGGTGCTCAGTTGGGTGCTTCTATTAACGAATTCTCAACTGATGGAACTCTCGCACAGAATAGTGACGAGAAATGTCCTACACAGAAGGCTGTTAGGACATACGTTGATGCTATGTCTGGTGTTACAGGTAACTTCACTATTGGAGGTAACCTCACAGTTAGCGGCACTCAAACTATAATCAATACTGCTACACTTGACGTAGAGGACATAAACGTAGTCGTAGGTAAGGTTGCAACACCTACAGATGCGACTGCCAATCTAGGTGGTTTAACCCTTAAGGGTACAACCGACAAGACAATCAATTGGGTTGATGCTACTGATAATTGGACAAGTTCTGAGAGTTGGGATCTTGCATCTGGTAAAGGATATCATATTGCTAACACCTCTGTATTGAATGCAACAACACTTGGTAGTGCTGTTGTCAACTCATCACTAACAAGTACTGGAACTCTTACTGGATTGACAGTTTCTGGTATTACTGACCTTCAATCAAGAGTTGGAATTGCATCTGCAACTGAAAATGTTACTCTTAGCAGTAATACATCAGGTAGTACAGATTACAATCTTAATACTTCAGCAGTATTCTATCATAATAGTTTGACAGGCAATATTGACGTTAACTTTACAAACGTACCAACTGTTGCTTCTAAAGCATATACTATTGCGATTATCTTTAATCAAGGTGGTACTGGTAGAACACTTGGTAATAATGCTACAATTAATGGTGGTAGTTCTACTGCTATCAATTGGAATGGTGGTACTGCACCATCAGGTGAAACCAATAAAAATGAAGTGTTTACAATCAACCTTGTTAATATAAGTGCTACCGCTACACCTAGCTGGTTGGTATTTGGTGGTTCAGCCGCCTTCGGTTAATATATAATTATAGACTAGGAGAGACTTAAGAAAATGCCTATTAAAGGAACGTTTACGGGATCCCATAGCTTCGGAGCACTTGAAGCACCAGCTGGTCCAGGAATTATTGCTACTGGTGGATCAATCAGTTATTGGAATGGGTGGACAATCCATACTTTCACAGCTTCATCTACTTTCAATGTGTCAGAGGCTAGTGGAAAAACATTTGAATATATGGTAGTTGGGGGAGGTGGTCCTGGTGGTAATGGTCTTGCTGGTGGAGGCGGCGGTGGTGCTGTTATTCATGAACAATCCCATGCATGTCAAACAGGAACTTATACTATAACTGTTGCAGCTCAAAGTGGAGAGGCAGGTGGGACATCTCAGAGTGGAGTTCCTAATGCTAGAGGTTATGATAGTTCTATCCAATATCCCAACGGAACCAGTCTGACTGCCGAAGGTGGTGGTCTAGGTGGATGGTGGAATGGCCAAGTAGGGTTTGAAGGTGGTTGTGGGGGAGGAGGATCCAGTACAAGTAGCGGTAATAGTGATTGGGTTTCTGGTGGAAATACTAGGCAACCTGAATATGGCACTAGAGGTGGTAGAGGACAAAGATATCCAGATGATAATAGTAATAATGACCACAGAGCTGCTGGAGGCGGTGGCGCAGGTGGCGCAGGTTTTTGGACTTGTGGGACAGATGGCTACAATGGTAACCACGGTAACTCTTCTAACCAAGGTGGTGCAACTGGTGGTTGTGGATATTATATGAATTTTGATGGCACTGCTCGTTACTGGGCTGGTGGCGGTGGTGGATCTGTATGGAATGGAACATGTGGTGCTGGTAATGGTGGACTAGGTGGAGGTGGTGCTGGTAATCACCACAATGATAATAGTAAGAGTGGTAGCGGTGGTGGAACAGCTTTGAATGCTGGAGGAGATGCTTCACTTGCTGGCGGTGGTGGTGATGGTGGAACCAACACTGGTGGAGGTGGTGGTGGATCCTCAGGAGTTGGATGGAGTGCAGGCCCTGGTGGTAGAGGAGGATCTGGTATTGTTATGATTAGATATAGAACAGATACTAATGATGTATACAGTACGGGAAATTATGGATTAACTGAAGCAACTGCTGCTGCAAGTGCTTATGATATAAAGCAGGGATGGGCTGACGCACCAACTGGAACATATTGGATCAAACCTAACGGTTCTGTTCCTGCATATCAAGTTCATTGTATAATGCATATTGAAGGTGGTGGATGGGAACTTGCTTGTAGAACTAACAGTTGGGATTTCGGTCCTAATACTAGTACTGATCCATTGCATGGTGCTTGGACTGGTTGGACGTGGACTACGAAGAATCAATGCGATTCTCTTAATACATCTTATAAGAGACCAGGGGATAGAGAATGCCTTTCTCCATCTGCTGTTTATCAGGACTTTAGAGATGTTATGATGATTAGTAATCAGGATTATGGAAAGAGAATGGGTCATCGTTGGAATAGCACACAGAGTCCTATTACAGCGATATTAAATTCATCTGGATCAAATTGGGCTAACACAGAGCTCTTTGGTGGAAAAAATCTCTTAGCTCTTCAGACTAGACAATGTACTAATAATTCCTACAGTGGTGGTGAATACTTTGGATTCAATGCTTATTCCGATAGTGGAAGTGGTGCTGGTAATATTGCTGGAGGACAACCAAGTAACGGATGGGGTTGGGCTAGATCACAGATAGGTGTTGGTAGAAATAACACAAGTAACAACCACTTCGGTGGTGGTATGGGAGCATCTGCTCAAAGTGATTACAACCAATTCAATGGTCATTGGTGGGGTCATGGAAGTGGTAGATCACCACATTATTGGGCTGGTGATAGAAGTGGTGGATGGTATGGACAGTCAGTTTATATTAGAAAGACTCCTTAATCTGTACTAAATAAAGTATGTAATACTTTATATGTTATGCTTACAGGTTCTCAGGAAATATTTCCTACTAAAATATTCCGATATCAATTAAAATCTCATCAAGATTTAAAAGATAAGTATTTAAAAGACATGATAGAATCTTATGAGGAATGTCGTTACGACAAACCTGATGGGTGGCTTTGTGATAAGATATCTACTTCTTTTAATCAACATGAACAAATAATCAAAGAAGTACCAGATGAGTATGCAAAGATTGTTGATGAATTAATGGATCGTAAGTGGGAAGGGAAATTTGATTTCTGGCATAATGTGTATAAAAATGGTGATAGTCAGGAAGGTCATCATCATTTACCTGCTTGGTGGTCTGGTATTCATTTTTTAAAATTTAATAAGGAAGAGCATAAAGCACCTGTTTTTTTGGATCCAGCAAGATTGGCAAAAGGATTCTCAAATTCTGGTGCTTTGTCTAGTTTAGAGCAATTTGTACCAGAAGTTAGAGAGGGAGACTTTATTGTATTTCCTTCTTACTTAGAGCATTGTGTTCCTGCTGGACATTATAATGATTATAGAGTAACTATAGCTGTGAATTTGAGAGTCAATCAATGTTCTGTGTAAACAATAAAGAATATACGGTAGAGACTTATAGAGGAAGTAAGATTTATACCATTAATGATTTCTATAAGTATCCTGATAAAATTGTTGATTTTATATCAGGTAATAAACCCCATTATCATAAACCAAATATAAAACCATCTTTTAATGGTGTTGCTTTTCATGATATGAGACATGATATTCAAGTGGAAGGACTTGAAGATTCTGTAGATATATTAAAACCTTTATGTAATCAAGAGAATAAATTTGGTGGTAGATTATTAACAAACCAGTTTAAATTAGTAGATAAAAGGTTTAATAATTATAGAGATAATTATTGGTGGCCGCATGAAGATGATGGTTATACTGCTATAATATATTTGAATCAATTCTCATGCCCAGGGACAAATTTATATACTCCTATAGAACCACCAAACTATAACCAGATAGAACATTTTGTTCCTTGGCAATCAAAGAAGAAATGGAATCTAGAAAAGAATTTAAAGGCAGAATTTAATAAATTAGTATTTTTTAATGCATCTTACAATCCACATGGTATGGACATAAGTTCAGATTTGTTCTATAATGAAATTAGATTGAATCAAGTTTTATTTTTTGCACCATGAGAATCTTAGGAGTTAGTCCAGCACATGATTCTACTGTGTGTGTCTTGAATGATGGACAGATAGAGAGGTTTTATAAAGAAGAGAGATTGACTAGGGTGAAAAGAGAAAAGAGTCCTTGGTTATCTTTACTAAAAATATATGAAGAGTTTAATAATAGTATTGATTATGTTGTTATAGGTTCTCCATCACCAAATACGTTTTCTGATATTGAACAGTGGTGTGAGAGAGTCTTTAAGTGTCCTATTGAATATGTTTGCAATGAGCATCATAAACAACATGCTGCGTTGGCTTTTTGTAATAGTGGGTTTAATGAAGCGTTAGTATTAGTTGCAGATAGATGTGGTACTAACTATGGAGAAGCAATTAGGGAATCCGAAACCATTTATCATTGCGATTATCCAAATGGGTTTACAGAATTATATAAAAGTTATTGGAGGATGGATATTAATGATGAATCATTGAATGAACTGTTGAATAATTTACAAAAGAAATACCCACACTGTGATCTTGTATGCGAATCTCAATATAGTATTACTAAAGTATATGAATCTGCTACAACTTTAATAGGAGAACATCCTCTTGAAAATGGTAAGACAATGGGATTATCTTCTTATGGAAATGATAAAGACTCTTCTCAATTAATAATGGATGGTATACCTAATGATAGATATTTTTATCATATTACTGGTAGGCAAGATTTCCCAACAACGATTAATAGAGAACATATTGATATAGATCCTAACAGTTTTAATCAAGAATCATATCAATTATTTGCTGACTATGCATATCAGGTTCAGAAACAAACTCAAGAATCTGTTGGAGATTTAATTCAAAAATATATTAAACCTTCTACAAGAAATATTTGTATTACTGGTGGATATGGATTAAATGTTGTTGCCAATTCATATTATAAAAAAAGATTTCCTGATCTTAATTTCTTCTTTGAACCATTAGCAGATGATAGTGGTAATAGTATTGGATCTGCTTTGTTAATGAATTATAAGTTTACCAAAACAAATACTAAGTTGAATTATAAGAATACATTCTTTCATGGTATTAAAGAAGACATACCAAAAGAATATGAACATTGTAATGAAGATTTTATTGTTGATTCCTTATTAGATCAAAAATCTATAGCAGTGTATCATGGATTAGCAGAGGCAGGTCCAAGATCATTAGGTAACAGATCAATATTATTTGATTGTAGAAACAAGGATGCGAAGGCAATTGTTAATAAAATAAAGAATAGAGAATGGTACAGGCCTTTTGCTGCAATTGTCCTTGAGGAAGATTCTTATATATTTGATATGATTGGTGTTGATAGAAGTGAATATATGACAATGAGTTTTTATGTTAAAGAAGAATATAAGAATATTGTTCCAGGTATCGTTCATGTTGATGGTACATGTAGGATACAAACAATATCTTCTAAACATTTTTTACATTCTCTTTTAAGTAAGATAAAGGAAAGAACTGGATATGGTATACTATTAAATACTAGTTTCAATGTTGCAGGTGAACCATTAGTGGAAACCATACAAGAAGCACGAAAAGTCTTGTCAGAGACTGACCTAAATATAGTATGGTTCCCTGAAACTAACCAATTTATTATGGATATATAATGCCTTATATTAATATAATGCCAACAGCTATCTATAAAGATAAGTTGGGTCATCAATTGACATCACATCAAAAAGTTGTATTGGATCATATGGTTATGCATCCAAATGAACTTAGTAATGAAATGGCTCTTCTTGATAGACCAGAATTTAAATCTATGAAAGAGGTAGTTCTTTCTCATGTAAAAAAATATGAGAAAGATGTTTGTGGTTTTAAAGATTCTCTTTCGTTTAGGATAACAGAATCTTGGTATAGAGAGACTGTACCAGGAAATAATCATGGAAATCATAACCATCCCAATAGTATGTTGACTGGTTGTATCTACTTACATGTACCTAAACAACCAGAAGGGCATACAATTAATAGACCTCAGTGGGCTGGTGAAGGCCATGAAGGTATAAATCTAGTTCATATGGAGAATCGTGGCGTATTTAAACATCATGGATTTTTTTATGATTACTTAAAAACTAAATATAATGCTATGAGAACATTTGTTCCAGTAGTGAGTGGAGATATAGTATTATTTCCATCTTATATTGAACACTTTGTTTCTCATAATGAATCGCAAGATGAATCTAGAAAGATAATTGCTTTTAATACCTTCATTAAAGGTAGAATGAGTGGTGAAAATACTTATCCCAATGTACTTACAATTTAAAGATCATGCAAGAAAATTTTAATTTTGATTATAATAACGTATCATTAGAGCAACAAGATGCTATAAAAGCTGTTTTGATGAATCTTGATGTCTCTGGACATTTGACTCCAGAAGTAGAGAAATCTATGAAGGTTAAATTTGGTATAGAGGATCCAGATATGGTTTCCGTTGAAGAATCTAGGTTCTATCAATTGGCGAGAAACTTTGGAATTTACTGTTCTGAAGAAGGATATGTTACTGATGTTGATAAAGGAAGGAGAATTCCTTCTTTAAGAATTCAAGCAGATGTAGAGAAATTAGATGCTTTTCTTGAGTTTGCTAGAATGAGTCTAAACACTTTAGACCAACAAGAAATTGAAAAGGATCTTGAAGAAGGTGATGTAGAAAGACTTGCTTGTCAGAGAGATAATACTACAGATATTTCTGAAGAAGAACTTGCTAAACAAGTAGCATATGAAGAGTCTCTAAGAGAAAAGATGAAAGAAGTAGAGGAAGCACGTAATGCTAATATTCCTAAAGAAGAGTTGATAGCATTTGGGATGCCAGATACAGAGAATCCTATTATAGTGGAAAAGTACGCAGTAGATTATTTAAGAAGTAAAAAGGCAGAAATGGATGAATTATGAAGAATGTGATGAGTCCTTTTTGGGTGTGGAAGGAAGAACTTCCACCCCAAATTTGTAATTATATTATTAAAAAATCAGATAATTTAGAGGAAGATAAATGGACTCGTGGCATAGCTGGATCTGATAATCAAGATAATAAGGATAGTAGAAAGAGTGATGTTCAGTTTTGGAGTAAGGCCTCTACTAGTGGTAGATGGTGTAATGGTATATGTTTTAGTTATATTATAAATGCAAACAATTGTAATTTTGGTTATGACTTATCATTAAATGATGAGGAACAAATGCAAGTTTGTAGATATGTTGAAGGACAATTTTACGATAAGCATACTGATTGGGGATCCACTAGAAAGATGTGTACCAGAAAACTTACTGCATCAATTCAACTTTCTGATGAGAAGGATTATGAAGGTGGTGATTTAGTATTGGATTTGGGATTAGATGGTGAGTATAGATGTCCAAAGTCACAAGGAACTGTTCTGGTTTTTGATAGTAGAATCATTCATTGGGTTGAACCAGTAACGTCTGGAGTTAGATATTCTATGCAAAAATGGGTTCGTGGAGATCGGCCTTTAAGATAATTTATAAATACCTAAAGGAAAATTGTAGGTATAGGGTATGGCTGAACCTGCCAGTAGGACGCAACTAAAAGATTATTGTCTGAGAAAGTTGGGATTCCCAGTTCTGGAAGTCAATGTGGACGATGATCAGATAGAAGACTCAATTGATGATGCTCT
>PVBE010434272.1_pt1 | contig 12068 bp, 10 predicted proteins | sample 1631181 | NCBI WGS metagenome assembly PVBE01 (sample SAMN08397723, study PRJNA350692) | Marine metagenome, whole genome shotgun sequencing project. | isolation source: water | place: Pacific Ocean | collected 2012-04 | reverse complement strand
GTCGTCGCGACGCGTCGCAGAGGTGCAATTGAGCGCGGAGATGGAGGCGCCCGTGGATGACGCGGATGACGGAAACGGTGCGACGAACCGCCGCGCGACGCCGCGAACGCGCGAATGAATGAACGCGAAAGATGGACGCGTCGCGGTGCGAACGGGCGCGCGTGGTGACTGACGCGATGTGCGATGCGATAGATGACGCCTCCGCGGAGGAGGACGAAGACGCGTGGAAGGATTTGGGCCTGGGAGGCGCGCGCTGAATGAATGAACCGAAATGAAAAAATGTACACTACGAAGCTAATTTTTTGCTCTACACGAAGCGCTGCGAACCGTCGCCGACGTGTAATAAATTCAAACTCGCGAGCCCGCGCTCGAGCTCCTCCTCCATCTCGTACGGCGGCATCGTCTCGAATCCCTCGAACGATTCCACCGCGCGTTCGCCCGCCTTGACGGTTGAATTTTTCCTGTGCGCGAGCACGGTTGATTTTCTCTCCTTACACTTCACCCCGCGCCGATCCACGTCCACGAATTCCGTGCGTAATCTCGCACAAAAACTCTTGATTCCCTCGTTCGATCCCGACAGCGCGACGAAGACGCCCTCGACGCGCTTTCTCCCGTCGACGTCCGTCGGCGGCGTATGAAACACGCGACACCCGAGTCCCTCGGCGTCGCAAAACCGCGCCATCGTCTTCAGATACCCCACCGAATCGTTCATGTGATCGATGCGAATCATCGCGTGATGCATTTCCGCCGCCTCATCCCGCCGCTTTCGCCCCTCGTCGTCGCGCCGTTTTCGCTCCTCGGCGGCGTCCCGAAACCCATCCTCGATCATCGTGAGCGTCCCGAACGCCGATTCCTCGCCCACCGCGCTCGACGCGTGCGCTCGACACCGCGCCAAGAGTTCAGCGCGCGCTTCTCGCGAGAGCGCTTCGCTCTCGATGGACCTCACCTCCAGCGGCGCGGTGGATGGGTAATCGTCCGGCATCGAGAGCGAGACTCGACAGGTCGGACCGTCGCCCAGGGTGACGCTCGCGGTGGATTCGGAGACGTCGACGCGTTCGAATATAGATGCGAGTGCTTGCATCTCGTCTCGTTGACGCTCGGCGTCGGACGACATGACGACGCGCGAGCGAGTGTCGAGACGAATCGATCAAACACACATTTTTCGCCATTCTTTTTAATAAAAACTTCTAAAACGTCAAGTCTAGCAATGCACGCGCGATTGAAGAACCGATGGATGAATGTTGATAAATTAACCCATCTTGTTCTCGTCGCGCGCGCCGCCGACGCCTTCGCTACCCGAGGCGGAGACGGAGATGTCGACGGACGGGCGAAGCTCGCAGCACTTGGCGATGGCGATGTGCGCCGGGTTGTTCAAAAACTTGGACTCAATCTCGGCGTCGACGCCAGCCTTGGCGTCGTACGCGGTGTAGGCTTGTTGGTCGAGGATGTAATCGTATCGCGGCGCCCACTTGCGCGCGCCGAGACGAGCGGTGAAGGAGCAGTTGTCAACCATGAAGGCGACGCCTCGCGCGTGCATGTACGGGTTGAGCGAGTCGACGGCTTCGATGACGGACTCGTTGCACACTTCAGAGTAGGAGTGACCCTTCTCGCGGAGAGTGTCGATTTGGGACATCATGCACGCGCAGTACACACCGGCGGTGAACGGGTTGAGCGGGATCTCGCTTTCGACGCGCTCGGCGCGAACCTTGGTGCCGACTTGCCACATGTGCGTGCCGTCAATCTTACCCATCGGGAACTCGGCGAAACGATCGCCAGCCATGATGACGGATCGGATTTCGTTCGTGGATTGAACTTCCTCGTAGCACTCGTAGTGAATGTCCTTGGTCGGCTTGTACGCCGCGGAGAAGGCTTCCATGAAGGTCTTCTTGTCCTCGACGGCTTCGTAGACAGCCTTGATGCCCTTGGTGGAGATGATCTTCGTGATCGGACCGGTGATGCACTCGACGGTGTTCTTGAAGGCGTCTTCGTCGGACATGCCGGCTCGAGTGTATCGGCGGAACAAAGATTCGACGATACCGTGGACGCCACCGAGCAAGATGCCGCGCTCACCGTAAATGTCGGAGCGGTATTCCATCTCGAGAGTGGTGGCGAACGTAAACGGGGAACCGACGGCGATGGACCAGCCGAGGGCAATGTCCGTGGCGTTACCGGTCGCGTCTTGGTGCACGGCGAAAGAGGCGTTGATACCGGCGCCGTTCGTCGTCTTCCCTTGTTCGTACAAACGACGGACAGACGGACCCATACCCTTCGGGGCGACGAGCACGACGTTGATGTCGTCTCTAAACTTGGCCCCTTCAGAGTTCATGACACCGAGCAAGAAACCGTGCGACAAACCGAGCGTCGAACCCGGCTTCATCGCCGCCAAAATTCGCGGGTACATCTTCGCCTGCGCCGCGTCAGAGATCAAAAGCATGACCAAATCAGACTTGGCGATGACGTCAAACGTCTCCCCGAGCGTCCCATCCGCCTCGTTGAAACCAGCCGCGCGCGCCTCCTCGTTCGACGTCGAGTCCGGTCGCAGACCGACGCACACCTTGACATCATCCATACCGCACTCGGCGAGAGAATCACGAAAGTTTTGCCCCTGCGCCGGCGCTTGCGAGCCCCATCCGATGACACCGATCGTCTTGACACCCTTGAGCGCCTCGGGAAGCTTGGCGAACAGATGTCGACCACCGCGCACGATGTACTCCTGTTCACCGGCGACGTCGACGATTTCCTTTTCGAAAATTTTCGTGTTGATGTCGAGCGTCGGCGCGGTGGCCGCGCATCGCGTCGCGCGCGACGCCGCGCGGGCGAATCCCCGACCGCGGGTCGCCGCCGCCGGGCTCGCGCGCGAGAGGGTTCGCGGCGTCATCGTCGTCGCCGTCGTGGACATGGTGTCGCGCTCGGGGAAGCGCGCGAGGAAAAGGGGACGCGTGCGTAAATAGTCGTGTCGTGCGTGACGACTTCGGGAAGCGTCGCGCGCGAGTGTGCGGTCGCGCGCGCGAAGGCCGGGGCGATCGATCGGGAACCCGATGGGATTACGCGCTTTTCGGTCGGATGGGGGTCGGTTTTGAGTCGTGACTCGTCGGTTGGTGGCAGTCATCTTATCCCAACCCTCGATGGATGTCGAGCGAACGCGAGAGAGAGAACAAAAGATTGATGAAGGATTGATTCTCTTTTGTTACAATCGATCTCGACGATCTCGTCGAACCCGCCTCGGTTTCGCGATGCGTCGATGCGTCGATGCGTTCGCTCGACCGAGGAGATCTCACAGACGATCGTCGACGTGATCTCGAAGAATGTTTTTAAGATTGTTCACCGACGCGCTCGGACACAAATCCTCGAGCGAAACGTCCGCTTTCCCGCCGCCCAAAGGCACGCGCACGACGCGTAAAACGTCGCGAATCAACGCATCGTCGACCGTGTTTCCATTCGCCGCGAGTTTCACGGCGAATACCTTGGCCAAACCGTCGTGGAATTTCATGTCCCGGAGGTAGAGACGCCACGCGCCGACTTGGACGTAGACGTCGCGTCCGACGGCGTCGGCGAGTCGAGAGAATCCCGGGGAGTCGCGTCCACCGGCGACGGTGTCGGCGAGATCGAAGAATGATTCGACGAAGACGTTCCCGGCGTCGTCGGCGCTCGTCGCGCGCGTCGTCGGGTTCGATCGATCGCGATGACCGTCGGGTTGGTGATTATGAATGCGTCGACGTTCGCTCTTGAATCGTTGAAACGCCGCGCGTTGACGCGCGCTCGCGTCTCTCGCGCGCGAGATTGAGGTGGCGAGAGATGTTTCGCGCGTGGTCGCGCACGTCGATCGCATGTTCGCGCGCGCACGCGTCGGCGAGTGGCGCGCAAAGGTGGATGAATGACGACGACCCTCGCGCGGTGCCGAGGGGCGCGCGTCTCGACAGACGTCGACGCGCGGGCGAGCATGTTCGGTAAGAAGACGCGAACGCCGGATGAGCTCGTGACCAAGTGTCTCGCGGCGTTGGAGCGGTTTCGCGTCGATCGCTCGAGCGTCAAGGACGTCGAGAGCGCGACCAAGTACCTCGGGGAGATGCGCGCGCTGTTGTTGAGCGAAGGGGACGGCGCCAAGGGTGGGGTGGAGACGCTCGTGCGTCGAGCGAATGCGTGTGGACTTCCGGCGCAGCTGATCGCGCATCTGCCGCATCTGCCGTTCGAGACGCGGAAGGACGCGGCGACGGTTTTCAACTGCATCGTTCGCACGCCCGTCGGCGGCGAGTACGAGACGGTGGAGGATTTGAGCGAAAACGCGGAGGTTTTGGACATCATCGCGCGAGGGTATGAAAATCCAGACGTCGCGTTGACGTTTGGGGCGATTTTGCGGGACATGTGTCGGAACGAGACGCTGTTGAGGAAGATTTTGTACGGGGAGAGCTTTTGGAAGTTGTTTGAATACATGCAGCTGCAAACGTTTGAAATCGCGAGCGACGCGATGGCGACGTTTCGAGAGGCGCTGATGAGACACAAAGAGCTGACTGTGGACTTTTTACAAGCAAACTACGAGCGGTTCTTTAAGACGTACAACTCAGAATTGCTCCAAAAGGGAAACTACGTGACGCGTCGTCAATCTCTTAAACTTTTGGGAGAGATTTTGCTCGACAGCGTGCACGTCAACGTCATGCTTAAGTACGTCGCGGACGTTGAAAACTTGTGCTTGATGATGAATTTGATGCGGGACGAGTCCAACTCTATTCAGTTCGAGGCGTTTCACATTTTCAAGGTTTTCGTCGCCAATCCAGATAAACCGGCATCGGTGGCGATGATTTTGTCAAAGAACAAGGCGAAGCTCATCACGTACTTGAACGATTTCCAAACCACGCGCGAGGATGAATCGTTCCAGAGCGAGCGCACGATGCTCTTACAGCTGTTGACAGCCCTGCCCGATCCAGAAGCATAGAACTAGTTTTGTAAAATATGTATCTCGTGCAAACGACGAGACGACGACACCCGACGTCGACAACACAATTCGACGCGACAACCATGGATGCGTCGAATGCAAATCTGCACAACATAGAAAAACGCATTGGCGCGCTCGAACGCGCGGAGCACCCCGCGGAGAAAACCAAGGTCGCGAACATGGCCCCGCTCGGTCTCTGGGCTTTCTCGCTCACGACGGCGATGCTACAGATGAAAAACCTTAGCGTCGGAATTCCGAGTGATAACGAGGGAGTAGTCATCGGCTTTGCGTTGGGATTCGGTGGTTTGGTACAACTTCTCGCCGGACTCTTCAGCGCCGCGCGTTCTCAGAGTTTCGCCGCAACCGCGTTCTCGAGTTACGGCGCCTTTTGGCTGAGCTACGCGGGGTTTCACATTTTTACCGACGCCACCGGAACGCCGAGAAATCGCACCGCGGAAGCGGCGATGCTATTCATGTGGGCACTCCTTACGTTTGTCCTCTTCGCATCGAGCTTTAACACCAACGTGGCGATATCGTCGCTATTTTTCACGCTCGGGTGCTTGTTCACCTTGCTCGGCGTGGAAAAGTGCACCGACAGCGACGCCGCGCGCTTCGTCTCAGCCATCTTCGGCGTGGGCGTGTGCGTCATCGCATTTTATGCCGGCGCGGGCGAACTCATGAATGAACAATACAATCGAACTTGCATTCCTCTCGGGGTGTTCGAGCACGCGCACGAGGGGCTTGATAGATCGTTCAACGAACCTCGCGCGCCGCGAGTCCGCGTGATTCCGAGGTGACGCTCGAGGTGACGCTACCTCTGTACCATCGGAGGCGCGTCGTCCTCCGTGCGGTGATACGTCACCACAGCGCAGTCACCGCGATCTCTGTGCGTCTTTTTGTTCACGATTTTCTTTGGTTTCAGATGCCAATTTAGTTTAGGCATTGTGATCAAAAGCTTACCGGTGGCTTTGGAGCGTTCGGCGACGCTCGAATCCGGGGTCACTTCGTGCGATAGTTTCAATTGGAGCAATTCGCCTTTGATTTTGACTCGCACGAGTTTTGGATGAATATCGACGTTGACGAGCGAGGTATCGATGAACGTTCCGACGTGGACCTCCAACTGAATCGCGGTTTCGTCGTCGGATTCGGTGAGGGTGAACTTGAAATCGCCTTGATTCTTTTGTTTTACGTCGGCGATGTCCTCTGGGAGTGTTTCAAACGCGTGTTCAGCGCGATGCTTGGGTGCTTTCGTCGTCGTCTTTTGCGTACTCTCGCAGACGTTCTTGTCGAGAACTCGAGTCGCCGCGCACCAAGGGCGCGCATCCGGATGGAGTGATGAAATTTCTTCGACGCTCATCGCGGAATCGTAATCGTTCGCCGCGCTCTGACGCAGCTCACGCGTGATCTCCTGAAAATCTCGCCGCGCGTGGATCCTCTCGATGTGCGTGATTTCTTTACCGTCCAAGTGCGTCAGCTGAGGTAAAGTCTCGATGACGAACAGTCTGTACCCTCTCAACTCGGCGCACGGATTCCCCATCAAAAAGAGTTCTCTCAGGTTGTGGTTGACCGACAGACTCCGCAGGTTCATCAAACCGTCGGCTTTGATGAAATTCATCGTGAGATCCAGCTTGACCAAGGCTTCACACTTTTCCAGATTCTCCACCGCGGTCACGTTATTCATGGCCAAGTTGAGATACTCGAGCGCTTTGAGTTTCCGCACGTTTTCTGCGCGCGGCGTCCCGTCAGTCAACGGTGAGCTTCGAACGCGACGCATCCATCGTCGACGCACCTATCTTCGAGATCACATTATCGTGGAGCAACAGGATCTTCAATCTCGGACACGCCTCCTGGACGAGCTCGAGACGCTCGATGTTTTGTTGGTGAAGAGCCACCTCCTCGAGCGTGTGCAACGAACCGTCGTTGTGCTCGGCGCGACGCCGCAACGCGTCCAACGTGATTCGAACCATCTCGCGCGCGCTCAGGAACGCATCGACGACGACGAATGTTTTTTACTCTTCTGTGGCGAACCACCAGCGCGCGGTACGCCGACGTATCACCGAAAGATGGCCGATCGGTCTCCTCGCGAGTTGACCGCCGCGCGTCCCGACGGAATTCACCAAAACCTCAACGTAATTTCGTGTTTCGCGCGCGCGTTGCCTCCATAAATCGTCGCGCGCGCGAGCGTCGCCGCGTCACGAACGATGGAAACGATGCGTTCGACGCTGTGCGCGCGCCCGGCGCGTCGAACGACGCGCGCGCGCGCGTTCGACCCCGATGCGGCCCCGCTCAAGGGTTCCAACCGGCCGCTGAAAAAGGTTGACACGAGCGAGTTGCCGCCGCTTCCGCCGCTCCCGGATCTCCGAGAGCTCGCGAAGATGGCCTCGATGGATATCTCTGACGAGGAGGTGGCGGACTGGACGCCCAAGGTGCATGAGATCGTCAAGTGGTTCGGCGCGCTGAGAGAAATCGACCTGTCCGACGCCGAGCCATACGAGGCGCCGGGGAGAGAGGGACTCATGGCGGACGAATGGTTGAGAGACGACGAGCCGGAACAGTTCGATAAGATCGATGAGATGATGCGAGAGAGTCAGTTTTGGGATGGGAAATTTATCAAGGTTGCCGCGGTCGGCGGGAGCGCGGGGACCGACTTTGGCGACGAGAGCGGAGCGGACGAGTCCGAGAACGCCGACGCCGCCGCGGGCGCAGCGCCGACGGAAGAATTGCTCGGAATGGAACTCAAAGTCGGTAAGGTGCTCAGCGTTGAAAAACATCCGGAGAGCGATAAGTTGTACGTGGAAACGGTTGAGTGTGGGGAAGACGAGCCGCGCTTGATTTGCTCGGGTTTGGCGCCGTACATGAGCAAAGAGGACATTCTGGGCAAGCTGGTGGTCGTCGTCGCGAATTTAAAACCGCGCAACATGGCCGGCGTGAAATCGAACGGTATGCTGTTAGCCGTCTCGGACGATGCGCGAGAAAATATCGAGTTGCTGTGCGCTCCTGAGGGCGCGGTGCCTGGAGAACGCATCACGTGGAGCGGCACGGAGAACATTCAACCGCACGGTGTCAACAAGGTGGCGAAAAAGAAAATCTGGGAAGGCGTTCAAAAGGATCTGAAGACGGATGCTGAGAAGGGCGCGAACTGGAACGGCATGCCGATGCTCACGAGCGCCGGACAGTGTTCGTGCGCGTCCTTGACGAATGCTAATGTGGGCTAGATTTTCAAATTAAATGTAAAACTAATCGCTGTGTACTGTAGAGTCTATTCTTTACCGTCATCGGGACTCGACTCTGGAACGAACGCGAACGGAGCGACGCACGTGCGCACTCGGGTGAATCCTGAAGAGCCGTCTGGCATCGTCGGACTCCGAGGAGTGACAACCAACTTTTTCATCAACGTCTCCCTGAGCGCGTTGGGATTGGTGTCTTCGCCGCTATTATCGTCGCCTCCTTCGGTGGACGTGATCGTCGTACCGTTATCCTTGAACGCCGCGACGCTCGCCCACTTTGAGTAATCGGGCTTTTGTTTTCTCTTTGACTTTTTGGGGACGTCCGCGTTCGCCTCCGGGCCGTCCTCGCCGTCGTTCTCACCCTGTCCCTCCTCTCCTTCCTCGGTCACCTTTTGTTTTTGTTTGACGGCTTTCTTCTTCTTCTTCTTCGTTTTCGGTAGGAATCGCACTCGCATACCGTTTCGCCAATCGCTAGAATTATCGAGCGCTTTCGCCGCCTCGGTCGCCGCGGCGACGTCTGCGAATTCGACGAGCGCGTGCGTCTTCGTCGAATCCGCCACGATGAAATCGCACCCCTGTTTTTTCTTTCCATCCACATCGCCCGAACCATCGCGCAACATTTGCTTGATTCGAACGTTCAACACGTCGCCGTGAGGCTCAAACTGCGTTCGCAACGCCGCCACGGTGAACTCTCTCGCGTTTTCCACCACCACCGTCCTCGCCTTGATCTCCTCGACGTCCACGTCCGGAATCGGCGCCAACCGACGCACCTCGGTCCCATCCTCGCTCACCTCGATGATCTCCGAGCCAATCTCTCGCACGGCGGCCGGAACGACGTCCATCCACGCCCGTTTCTTCAACCGCTGTTTCATTCGCGGAAACGCGCAAATGTCTCTCAGCCCCACGAACCCACCCTCCCCGCGCTCCACGCGAGGACGCAACCACGCGTCCGTGACGATGTTGGCGTCGGAAAAGTAAAACTCGAGCTGTTCGACGAGCGCGCGTTTCTGTTCGGGAGACATCGCCGTCGGCGGCTTTTTCATCCTCTCGCGCGCGTGTGCGTTCGCGTTCGCGTTCGCGGCGGCGCCGTCCGTCGCGTCCGTCGGCGCGTCCGTCGGCGCGTCCTCCTCGGTCACCGCGACGGGCGCGTCCTCCACGTTCGCCTCGGCGCTCGCGCGCTCGGGTTCGGGCGTCGCCATGGCGCGCCCGCCGACGAGTGGCGACCGAGCGCCCGGGCCCGCGCGCGCGATTGGAATCGCGTCGTCGTCATTCGACGGCGACGACGACGACGACGACGACGATCTCGCGCGCGAGGCGACGAGAGAGGTCTCGCGACGAGTCGCGCGCGAACGAACGACCGGTCGGCGCGCTCGAGAGAGAGACGAACGCCGGCGCGAGGAGACGGACAGATCGGGGCGCTCGTTTGAATTTCACGTCATCATGGCGGACCAACCGACGTATTCGTTCCCGATACTGAGCAATTCGGAGATTTTAGCGTGTCTGCGAGAGTTGGAGGTACCGCTCACGGAGACGCAGTTGCTCAGACCGACGCACGATGGACTGCGTTCGTGCTACGAGACGCTGTTTGAGATCTTTAGCGGGCAAACCGTCGCCGAGCTGGGCGTCATCGACGAGGAGGTCGCCGCCGAGACGTTGGATTATCCCGAGCTGTACGCGGAGGCGATTCCAAACTTGGCGTTTTTTCGATCCATGCAACAGTTGTTGGACGGCGTCGGGGTGGATGACTTTTGTCTCAAGGATATCTTTAAACCGGAGTACGGGCGCACTCGAAGAAATTTGAGCGCGCTCATCAACTTTGCAAAGTTTAGAGAGGAGAAACTGATCGAGTACGAGGATGCCTTGGCGGCGAGGGATGAAGAACAAAGGGCGTACGACGCGGCATTAGAATTGAACGCGCGATTGAAGGCTGAGATTGCCGCCGCGGAAAAACTTGACAACGCGGAGGATGCCGAAGCGCTCGAACGAGAGGTGGAAGAACTCCAACGCGAGGTCGACGCCGCGACGCTCGAGGCGGACGAGGCGGAGAGAAAGGTCTTAGAGGCTGAAAAGGAGGTTGAGGAAATGAAAATCGCGGAGCAGGAGCTCGATAAACAGATAGCGGAATTTGAGCGAAACAAAGCGACCATGGCGGGCGAGGAACAGGAACTCGCCGAGGCGCAAGCTCGCAAAGCAAAAGAACTCGAACAAAACGTTGAAGAGTTGCAACAGTTTGAAAAGGAACTCAAGGAAAGTATCGAGGTTATGGAAAATATTCGAAAGACCAGGGAGGAGCACGAGGCGCAGAAGTTGAAACTCAAGGAGATCAACGACGAAATCGCCGCGAAGGAGGAGGAGACGTGGAAGCTCGACGCGAAGATGGAACAGCTGCAACGCCAAAACCAAGCCATGGATGAGAAGATGGCGCGCATGGAGTCGCAGGGTAAGCTTAAGTTGGAGGCGGCAGAAGCCGCTCTTAAAACGGCGCAAGAAGAGCTCGCGGCGGCGGAGGCTCGCGCGGACCAACAAAAGGCGAAGGATTTGGCCAACCAGAAAGAAGCCGCCGAGCTCGAGGCGGCCATAAAGAAGTTGACCGAAGAACACAACCAAGACATGGATGCGTTGATGAGGAAATACGAAGAACTTCGCGACACTGTCGTTGAGTATCATAACGAACTCTTCGAGGCGATGGAAGAGTGCAACGCGAAGGGACTTAAACGCGAGAAGGCGGTGGCGATGGAGTCCTCTCCCGGCGGTTCAAGCATGATGAGCACACCACCGTCTGCAATCTCGCTCGATCGCTATTAATTTCGCGCGTCGACGTGTACGATATCATGTTATAAGAGATAACGTTAGTTGTTATTATGTTTAATCGGGTCTATTTCGCTGGAGAGCTCGGAAGTCTACTTGGTTCGCTTGTAAATCTTGGCTAACATCGCTCCAAACAAACCTTCCGGCAACACCGTCTGCGCTTCCATGATGGCTCGCAAGTCGGCGTAAGACTCTTCTTCGTACTTCTTATACGTCGCCTCCAAGTCCAAATCCACGTAAAGAGCCTTAATCTTCTTCTCACACTCGGCGTCAGCCTTGCCGTAATTTTCCTCGATAATCTTACGCTGTTCGTCGTTGCACTTCAACAGCGCTTGGACGACGAGCCAACCGCACTTGTTGTCTTGGATATCGGTACCAATCTTACCGATCACTTCGGGGTCACCGTAGCAATCCAAGTAATCGTCTTGAATTTGGAAGAATTGGCCGAGCTTGATGCAAATTTCATTCGCCTTTTCGTAGGCGGCTTCGTCCTTCACGCCGCACAATCGCATCGCACAAGCCGCCGGGAGGTAGAACGTGTAGAACGCCGTCTTATACGTCACGATGCGCATGTATGCCTCCATTGTGTACTTGCTCAGATCGACGATACCGATCGGCGCGGTGATCAAATCGATGAGCTGTCCGCTCGCCGTCTGGTACGTCACGTCGTGGAAGAGTTCCACCAAGTCGGCGTAACACTCCAAACCCTTACAGTACTTCTTCAAGCACTTGTACAGCATCATCTCCAACAAGATACCATCGTTAATCGCCGTCATCTTCACGTCCGGCTGTCTGTACCAGCACGGTTGTCCCCGACGAGTCACGCTCTCGTCCATGATGTCGTCGGCGACGAGAAAATACGCCTGCAAAAACTCAATGCACCAGCCGACCACCATCGCCCGCTTCATCTCATCCTCGCTCACCTCCTCACCCTTCGCCGCCTTGAGCGCGCGCACGCCGTCGACCACCGCCAAACCTCGATTCAGCTTCCCGTGCGGGACGTTATACTCGATCATGCGCTTTATCCACGCCACCGCGATCGTCACCTGATCGTCATCCACCTCGTCCTGCACCAACCCATCCGCGAGTTCTCTGAAGACGCC
>PVBE012721880.1_pt1 | contig 12069 bp, 7 predicted proteins | sample 1631181 | NCBI WGS metagenome assembly PVBE01 (sample SAMN08397723, study PRJNA350692) | Marine metagenome, whole genome shotgun sequencing project. | isolation source: water | place: Pacific Ocean | collected 2012-04 | reverse complement strand
GTGTCGTCGTCGTCCCCGCCCTTGGTGTCGTCGTCGTCCCCGCCCTTGGTGTCGTCGTCGTCTCCGCCAGCCCGGTTGCCGGTCTCACCACCGACTGAGGTCTTGCCCCCCAGGCCGTAGGCGGCCAAAAACTTCTGGGGCCCGCCCGCCGGCAGCACCAGGAAGTAGTAGGCAGCGCCGCCGCCACCCCCCAGCAGGAGCAGCACCACCAGCAGCCCGACGAAGACCCCCGAACCGCCCTTTTTCTTGGCGGGCGCCGGCTGGACCACGGGTGGCTGCGGGGCCGGCACCTGCTGGGGTGGAGCCTGCGGGGCCTGCTGCTGCTGGGCTTCGTAGGGCGCGGACGAGGCCTGCTGGGCCTGGACCCAGGGCATGGGCTGCGCGTCCCCGCCCGGCTCGTGAACTGTGGGCGTCTCCGGCGCCACCCCCACGCCCGGCTGGGCCGACAGGCTGGGGAAGGTCATGCCCGTGGCGTGGGGCGCCATGGCCACCAGCACGTCGAACAGCTCCTTCATGGACTGGGGACGGCTGGCCTTCTCCTTCTCGATACAGCGCAGGATCAGCCCCTCCAGCTCCCGGGGAATCCCCTCGGCCAGCTTGGAAGGAACGGGCGGCTCTGTGAACAGGTGCTTGTTGACCAGCTCGATGTAGGAGTTGGCGGTGAACGGCAGCGACCCGGTGAACATCTCGAACATGATGATGCCCATGGCGTAGATGTCGCTGAGGTGGTCCACGTCCACGCCGCGCACCTGCTCCGGAGACATATAGTATGGCGTGCCCATGGCCACCCCGGTCTGGGTGGCGATGCCGAGGCCCGGCCCGCTCTGCAGCTTGGCGATGCCGAAGTCGAGGATCTTGGCGCTCAGCAGGCCGTCCTCCTCCTCCTGGACGATGATGTTCTCCGGCTTCAGATCGCGGTGGACGATGCCCTCGGCGTGGGCCGCGGCCAGCCCCTTGCAGACGCAGCGCAGGATGGCGTACGCCTCGTCGAAGCTCAGCGTTCCCCGCTCCTTGATGAAGTCTCGCAGGGGGGAGCCTTCCAGGTGCTCCATGACGAAGTAGGGGCGGCCGTCGGGCAGGCGGCCGAAGGAGAAGATGTCCACGATGTAGCGGCTGCGGATCTGGTTCACCGCCCGCGCTTCCTGGATGAAGCGCTTGACCACCTTCTCGTTGGCCGCGAACTCCTGCAGCAGCACCTTGATCGCCACGCGCTTGCCGATGACCGGCTGGATCCCGTCGTAGACCACCCCCATGCCGCCCTCGCCCAGCATGCCGGTGACCTGATACTCGTCCACCATCTGCCCCGGCTGGAGCTTGGTGCTCATCTGCTCGGACGGGTCCTCCAGCCCGGCGCTGTAGGGGATGCCGTCGAAGGGTGACGGGATCAGATCCTGAGACGGGGCCTGGTCCGCGGCCGCGGCCATGTGGGCCATGTCCACCGGCGCATCGGGGGTGGGCGGCTCGGCAGTGGGAGGCTCGGGAGCCGGCTGGGGCTCCGCCGGCGCCAGCGAGATGGGCTTGATCGGCGCGGTGCCGCCCACCACTGGCGGTCCCTGGTTCGGGTCCACCGGCCCCATCTGCCCTGGTTGATATGGACCATAGGGCGCCTGGGCCGGCTGGACCGGGGCCCGGGGCGCTGGCGTGTCCTGCACCGGCTCCACGCCCCAGGCGGACGTCTCGTCCCCCTCGGGGATCAACTCCACACCGTCGGTGGGGCAAACCCGCCGGCTGGGTGGAAAGGACCGTTTGCACGTTGGGCAGAGCACGATGTATCCAGGGTGACCGCTATGGGTTAGTGTGGCCGGAGCCGCACTTTCTTGGTACGCGTTTGTACCCGCAAGTGTATATCATTGTGTTCAAATGTTAACAATTTGGCGTAGCAGGCGGCGGGAACCGGGGCGCAGAAAAATAATTTGTCCTCGGCCGCATCGGCGCGCGTAGCCCCCCATGAAACCCGACGGCCCTGATCACACCGACGATTGCTCCAGCGCTGGGACCTTCAACCAGGAGCTGGCGGTGCGGTTCGTGGCCGGCGATCGAGAGGCGTTCTTACATGTTTTCGATGCGTTGAAAGACACCGTCTTTTACCAGGCGCGGCGCTTTTTCCCGCGCCCGTTCGATCAGGAAGAGGCCTTTCAGGAGGCATGGTTGCAGGTCTACCGCAGACGATCCGCCTTTGACGTGAACCGCCACAAGGAGCTGGGCGGCTGGGTGCGCAAGGTCGCGCGCAACCGCTGCCTCGACCTGCTCAAGGCCAAAGGGCGGGGGCGGGAGCTTCCGGTGGAGGAGCCGGAGGCGCCGCCGACCAGGGCTTCCCAGCACGAGGATCTCGCCGGGGCCCGGCTGCGCGAGGCCGTCGAGGCCTTCGTCGCCAGGCTGGACGAGGAGCAGCAGCGGCACTTCGCCCTCTGCTTCGCGCAGGAGCTGTCCCACGAGGAGGTGGCCCGCCAGATGGACATCACGGTACGCCGCTCCAAGTACCTCAAGAAGAAGACCGTGACGGCCATGCTGCGCAGCCCGGCCCTGCGCCGGGCGAGGGGGGAGCAATGAAGCACGTCGAGGAGCTGATCATCCGCCACTTCGCGGACGACGACCTGTCGGCGGCGGAGCGGGAAGAGATGCGGGCGCACCTGCGGGGCTGCGACGCCTGTCGCGACCAGTACGACCAGGTGGCCGGGGTCATGCGCGCCAGCGCCGGCGGCGAAGACCCCACAAGCCAGGAGATGGCCGCCTGGCGGCGCGGAATCGAACAAGCCCTGGAGCCCGTCGTGGAGGAGGGGCCTCGGCCCAGGGGCTGGCTGGCGCGCCTGGTACCGGCAGTGGCCCTGGCAGCAGCGGTGGTGGTGGCCGTGGTGCTGCTGCGTACGGATACCGCACAAGACTCGCCGAATCAGGTGCCACCCAAATGGTCAGAGATCCAGGTGCCACCCAAATGGCCAAAGGTCCAGTACAGAGGCGCGCCGGACGCGGGCGCGGCCCAACAGCCGAAAAAGACACCGATCCTGGTGAACCTCGAGCTCCACGCCATCTCCACCGCCTCGGGGGTGCCCGTGCCCCGCCGGCTAAACGAAGGAGACACGGTCTACCTCGACGAGTACCTGCAGGTCTCTCGCATCTGCAGCGGCGCCGGGCTGAAGTACATCTACGTGCTGGCCGTAAACAGCAAGCTCGAACCGCTGGATTACTTTCCGCGGCCGTCCACCTCCCAGAGCGTCGAGCTGGCCGACTGCTCCACGACGCCCGCTGCCGTGGGCCGCTCCATCCGTCTGGCCAGGCGCCACCCCGCCGGGCCGCTGCGGATCCTGGCGCTGTACTCCCAAAAGCCCCTGAGCCGGACCACCGTCCACGGCGCCATCGCCCAGGCGCGCAGCGGGCTGACCGCGTCCGCCGACGTCGGGAATATCGTCTTCGGCGCCGGCGTTTTTTCGACGGTCAAGGGGCTCGTGGTCAAGGAAGCAAAACGATGAGGCGGATCCGAACAGTGCTGCTGGCGGCCCTGGCGCAGTTGTTGGCCGCCCCCGCCTCGGCCGCCCCGCCGCCGCTGGTCTTCGCCGTGGTGGTCGGCAACAACGACGGCCTCGGCATGCTGCCCCAGCTCAACTTCGCCGACGACGACGCCCTGCGCTTCTACCAGCTGGCCGTGCGCCTGGCCCCCAAGCAAAACGTGGCCCTGCTGGCCGAGCTTGACGTGGACACCTGGCGCCGGATCCAGGTGGCCGGATCCCGACCGCCGCCGTTTTTGCCGCCCACGCGCAAGCCGTCGTGCCAGACAACCAACGGGTTCGCCGTACCGGCCGTGCGCCTGCGCGCCGTGGTGGACAAGCTCGCGCCGTCCAGCTCCTTCGACAGCATCTGCCAGGTGAACCTCAAAAACCCCATGGCCAACCTGGCCAAAAAGATCGTCGAGACGGCATTGCTCAATCCGTGTAACTAGCACGGCAGTTTAGGATATACTCGTGGGCCTCATCTGCAAAGGAGGTCCCCATGAGCCTGGAAAAGGCGCGCGAACTGCTGGCAAAAAACCCCGACTGGTACGACGTGGACGACGATCTGGAGGACCTCTTCGGCAAACGGGCCGAGGTCGGCAAGGCGCTGTGGCAGCTCTTCCGTGACGGGAACTGGACGCCCAGGTCGGACTTCATCGATCCGCTGGAGCAGGCCAAGGGCGCCTACGACGGCCAGGACCTGGCCAACCTCTTCGTCGAGCTGGGCAAGCAGCCCAAGCTCCGCCTGGGGCGCAAGGGCTGGGACAGCGACCTGACCCGCATGCTCAAGGAGGCGGGGGGCAAGGAGTGCGCTGCGGTGTGGCCCGACATCCCGGATCCGATGCACACCCCCATGGGCTACCACCTCGCCGTGCTCGGCTGCCTGACGGCCGACGACATCGGCGACGAGCCCCTGGACGCCGAGGCCCGCCGCATCGCCGGCAGCGTCAGCAGCGCCTCCGACGTGGAGAACCTGGTCAGCGTCTTCGGCGAGGAGCGCGCCGCCCACGCCCTGGCCCACGCCGGCACCCTGGACGGCGTGGACATCTGGAGCAAGCGCTGGATCGAGGTGGCGATGAAGGTGGCCACGCTGGACCAGCAGGCCGGCATCCTCGCCCGCTGCGACTACTACGACAACGTGCTGGAGGTGGCCCAGGTGGTGCTGGACAGCACCGCGGACCGCGAAGGCCTGGCCGACGCCGTGGAGGGCTATGGTGAGACCTACGCCGACTTCGGCAGGCAGGCCCAGGCCTGGGTGCTCTGCATGCTTGGCCGCGGCAAGCCGAAGCACGTGTCCAAGCTGCTGGAGAAGTGGGAGGGCAGCATCAAGAAGCAGGCCGGCGAGGCCATGGCCATGGTCGAGGGCGCAGACGGGGCCATCGCCAAGGCGCTGGTCCAGGGCGACCGCTGGTCGGGGCCCTGGTCCGCTGTGACGAGCATGCCCACGCCCAGAGTGCTCGAGGCGCTCTGCGAGCGGATCAAGTCTCTCAAGCGCGGTGACAACTACCTGGCCGAGGACATGGTCAAGACTATCGGACAGCTGCCGGCCGAGGCGGCGGACACGCTGCTGCAGAACCCGGTGGGCAAGTGCGCCCAGCGCACGGTCTGGACCCACCTGCTCAAGGTCACCGGCAACCCGATCACGGCCGAGCTGCTGGTGCAGCAGCTGGGCGACAGCAGCAAGGTCAACGTCGAGGCGTCGTTCAAGGCGCTCAAGGCCCTGGGGGCCGGGGCGCGGCCGGCAGTGTCGGCGGGGGCCAAGGCCAAGAAGAAGGCGATCCGCGAGGCCTGCGGTGAGCTGCTGACAGAGCTGGCCGACCAGCCCAATGACGGCGGCGTCAAGGGGCGCGTCGAGGAGCTGGCCAAGGAGCACGAGGATGTAAAAAAGTCGGATCCTGTGGCCCAGCTGCTGCGCCCCGCGATCTGGGAGGGCGAGGCAATCGACCAGGCGCGGCGGGACGAATTGATGGCCGAGCAGGGCGACGTCTTCTGGATCAAGGCCTGGCGCTACGCCGGCAAGTGGGCCGACGGCAGGAAGGCCTGGCTGTCGCTGCGGCCCGAGGGCGAGGTCGCCGTTTACCTTTCGGTGCAGATGGCCACCGGCTACGGTGACGACGAGGCGACGGTCGTGGCCCTGCTAAAGGACGCGCCGGTGCCTTCGGTGCGGGAGCTGTTCGACAGGGAGAAGGTGCACACCGCGCACCACCTCGCCAAGTGGCTGGCGACCAACGATCCCGACGCTCCGGCCCTCTTCGCAGCGCGCCTGGGCGGTCGCACGGCCTGGCAGCGGAGCCGGGCCACGGCCGGCATCCGGGCCCTCGACGACCGCGCCTGCCTGCTGCCACTGCTGGACGCCAGCAAGGCTGCGCTGCGCGAGGAGGCCGCGACGCTGCTGGTCGAGCAGCCGCCGGCCGGCTCGGCCAGGGCGCTAAAGGCCCGGCTGAAGAAGGAGAAGAGCGACAAGGTGCGCGGCGCCCTGGTCAACGCGCTGGTGGCGGTGGAGGAGGCCGACGTCACGCCCATGGGCGAGCTGCCGCTCACCGCCAAGGGTCACAAGGAGCTGGACGGCCGCCTGGCCAGGGCGGGCAAGCTGCTCAAGGGGGACCACGCCGGCCCGAAGCTCAAGTGGTCCAGCGGCAAGGCGCTGACCAAGGACGCCACCCGGCGGGTCATGGCGCTGCTGGCCCAGGAGGGCCCGGAGGATCACCCGCTGGACGGCCTGCGCCGTCACGTCACCGGGGGAGCGGAGCTGCTGGCATGGTTGCGAAAGGAGCACGAGGGCAGCAAGGAGGCGCGCCTGGGCTGGGTGCTCTTCGCCACGGCGGTGCTGGCCGAGGACGCCGAGATGCTGGACTACGGCCGCCCGCTGGACGACCTGGCCCGGGGCGGCGCGTTCAAGGAGGCGGAGTACAAGCTCATCGTGCTCGGGCGCCAGGGCAGCAACCCGGGCCTGCAGTGGGTGGATCACTGGGCGCGTAAAGCCCGCAGCCAGGGGCTCAAGGAGCGCGCCGGCGACCTGCTGGACGAAAAGGCCGCCGACCTGGGCGTTTCCCGGGACGCCCTGGCCGAGACCCTGGTGCCGGACATGGGCTTTGCCCAGGACCTGACGCAGGCCTGGCCCCACGGCGACCGCGAGTTCACCCTGCGGCTGGCCTTCCACAACGCCCTGGAGATCCTCGACGACGGCAAGGTGCGCAAGGGCCTGCCCAACGCGCGCAAGGGCGAGGACGCCGACACGATCAAGGCGAGCAAGAAGGCGCTCACCGCCCTGAAAAAACAGCTCAAGCAGGCCACCACCGCTCAGCTGGAGCGCATGGAGGACGCCATGGTCACGGGCCGCAGCTGGGCCCGCGATGCCTGGACCGCGCTTTACGTCGACAACCCGGTGCTCTCGTCTTTGGCCCGTACGGCGCTGTGGTCCGACGGCGCGGTCATCTTCCGCCTGGCCGAGGATGGCAGCGCCACCACCGTGGACGAGGAGGAGCACGATCCCGGCGACCAGCTCCACCTGGTGCACCCGCTGGACCTGACCGACGAGCAGCGGGCGGCCTGGACCGAGGTCTTCTCGGACTACGAGATCATCGTGCCGTGGGACTTCTTCCAGCGGGTGCGCTTCACTCCCACAGAAGAGGAGGCCGGCGCGGCCCACGTGCTGCGGCTCAAGGGGCGCAAGCTGGGCGCGGCCAAGCTGCGCTGGGGCCTGGAGCGCCGCCGCTGGCAGCGCGGCGAACCCCAGGACGGGGGCGCCGTCTGCTGGTTCACCAAGGCCTACGCCGACGTCACGGCGGTGCTGGATTTTTCGCCGGGCTTCGGCATCGGCTACATGGAAGACGACGAGGAGATGACCATCACCAGGGTCAGCTTCGCCGCGGGCGCCCACTCGGGCCGACCCTGGCCTCTGGAGCCGGTGAGCCCGTCCGAGGTGCCGCCGGTGGTCTTCTCCGAGGTGCTGCGGGACGTCGAAAGTTTGTGATCGATGCCTGACGCGGCGTCCCCCGCCCCATCGCTACCTATTCTATCGTAGGGCGGGGGCTTGTCCCCCGCCTACTTGGCTTTCAGCTTCTTGAGCAGCAGCAGCGCCTCGGGATCCTGGGGATAGTTCTCCACCGACTTCTTCAGCAGCTTGATCGCCCTGCCCCGCTCCCCCTGCTTGATCAGGATCTTGGCCAGCTCGTTGAACTTTTTGTATTCGATGTCGGGGTTGATGGCGATGGCCCGCTCGAAGCTCTTGCGGGCCCGGGCGACCTTGCCCTGGCGCAGGTAGACCAGCCCCAACCCCTCGTGGGGGCAGGTGTAGCGCCGGTCGCCCTGGGCCATGGCGCGGCGGAACGCCTTCTCGGCCCCCGCGGTGTCGCCGCGGTTGAGCCTCACCAGGCCGAGCTCGGCCAGAGCGTACTGATTGCCCGGATCCAGCTTCAGCACCGCCTTGAAGGCGCTGGCGGCCTGGCCCATGCGGCCCAGGGCGGTCAGCGCGCTCCCCCTGCCGAGGAGGGCGAACAGGTCGTCGGCGTCGGTGGCGAGCAGCGCCGCGAACTGCTTCAGCGCCTTGTCGTGCTTGCCCTGGTTGGCGTGCATCCAGCCGAGGCCGAGGCGGGCCATGCGGTGGACCAGGTACTGGAATGTGCGGCGGTCCTGCTTTGCGGTCGACGCAGCGCCGTGGGGCGACAGGTGCCTGGCCGCCTGGCGGTAGTCCTTGCGGATGATGGCCAGGTGTCCCAGGCCCACGCTGGCGCCGGCGTCGCCGGGTCGGGCGCGCAGGCCCCGGTCGAAGAGCTTCCGCGCCGCGGCGTACTTGCGCTCCAGCAGCAGCAGGTAGCCCTGCAGCGTGCGCGCCTCGAGGCTCCCTTTTGACGCCTTCAGCGTGCGCGCACAGTAGCGGTGGGCGCTCTTGAAGTCGTGGGCCAAGAAAGCAAACACCGCAGCGCGCAGCTGGATGTCAGCCCGGGCAGGCTCCAGCTCTGCCACCTTCATCACGTAGCGGGCGCCCTTGCGGAAGCGGCCCAGGCCCGCGTAGAGCTGCCCCAGGGAGTGGTAGGAGCAGGCCAGCGGGCCCGGCTGCACCGCCTGCAAAAAGTACCCCTCGGCGTCGTTGACCTTGCCCTGCTGCAGGGCCGCGTTGGCCATGCCGTCCAGGGCGCGCTGGCGCAGCCGCACCTCCACGGCGCGGCCCGATGTCAGCACCTCCTGGAAGTGGGCCCGCGCGCGGTCCGGCTGCTTCAAAAATAGATAGCTGGTGCCGATGTCCACGTGCAGCGCCAGGTCGCCGGGTCGCAGCTCCAGCAGCTTGCGGTAGTGCTTGATGGCGTCCTCCGCGCGGCCCACGGCGTTGGCGTAGTCCGCCATGGCGCGGTGGGCGTCGCGGTGCGCAGGGTCCAGCGCCAGGGCCCGTTGCAGCAGCGCGCGCACGCGGGGCGGCGGCACCTGCGCCTTGCCGGCGCCGTACTGTTTGGCGGTGCGGGCGTGGGCCAGGGTGTACCAGCGCTCCTTGAGCAGCACGGCCAGCTTGACGTGCAGCGAGGCGTCCCGGGGCGCGTCCTTGATGGCGCCCTCGAGCATGCGCTGTGCCTTGGCGAAGAGCTTCGGGTTGGCCTGCACCCGCGCCTGCTCCATCAACGGCCCGATGGTGCGCCGGACCTGCTCGACCCGCCGCCGGGCCGCGGCGGGGTCGTCCCCCTTGCATCCCCAGGACGCGCCTGCAAGGATCAACAGGACAGTCACCTTTCTCATCACAATGGATAGATACTAGTGAGCGACACCTCAAATAGCAAGCCGCACCACCTGGCCATGGTGGTGGCCGGCGCTTTGGCCGTGGCGGGCCTGGCGCTCCACCTGCGGCCGGCGGGGGTCTGCTCCGGGGACGACGTTATGGTGCTGGTCACCGGTGGCGGCAAGTCCTACTGCATCGACGCCTACGAGGAGGTGTACCACGAGCAGCGGTGGGTCTCCCGCCCCGGGCTGCGGCCCGGGCCCGCGGCGGTGTCCTGGTCCGAGGCCAGGGCCATCTGCAAGCACAAGGGCGGTTGGCTCTGCACCTCGGACCAGTGGGAGGACGCCTGCGACGGAAAGGTGGGCCCCGGCGGCTACACCTACCCCTACGGCCCCGGCTACCAGCCGCGGACCTGCTGCACGGTGTCGCGGGATCGCGCCGCGAGCAGGACCCCGAACACCGAGAACAGGGACCTGCGCTACGCCACCCTCGGCGGCGCCCTGCCCGGTTGCGTCAGCGCGTTCGGCGCCTACGACATGAGCGGCAACTACTGGGAGTGGACCGATCCGGGCACCGGCTCCACCGAAAAGCGGGGCGGCGCCTACTACTCCGGCAACCCCGAGGCCAACGCCTGCTCCAGCAGCTATACCGGCCACCTGCCGACTCACAAGGGGACCATAACCTTCCGCTGCTGTGCGCGGCCGCGGCCTCCGCAGTTGCACCGCCCGTGGACCTGGTATGATTGGTAGCTGATGAACATGACGCGAACACAATCCGCCACCTTGTCCCTCACCCTGCTGGCGCTGCTGTGCGCCGCGGCCTGCAGCGATGACACGCCCGGGCCCGGCCCCGACGCCGGCGTCACCAAGCTTCTGGACGGCGCGCCCGACGGCCCGCGCAAGGACGGCCCGAGCAAGGACGGCGGCGTCGACAGCGGCAAGGACAGCGGCAAGGACAGCGGCGGCCCGCCCAAGTGCTCCGCCCCCACCAACAAGCCGCTGCGCATCTTTTTTATCGGTAACAGCTTCACCCTCGGCTACGTCGTGCCGAAGCTGGTGGGCTCCCTGGCCGGCGGCGCGGGCTTCCCCAAGCCGCACATCGAGTACAGCGCCGTGGGGGGCTACACCCTGAGCAAGCACCGCGCCCTGGCCAAGTCCACCGGCGGCGTGGCCAAGGGGGGCTGGGACTTCGTCGTGCTGCAGGAGTACAGCACCGGCCCCACGGACAACATCGGCAAGCCGTTGACCTTCAAAAAGGACGCCACCTGGTTCTACGACCTGACCAAGAAGCACAGCCCCAAGGCCTGGGTCGTGCTCTACGAGACCTGGGCCCGGCACAAGGACCACAGTTACTATCCGTCCAAGTTCAAGAACCCGGCCGAGATGCAGGGTCAGCTGCGCAAGCACTACTATGACGCGGCCAACAACTACATCCCCAAGCACTCCACGGCGGCGGTGAAGAACCACGTCAAGGTGGCCCCGGCCGGCGACGCCTGGGAGAAGCACCACGCGCAGCCCAACCCGCTTTATCTCTATGCCTCGGACAAGTACCACGCCGGCAAGCTGGGCGCGTACCTCAACGCGGCGGTAATCTACTCCACTATCTACGGCTGCAAGGCCAAGGGGTTGCCCAGCCTGTCGCTCAAGGCGGCCGACGCCGCGCGGCTGCAGGACGCGGCCGACGCCACCACGGGCATCAAGGGCGTGCCGCCCGGGCCAGGGCCAGGCGGCGGCTTCGCCGTGGGCGGACACGTGCGGGTGGACTTCGGCTCGGTCAAGACCTCGGCCGCTGGCTGGAACAACATCACCACCTCCAAGGGGACGCTCTACAATGCGCAAAGCAGCACCGGCAAAAAGACGGTGGTGGACGTGGTGATCACCAACGGGTTCAGCGGCGGCAACACCTCGGGGCGCAAGGACAACCTGCTCGGCTGGCCCGCCTCGGCGACCCAGGACTCGCTGTGGGCGGGCTCGTTTTCGGGCCACGCCGCCGCGCTCAAGGCCCCGGCAGCGCTGGAGCTCCGGGACCTTCCTCCGGGCACCTACACCGTGGAGGCCTTCGGTTCGCGGGCCGGCAAGGACGGCAAGCTGGACCGCCTGACCCGCTACACCATGGCCGGCACCCACAGGGACGTGGAGGCCACGGACAACCAGAAGACGAAGGCGGTGTTCGCCAACCTCAAGGTGGGCGCGGCGGGCACGCTGGCCCTCGGCGTGGCGGTGAGCCCGGCCGGCAAGGGCCGCTTCGGATACCTCGGCGCGCTGGTGATCCACCGAATGAAGTAGGGTACGATGGTGGAAACTGGAGGTTTCCATGATCATGCGTATCCCACTGCTGTTGGCCCTGATCGTCCCCCTGCTCCTCGCCGGCTGCGAGGACGACTGCGTCACTCCCCCGCAGCCCGACACCGGGATGGCGGCCGACTCCGCGCCCGAGGAGGACGGCGGTCTGTGCGGCCCGGGCACCACACAGTGCGGCGCCAAGTGCGCGGCCACGGACAACGACCCGCAAAACTGCGGCAAGTGCGGCAACGTCTGCCAGGCAGGCCAGATCTGCGCCAAGGGCAAGTGCGGCCTCTCCTGTCCGGCGGGGCTCAAGCAGTGCGGCGGCGGCGACGCGGGGGTGCCGTTTTGCGCCAACCTGCAACAGAGCCCGGGTAACTGCGGCACCTGCGGCAACAAGTGCAAGGCGGGCCACGTCTGCTCGGCGGGCAAGTGCGCGCTGACCTGCCAGTCCGGGCTCAAGGACTGCTCCGGCACCTGCACCAACCTGCAAGCCGACAACAAAAACTGCGGCGCCTGCGCCACCGCCTGCAAGGCCGGCGAGGTCTGCTCCGCCGGCAAGTGCGCGCTCTCCTGCCAGCTCGGGCTGACCAAG
>PVBE011904548.1_pt1 | contig 12069 bp, 10 predicted proteins | sample 1631181 | NCBI WGS metagenome assembly PVBE01 (sample SAMN08397723, study PRJNA350692) | Marine metagenome, whole genome shotgun sequencing project. | isolation source: water | place: Pacific Ocean | collected 2012-04 | reverse complement strand
TGGAATTTTGTTGAAACGTATGTTGTTAGCATTTCCCATCATCAAGAATTTCTCTTTCACTGAGAGTGTAGAGTTCTTTAAATTTATGTTCGTTCAGATCTTCTGGGGCACTGTCAAACTTGACTTTGCCGTTACGTAATCCAATCAACCGAGGAAAATGGGCCTTAGCCAATTCAAGGTTATGAAGGCTCATTACTAGAGTAATGTTTTCTTCTTGTGATATTTGATTAAGTAGTTGGACAAGATTTGCTGCTCGGGCAGGATCAACGCTGGAGACAGGCTCATCTGCAAGAATAGCTTGAGGGTTCTGATACAGTGCCCTTCCAAGTGCTACTCTTTGCTTTTGTCCTCCCGATAGGTTCGAGGTCGTTTCGAAGAGTTTTTCCTCAATGCCTAGTCTTTCGAGTATTGAGTGGATTTGTAGTATTTTATTTTTGGAAGCAAATATAAGGTTAATCAAATTGCCCAAGAGTCCTCGCTCACCGATTTGGCCGGTGATTATGTTTTGCCATACTCTTAAACTCTCTACTAGTGCAAGGTTCTGAGGGATCGTTGCAATTTTTGATCGGATCTTTTTAAGATTCCTTCCTGAAGTTTTTTCCAATGCATTGCCCAATACAGTAATTTTTCCTGTGCTCGCTTGCACTGTTGAGTTGAATAGACTCAGTAAAGTTGTTTTTCCGCTACCGCTCGGTCCCACAATAGCGACCCGTTCTCCCCGCTTAATGCTGAGAGTTGTGGGACTAAGAGCAGAAATGGTCTCATAATTACGTCCTGCACTTTCTAAACTGAAAGTGTCAGGACGTTCATGAGTAAGATTCATTCCTTTTAATTATTTAAGAGTCCCAGTTTATTGGCAATGTCTTCGATGCCTTGAAAATCTTCATTCTGTGCAGAAATGATTTTCGACCTGGCTAAGGCTTTAAGTAATCCCTCGTCGGATATTTCAATTAATGCTGCTTGGATTTTATCAATGAATCCTTCTCCATAAATTTGATCTAGTTCAGGATGAGCGGTCCAGTTATAGTCAGCATAAGGAGGCGTCTTCCAAATGATTTTGCATTTCTCTTTATCAAGTTTTCCTGGCTCCACCATACTGTCATATTTTTTATAACTGAGAGCCCCGACTTGGAAGGCACCTGACTCGACAAGTTTAGCCGTCTTATCATGTGCACCCGAAAAACCGACTGGGAGGGAGAACCATTTCTCAGGGTCTTTTCCTGTTTCTTGTTGAATAAAGAAACTGGGCATTAATCTTCCGGAAGTCGATTTTTCCGAACCGAAAGTGAATTTGATGTCCTTAATTTTTTCGGGAAATGATTCGCTCAGCTCGAGTCCCGTATCAGCATTTGCAATGAAGTAGGAAATGTAGTTTGGATCCTCGATCCCTTGGGCAATTGCTCGGGCTCCTGTGACTTCGTTCCTTGCTTGAACTCCAGTCAAGCCACCGAACCAAGTGAGATGAATCTCTCCATTGACAAATTTGGTGACAGCAGAGGCATAATCAGTTGTGGGAATGAATTGAGTTTCTACTCCCAATTTTTCGGATAGATAGTCGGCAAACTTTTTGAACTTTGCTGTTTGCTCCGTTGTATTTTCGTCAGGGATCGCTGAGAAACGCAGGATCTTCGTTGCGTTTGGATCGGACTTCGTTTTTCCAGCATTATTTTGGTTCTCATTCTTGCAGCTGGAGGCCAAGAGGAGGGCGAGGATTGCCGGACCGACAAACATGATATTTTTCATCAGAATTTCAATTTTTGGTTTTTCATTAAATTTTTCATTTTAATTTCAATGTAGATGCATACCAATATTTATGGAAAAACAGGTATTACCATGAGTTATATAATTATATTTTTTGATTAAATCAAATAGATTTAGCCCATCACTCAATACCAAAAGCTCTCAACACTATCTTACCAGTGGCTTTACCGGACTCAAGTAACGAGTGGGCTTCTGAGATTCTTTCAAATGGGAAAATTTCTTTATGAATGAGGGGTTTTATGGCTTCTGATTCGACTCCCGTAACGATCTTCTTGAGGATTTCCCCGTGTAGGACCTTACCTTTATCTTGGTTGTAAAGGATCGGAATAATCATGAAAACCACATGCAGTGAAAGTGCTTTCTGGTGCAGTATGCTCAGATCACAAGTGATTCTTGTATTTACTGAAGTGACTCGCCCTTCTAATTTTGACGCTTCGAAGCTCCGCATTAAGTTGTCTCCTCCGACAGTATCAAATACAACATCGAATCCCTTTTGGGCAGTATGTTCTTCAACGTATTGGGAGACACTTAGATCACGGTAATTTATTGGTGTGGCTCCATAACCTTTGACTATTTCTGCTTTTTCATTGGAAGATACCGTCGAAAAAACTTTAGCTCCTTTCATTTTGGCGAGTTGAATTCCCAAGTGTCCTACCCCTCCAGCCCCACCATGAACCAAAACACGTTCACCTTCTTTTATATTGGCACCTCTTATAAGAGCATCCCAAGCTGTTATTGATACCAATGGTAGTGCGACGCATTCCTCAAGTGAGAGGTTAGCTGGTTTTTTTGCGAGGAGATTTGCATCAACTAATTGATATTCTGCCAATGCTCCGGATTGTTCTTTAACTGCTCCGCTACAACCGAAAACTTCTTCTCCTTCGATGAATTTTCTCACTCCATCGCCGACCTCTTCAATTGTTCCAGCAACATCAAAACCAAGGACTCCAGTTTCGGGTGCGAGAGATTTTAAGAGACCGCTTCTGATTTTATAATCGATAGGATTTACGGAGCTTGCCTCAACACGTATTAATACATGGCCAGGTTTTAATTCAGGCTTTGGAATTTCGGTTATTTCAAATACTTCGGGTTCGCCGAAACTCTTTATTACCATGGCTTTCATATTATTTGAGATTAACGATCTATTGAGAGTGGTCAATCATTCGATAATAGAAGGTTTTTTTAATTTTTTTGTAGTGGTTCACTTTGTTGGATGATAATTGGTTTGAGACTTGATTTGATAAGTTATCGAAGCTTGGTATTTATTTAAGGATGCCGAAATATTTAAAATTGGATATTAGGCTTTTGGTTTTACATGGCTAAGAAAAAAGTCGTTAAGAAAGTCGTTAAAAGAAAGGTTCTTAAAAAGGTGCCTAGAAAGAAACCTATTCGGTCTAAAATAGGGAATTCTAAGAAGAAAACTGGTAAGGCAACTAAGAAAAAAAAATCAAAGAAACCTCCAATTAAGATAATAGATACCGCCAAAAAAAATGATAACTCAGAAGTCATTCATATTGATGATATGTATTCTGACTGGTTCATTGATTATGCTAGTTATGTTATATTAGAAAGAGCCGTCCCTAGTATTCATGATGGATTAAAACCAGTCCAAAGGCGAATCCTACACTCTCTCAAAGAAAAGGATGATGGGCGTTATAATAAAGTAGCTAATGTAGTTGGACATACGATGCAATACCATCCTCATGGTGATGCATCCATTGCTGATGCCTTGGTGGTGATCGGGCAAAAGTCTCTCCTAATTGATACGCAAGGCAATTGGGGAAATATTTTGACTGGGGACAAGGCAGCGGCTTCAAGGTACATCGAAGCGCGGTTGTCAAAATTTGCATTGGCTGTTGCCTTTAATGCAAAGACGACTGAATGGGCATTTTCATATGATGGTCGTAACAAAGAGCCTATTAATTTGCCTGTTAAGTTTCCATTGTTATTGGCTCAAGGCGCAGAAGGAATTGCTGTGGGATTGGCATGCAAGATTTTACCTCACAATTTCCATGAATTAATTGATGGGTGTATTGCTGTTCTTTGCAAAAAGAAAACTCAGCTTCTTCCTGACTTTCCTACCGGTGGACTGATGGATGCCTCGGACTATAACGGTGGTTTAAGGGGAGGAAAGATTCGAGTCAGAGCCCGTATAGAGAAAAAAAAAAACAAAAAATTATTAAAAATAACCGAAATACCTTTTGGAACCACTGCAGGTGGATTGATGGACAATATTGTAGCGGCGAATGAGAAAGGGAAAATTAAGATATCTAAAGTTGAAGACATCACTGCAGAAAAGGTAGAAATTCATATACACCTTCCAGTTGGTTTGGATCCTGATACAGCGATAGAGGCTCTTTATGCCTTCACTGATTGTGAGATTTCAATTTCTCCTAATTCTTGTGTCATTGAAGATGATAAGCCTAAGTTTTTGAGAGTAGATGAATTACTTAAAAAATCTGCTTTGCACACAAAAGAGCTCTTAAAATGGGAGCTTGAGATTCGATTGCGTGAACTGCAGGACAAATGGCACTATAGCTCGTTGGAAAGAATTTTTATTGAGAATAGAATTTATCGGCGGATAGAAGATTGTACTACTTGGGAATCAGTAATTGAGGAGATTTGGGCTGGGCTCAAGCCGTTCTTAAAGAAACTCAAGCGTAAGGTTATTGAGGAGGATATAGTGCGCCTCACTGAAATTAAGATCAAACGTATTTCTAAATATGATTCCTTTAAGGCTGACGAACTTATTCGAGGAATTGAAAAAGATATTAAAGAAGTAGAGAAGAACATTTCTCAGATAACAAGATATGCTGTTCGTTACTACAAGGAGCTTAAGGAAAAATTTGGTAAGGGACGAGAAAGAAGGACCGAAGTTTCCACCTTTGGAAAAGTTGTTGCTAAGAATGTGGCTGTTGCAACCGAAACGATATACTTGAATGCCAAAACTGGATTTGCAGGGTGGGGATTGAAAAGGGACGGGGTATCAGTCGATCGCTGTTCAAGAATGGATGATATTATTATTTTTGGAAGAGAGGGAACTATGCAGGTATCTAAAGTTGCAGAAAAGACATACGTTGGGAAGAACCCGGCTCACGTTTCCATTTTCAGAAAAGAAGAACCAAGATATTACTGCATGATTTATCGTGATGGAAGGGATGGGCCTACGATGATAAAGCGATTCACCGTTCAGGGAGTGACTCGTGAAAAAATGTATGATCTGACTAAAGGGAATAATGGGACTAGGGTCCTTTTCTTTTCAGTTCATGACACGGAGGAAGATACCCCTTTAGTTAATGTAGTATTGAAATCGGCTCCAAGATTGAGAGTAAAAGAAATTGAGATTAATTTTGCTGATATAGCGATTAAGGGTAGAGCATCAAAGGGTAACATTATTACCAAGCACAAGGTGGAGAAAGTTGTTCGCAAGAAGGGTCAGATGGAATTACTTTAATTTATAGGATCCCAATTCAATCTATAAAAGGATCGTGAAATTATTGTTTCAATTACTTTATTGAACGTTTCGTTAGTTTCAACTGCGGTAAAAGAATGAATTGATGTCCAATCTATTAGATTTGTTGATTTCTCCAAAGTAAATGTCTTACCATTTATGAGGTGAGAAAAATAAAAATTTAATACTTTATTGTCAGTATCAGTGGCAATACTTAGATTAGGAGATTTTCCGTTCTCTGCTCTCCAAGCCAAACCGTAATTTGTAGCTGTGTCACTTGAGACTTTTAGCATGTATTCTCCTCGGTCAAGACCGCGTAAATATAGGTGCTCGAGATTATCTATTTTCGAATCACTGATATCATAAAGCGTTATTGAATCTTCTTTTTTTCTGTATAATTCAAGCTTCATGTCTGCAATGGATTCGCTATAAGGATTGCCATCTAGCCATTCTGCGGATCGTATAACACGATTCCAATTGAGTGAAAATGAAGCCTCGGATACATTCTCTTCTAATTTAATATAATAAAAAGCTTCGCTTGATTTATCTATGGATCCAAAGTCCCATCCGTAATTGCTGGAGATGCTTTCAGGTTCTTGTTCTTCAGCAATAAGTATATGATAACTGTTCTGGAGGTTTATTTTCCCTGCTCCAAGAACAGGATCGATAGGCATTTCCTTGTTCCTGAACCAATTGTTGAATTCCTTTTTACTGGCTCCTGCCATAATGAGAGCTTTCATCACTTCAGGTAAGAGTGCATTTTCTTTATGTTTTGCTTTAGCAATTCCAATGAGAAAAGTTACGGCAGAGCTAACTTGAGGGGTACAGGCACTTAGTGAATTGTCATTAGCAACGATATCTGGCTTGGTTCTACCGGGGCCATCGTGTTCAATATTTCCAGTACCCATGTCAATTCCAGAAACAGTTTGTCCTCGGCTATGAGATCCATTGGTGTTTCCGACTGAGATAGCATTATAACTTGAGGAAAGAATTGATGGGACCGTTGTGTTGGCTCCATTATTCAGACCAACACAGGCGATGAATTGATCTCTAATAATTGCATAATCGAATCTTCTGACCGCTTCGTTATGGATTGAGATTATATTATCAACTTCTGAGGGATTAGTTTCATTATTGTAGCCGTAACTTATCCATGAATGATTTTGAACGAAACTTTCTTCTGTTTTTGGAGGGAGGCTTGATCCTGTCCGAAGATAATCCGCATAAACCCATTGATTTGCTGAATACACGTCGACAAGAGGCACCCAAGGAACGATTGATTCGTTGCTGAAAAAGCGTTTCCCAACTGCTAATGCATGGTCTGATGAACCGTAGGCAAGCGATTCATTAATTGTTTTTATTAGGAAGGAATTTTCTTCGAAAGGACCTGATCCGTTAAACGAATATTCGATGGGAGGATTATTATTTGGGGAGGGCTCCGGTAAAAAATTATCATCTGATCTGGTTGCTTCGATTAACGAAACTCTAAAGGGGCAGGAACTTAGTTCGATGTCGATTGAGAAGTCCGAGCTCGTGACGCTTTGATTAAAGGCCTGAATTGCAATTATATTTTCACCTTCATTCAGTAATTGAGTTCCTCCTCGTATGATGACTGATTCCCATTCAGCTTCATGGATCTGTGCTGTTGAATTATATGTTTTTGTGCCTTCGCTTATGTGTAGGCGAGCGACTTCTACTCCATTGATCCAGATAATGGCACCATCATCTACATATGCTTTTAGTAGCAATCTAGAAGAAGTATCTAAAGAATTAATAAAGAATTTTTTTCTAAGATAAATACTTGTGTACGGCTCTGATCCATTCACGGAGGGGCCTCGCATATCATTTAGTATGGTATTATCATCGTTATCACCATAGCCGATAGGAGTCTGTCCTATTAGCCAGGTGGCATCCTCATTGAAATCAGATGTTATCCAAAGATTGGAGGGGTTCGAAGATTCACTTGTTCCTTTTCTATAGTGCCACCCGTTCTCTTCCGCTTGTATGTAAATAATTGATTTAATATCTATCTCAGGTTTTTCGATCAGCTCTTCGATCAGTGCATTGTACCCGATATCCTTTCCCCAAGTCTGGGCTTCTACGCTGCAGAGAAAGTGAAAGAGAAAAAAGGAATTAATTATTATTTTAAGTATGTTCTTGGATAGGAACATCTGACAAAAAATTACACTTGGTTTATATTCGAGTACATGGTGTTAAAGATAAGCTTATTTAATTTATTACAGCTAGACCTTTTTTTATATCCAGTTAATCTGAGGCTATGACAAATATCGATGAGCAAGAGCCTGCAATCGCCGTCATTGGAGGCAGCGGGCTTTACGAGATCGAAGGAGCTGAAAAGATTGATGAATACACAATAAGAACACCTTATGGTGATCCTTCAGACGATATAACTGAGTGTCGGATTGAGGGGAGAAGAGTATTTTTCCTTCCACGTCACGGTAAGGGGCATACGATCTTGCCCCATGAATTAAATCATAGGGCCAACTTCTGGGCACTTAAATCTTTAGGGGTTCGATGGGTCATTGCAGTGACGGCTGTGGGTAGTTTGCAGGATGAGTATGCTCCTAGGGATATTGTTCTTCCTGATCAGTATTTTGATAGAACAAGTCAACGGGATGAGTGTACTTTCTTTGGAGATGGGATTTGTGCTCATGTTGCATTTGGGGATCCTGTCAGTGAAGGATTACGCTCATTGCTTTTTGAGACTGCTAATAAAATGCACCAAGGGAAAGTACATGATGGGGGAACTTATGTGAATATGGATGGTCCGGCATTTTCGACTCGTGCTGAGTCTTTGAATAATCAAAAATTAGGTTTTGATGTGATCGGAATGACCAATTTGCCCGAAGCTAAACTGGCAAGAGAAGCTGAAATGGCTTTAGCTACTCTTTCGATGGTAACCGATTATGATTGCTGGAAAATTGAAGAAGATCCAGTCACTGCAGAAACGGTTATTGGTCACTTAAAAGCTAATGCTCAAGCAGCTAAGAAAATCATTCCCGTGGTAATCTCTCGAATTCCAAAGGAGCCGAACTGGCCCGAGCACACCGCACTTTCTAATGCAATTTTGACAGACTCTTCAGTTTGGCCAGAGAAGACAAAACTGAAGCTTGAGCCGATCATAGGGAGATTTTTATAGCGGTTAAATTCCATACGATTTAGCGACCTCCTCGGCAATTATTTGAATTCCTTCTTTCACAATATTATCAGATTGCGAAAAGGTGACCCTGATACATTCATGGCTGTGATCCCATTGTTCAGCTGACCCAAAGAAGAAATATTCTCCAGGAACGACTAGGACGTTTCTTTTCTTAAGTTTTTCGTAAAGTTTGATTGTTGTTATAGGTAACCCAGGAAACCAAAACCATAAAAAGAAAGCCCCCTCACTTTCATGAAGCTTGTAAGGAATAGTGTCGCCGAAAGCATCTTCTACATAAGAGCGAGCCCTTAACATACAATTCTTGTAAAATGGTTTGATGAGATTCTTGCTCATCGTAATTAACTCTCCACTTTCAATGAGCGGTAAGCTTAGAGCTTGACCGATGTTGTTATTTGCAAGACCAACAATGGCATTCGCTGCAGTTATGGCAGCTATTATTTTTTCTGAACCAATTACGATTCCAGTTCTAGTGCCAGGAAGACCAAGCTTTGATAAGCTAAGAGTTAAAATGATGTGTTCATCCCATATCGGAGTCGCCTCTGTAAAGATGGCTCCTGGAAAAGGATTTCCATACGCGTTATCAATGATTAGTGGAATATTTTTGGATCTAGAGATTTCTGAGAGTTGATTAATTTCTTGATCAGTAAGAACATTTCCACTGGGATTAGTTGGTCTAGAAACACAAATGGCTGCAATCTCATCGTGAATTTTAAGTTGCTTGAAGTCCACATGATACTTGAATTGGTTTTTCCCTTTTTCCTCTATTATAGCTGGTTGGGTTACGAAAATATTTTGAGTTATTCCCTGATTAGCATACCCGATATATTCAGGTGCCAATGGCAACAAAATTTTTTTCTGCTGACCATTTGCAAATTCTCCAGCAAGTATATTAAATAGAAAAAAGAAGGCAGTCTGTGCACCGGAGGTGACGGCTATATTCTTTGATTTTAAATCCCATCCATATTCATGGTTAAGACTTTTTGCTACTGCGCTTAAATATTTTGGATTTCCTGATGGGGGGTCGTAATTGACTAAGGTTGAATTGAATTCTTTTTCTTCTGATAAAAGTTCTACAGTTCGTTTTCTCCAAATAGATTGGACTTCTGGTATTGCAGCAGGGTTCCCACCTCCCATCATTCGCATGCTAGTTTGTTCATTGAGTGCTTTTCCCAAATCTTGCATGAGGTCTACGATCCCTCCTTTTTGTTCAAGTTTTTCCCCGAAAGTGGAAAATTTAAAATCAAAGCTCATCGCACGTTAGGGGGTTTTAGAATTAATGAGCGCATGTTGGATTTATTATTATATGAATAAAAATCATGAAAATGTGCAAATATGTAAAAAATGTGTTAAAATACAATTAACTATTAGATTTAATAGGGCGACAAATTAATTATTTATGGGCAACGAAAAACGAACCAGAGCAAGAAAAGCACGATCAAGAAGAGTAGACAAAAGAGCTATTGCGGATGGAAGTCGTCGCCGTCGTGAAGGCTCGGGTGCTGATAAGTCGCAAGAAGCTGAAGGAACGATTTCAGCTGTTTTGGCTGGTACGATGTTTAAAGTGAAATTGTCGAATGGGCATGAGCTATTAGCACATATTTCGGGCAAAATGCGTAAAAGATTTATTCGTTTGGTGGTTGGAGATAGGGTCAAGTTAGAGGTTTCGCCTTACGACATTGATAAGGCTCGTATTACATATCGATTAGGTTAAGGTTGCAGCATTTCTAATTGGTGCGAATTACAGGCTTGATCCTGTTTTTTTGAGGTTTATTTTTCTTACGGCTTATCTTGCCAGTTTCATCAGTTTCGCCTAGCCTCATGACATGGCCAAACCGGCTTTAGGAAAAGGATTAGGTGCATTAATTGGAAAAGTCAGTAAGGACAGTTCCAAAGCAACGCCCGTCAGTATGGATCCCGGGCCAGGAGATCGAGTGGTTACTGCTGTGCTTACAGACATTGTGCCGAGTCCACTACAACCAAGAAAGCATTTTAGTGATGGATCGCTGAATGAGCTTGTCGAGTCTATTAGAGAGCATGGAGTTATTCAGCCGCTGATTGTTCGGAAAGTTAAAAGTAAGCTGGAACTCATTGCCGGGGAACGGCGTTGGAGAGCCTGTCAAAAATTAGAAGTCGAATCAGTCCCTGTAATTTTTCGTGAAGCGAGTGATAGAGATGTTCTTGAAATGGCACTCATTGAAAATCTTCAGCGTGAAGATTTGAATCCTGTTGAAGAAGCTCAGGCCTATACCCGATTAGCAAAAGACTTTGGAATGACACAAGAGGAGATAGCAACAAGAGTTGGTAAAAACCGGGCGACAGTTGCTAATGCTATGCGGCTCCTTGACCTTTCGAGTGAGGTCCAAAAGTATCTTGTGGCTGGGCATATAAGCATTGGCCACGCTAAGGTTATTCTTGGTGTTAAGCTTAAAAATGAGCAGACTGTTCTTGCCGATCAGATCATTAAAAGCGGCATGACTGTTAGAGCGGCTGAAAAACTTATCAGTGAACATTTAAATCCTGACACTAAAAAAACAGTAACCTCAAGGAATAAGTCGCAAGGGCAGTTGTCGGCTGCTTTATCAAAGGTACAGGAAAGGTTGAGGGATAGGCTGTCAACGCAAGTGCAAATTCATCAAGGGGCAAAGAAGGGTAAGATTGAAATCGAATATTACAGTAACGAAGATCTTCAGCGCATACTTGAGCTGATCGGTGCGATCGATGCAGATTAGTTATAAGAGAATCTATACTCTTATTTCTTTTGCTATTCTTTCTGGCATTACATTTTTTCTTTTGGGGGCATGCAAACCCAATAAAAATAAGTTTTCAGGAGCTAATGCGTATCAGCATGTTCAGAAGTTGGTGAACTTTGGTCCTCGTATTCCAGGGAGCCAGTCCATTGAGAATGCGCGCATATACATAGAGGAAAAATTACAAGAATTTGGGTGGGTAACGGTTCGCCAACCATTCAATGATGACACTCCTAATGGATCTATGAAATTCATTAATCTTAGGGCGAGATTTCCCGTGCTTTCTGGTAAGGATATTGAGTGGAAGGATGGGGGAGGTATCATTTTATTATGCTCACATTATGATACTAAGATAATTGCAGGTGTTGAATTCTTAGGAGCGAACGATGGAGGATCAAGTACTGGAGTGTTACTAGAATTGGCTAGAGTTTTTTCTAATTTTCCCGAGATAGCAAAGGAAATTGAGCTTGTTTTCTTTGATGGTGAAGAGGCAGTAGTTGATTTTACGCCGACTGATGGCCTTTATGGGAGCCGACATTATGCAAAATTTTGGAGGAGTGCTCCAATTGATCAAAAGCCACAGTCAGCTTATGTCCTTGATCTAGTTGGTGATAAAAATATGCGTATTGATCCACCATATGATTCGCCATCAAATTTGCTATCGGAACTTTACAGAGCTGCTCAAAATTTAGGGCATAGATCTCTATTTGGAATATATCCTACACCGATAACTGATGATCATGTTCCTCTTAATGCAGCAGGAATTCCTGCATTGGATGTCATTGACTCACGATACATTAGCAAAGGGAAATGGCACACTTCTCGGGATAATTTAAAGTCAATTTCAGTAGATAATCAGACTTAACTTATCCAATCAATAAGAGGAAGTGGTGTTGATTAAGATACAGGGTCCTATATATAATAAAATT
>PVBE010467320.1_pt1 | contig 12070 bp, 7 predicted proteins | sample 1631181 | NCBI WGS metagenome assembly PVBE01 (sample SAMN08397723, study PRJNA350692) | Marine metagenome, whole genome shotgun sequencing project. | isolation source: water | place: Pacific Ocean | collected 2012-04 | reverse complement strand
GCAGCAGCCAGACGATAGAACTTCTTCGTCGAAGCCGTAGCTGTCGTCGGAGTCCACGTAATGGTGTCTAGACCACTGGTTCCCTCAAGATCAGTCCATGAGTACGAAGCCGTACCGTCAGTACTGGTAGTGCGGGCTGCAGTCGCAGTCGACGTCGCCACCGCTGTAATCGGGCTGACATCAGTCGATGCGGTACCGGCGGCACCAGCGATCGTCAAACCGCGGAGGGAAGTTGTCCCATCCCACAGCGTGAACGTGGTAGTCGACGGAACAGTCTGGACTGTCCAACTTGAACCGGTTGTCGGTGTCGTACCCGCAGCCGCCGCGTTGACAACGGCATTGGTTCCACCATCGCCCGTTGAGAGGACGCCATTACCCATGTCAGTGAAGATGACGTCGTCACCAACGGCTAGGCCGTGAACGGCCAGGGTGGTGCAAACCGCCGGGGTTACAGCGGTACAAGCAAGACCGCCAGGCAGCGTGCTTGAGGACGCGAACGTCCCGGCGTTGCTGGCAACAGTGTCGCCGTACTGGTCGTAGACAGTACCGGTGTAGGTACGGGTAATGCCTGTAACGGCATTGGCCAGACCTGAGGTAGCTGTCGACGTAAGCCCCGAAGTTGTAGCAACTGCGGCCGTGTCAAGGTAGTTGAGAGTGAAGGTCATGTTTGACCCACTGTCAACCATGTTGCCGGAGTAGCTGTCCAACACGCCACCGTCGTTGATCGCCCCACCGGTCAAGTCGGTCAAGACGACAACATCGTTATAGACGTCACCGACGGCGGTGTTCGGATTGGCAGGTCCTGTGATGGTGAACGACACCGCGCCAGTAGCGTCGGTGAGACCTATCTCCGAGGTCGCCATCGTCACGTTCCCGCTCTGCAGGGCGAGGATGTCAGTAGTGAACGTACGGACTACGTCCATCTTGACCTTGCGCAGGGGGGTAGCAACATTGCCTGATGTCGCAGCAGTACCGTCCGTCAGCTGACAGCTAATGGTGGTGACAGCAGCGTACTTGCTCACATGCGTCGCCACGCCACCAGCCATACTCGTGTTGGCCGGGGTGTCCATTGTGCACCTGGTCTCAGATGCAGCGGCAGTCGCAGCCACGGTGACTGAGCTGTAGTCGGTGCCCGTACCGTTGACGTCGTTGTCATATGTGGTACCAGCTGCTGCGGTCCACGCGTAGTAGACGTCGGAACCCTCATAAAGGGTTGCATAAGGGTCGGTCTGCACGGCCGTCGGCACCATGTTTCCAAGGGCGTTGGTCGTCGGCTCACCGGTATCGATGTAGCACTTGGTGATCGACGCTCCCGTTGCAACTGAATCGTCACAGATACCTGTTGACAAGAACGCTGCGTTGCCAACAACAGCCGAGGTCGTCCAGTAGAAGACGTCCACCGGAGTATCAGCGATTGCAGCGAAGCTCGAGTCACGGTCACTTACCGACAGGGTCGGCGTATGTGCACCAGCGTTGGTGTACAGGCTGGCCTGGAGCCACAGACCTTCAGGACGTGCGTTGGTCTGATCCAATGCCGTTGTCATGAAAGTTGCCATTGCAGCACGGGTCATATCACCCGAGGGGTTGAAGGTAGTTGCCGAAACTCCGTCATGGATGCCCATGTCGTAGAGCTCCTTGATGGCGTTTGCACCCTCAACGGTGACAGAACCGGCATCGATATCGGTGTAGTTGTACTTACCAGTACACGCAGTGGTGCCGGCGCAGTCGCTGTTCACGTAGGTCACCGCAGCGGCCGTCAAACCAGCGGCATTGTCAGCGTCAGACTGGCCGCCAGGACCGGCCTTAACGTTCTCAAGGAACCGCTCGATGAACATCGCCATCTCTTCACGGGTGACGTTGTCATCCGGAGCGAAGGTGGTAGCAGTCTTGCCGTTTGAGATACCCAACTCGCCGATCTGGTTGATGGCCAACTGGATCTCATCAGACTTATCGCTGATGTCGGTGAAGCCCTGGTCGACTCCTGCACCGAGCGTGCCGCCAGCCGGACCCAGTGCACGGGTCAAGTAGAGGGCCATCTGCCAGCGGGTCACCGAGTCGTTGGGCGAATAGGTCGTCGCCGTTGTACCCGTGGTGATGCCGAACATGGCGATGCAGTCGACGTCAGTAGATGTGGTGTCGGTGAAACCAGCAGCCGGAGCAGCACCTGTCGGGCAAGCCGCGTAGGTCGCATCCGAGCCGACGGTGGTGATCGCCGTGGTTGCTGGAGCTGCCGTAGCCGGCGAACTCACGATTGTCGGTACCAACGCCGCCATCACAGCTACCGCTGCGAGGACGCCGAACCGACGCTTCAAATGGGAAAGCATGTTGCCTCCATAGTTGTTGATAGATACCCGAGCTGCCCGCCCCCTCAGAGAAGGCAGCCCACTCGTTGCCCTAAAGGGTAGAGACGACCGACGAGGCAGGTGTCGATACCTTGCAAAGCCGATGTAAAGCAACCGTAAAATACGGTTTCTGAGGCTGAAAACCCCTAAAAATCGGACCATCCAGCATCCATCTAGTTCTACCCGTGGCTGCAGACCACGCCGTCTGTGGCCTCACAGCGGACCCAGGAGGTGTCATCTCCACCCCCGGGCAGGAACTGCACCTCGACCACTATCGGGCCGCCCCTCACCAACACAGCCTGATCGAAGCCTTCGGCCTGGAGTGCCGAAAAGAAGACAACCGAGTTTCCCTGCACGATCACAGTGACTGAGCCACCACGGGCCGAGACGATCCTGTACTCCCGAACTACGATCGAGTACTCCTCTCTGCCAATACGGTCTGAATCACCGACCGAACTAACAGTGAACACATACCGACCCGACCCGGTTGGCGTTCCCTCAAGGTAGCCCTCAGCAGTCAAATTCAGTCCAGCAGGAAGGTCGCCCGATTCGACCTGCCAGACAAATGGAGCTGAATCGTCTATCACCAACCGAGTCCGGTACGCGACCCCGGTCCGCCCGTCAGCAAGCACCGAGGCGGCCATGACAAGCGGTGCCGGTGGCTGAGTAGTCGTGGTCGACACAGGCGCAACAACCGTCGTAGTAGCAGCCGGTGGCTGAATAGTCGGCGGCGGCTTAGTAGTCGTGGTCGACACAGGCGCAACAACCGTCGTAGTAGCAGCCGGTGGCTGAGTAGTCGTTGCCCTCATCCGCGGCAGGGTGGTGGGGGTTGGCTGGGCCCTGGCCAGCACCTCGATACGGCCCCCCTGGGGGAACACCTGCAGGTCCACCAACTCGACCGCAGCGTTAGCCACATAGGTCACCCCGATAGTTGCCACAACCCACACCAACACAACGAACATCCTTCGCATGCACCCACAAGTATCGTCACAGGTGGGCCGCCATGCCATCCTCTGGTGAGGGAAAGCTCAAAAAGTGGCCCGAAGGAGTAGAAATGACCGACATTCTGGTGATCGAGGATGACCAGCGCATTCGCGAACTGGTTTGCAACCACCTGGCTCGTGACGGTCACTCCGTGAAAAGCGAGGGAACTGGTCTAGAAGGCCTGCGCACCCTCACAGCCGACCCGCCCGACGCCCTGGTACTGGACCTGGGACTACCTGACCTTGACGGCCTGGACCTGCTCAAGATGATCCGAGCGGTCTCCGAGTTACCCATACTGGTGCTGACTGCCCGAGAGGATGAAACTTCCATCTTGAATGCCTTTGCCGGGGGTGCCGACGACTATGTGGTCAAACCCATCTCAGGCCCGCAACTCTCGGCTCGCATTACAGCGCTCCTGCGCCGAGGACCACCCGAAACCGGCGACATGCTTGCCGTGGGTGGCCTCGAGATACTTCTCGGCCCCCGTCGGGCCAGCCTCAACGGCAACGCCTTGGAACTCACAGCAAAGGAGTTCGACGTGCTGGCCTACCTGGCAGCCCGCCCCGGGACCGTCGTACCAAAGGACGAACTGCACGCAGCCGTCTGGAAGGCTCCCGCCGGCACCGAGGGACGCACCATCGACGTACACCTCTCAACCATCCGCAAGAAGCTGGGCGAACGCCCCGATGACGAACACCGCTATCTGCACACCGTCATCGGAGCCGGCGTCAGCCTCTCAGACCCCGGAAACCGGGACTAGAACCCATGCGCAGGCGCCTGGCATGGGTGTTTGTAGCCCTAGCAGTCATGTTGGCTGTGGGCTTCCTCGTCCCGCTGGGCCGCTCAGTGCACTCCCAGGCCCGCCTGAGGGCCATTGCTGGCGCTCAGTCAGATGCCCGCGGTGTAGCCACTGCCTTAGCCGCTGTGGCGGGCTCCACCGGCAACATTCCCGGCATCACCGAGGTGGAATTTATTCTGACCTCCTTCGGCTCACCTGACCTGATGGTCCTCCTCTCCAACGGAACTGTCCTTGGCTCCAACATTCCCATCGAACAAGCCCTTGAACTGGCAATGACTGGCTCGGTGGTTGCCGAAGTGGATGGCGGAGCAGCCGCTGTAGTACCGGTCACCTTTGGTGACAGTGGTGACCTGATCGTTGTCACTGCCTTCGTCGACAACAACACCCTGCGAGAAGGCGTCACATCCTCGTGGCTCATACTCACCGCCCTCGGCCTGCTCGTGGTCATCGGCTCTGTGCCACTGGCAGACCGCTTCGCCGCCACCATTGTGCGACCAGTGCGTGACCTCTCTGATGCTGCCCATCGCTGGGCTGACGGCGACCTCAGTGCCCGCGTTGCACCAGGCGGCCCGCCGGAGGTGGTCGAGAGCGGAAGGGCCTTTAACCAGTTGGCTGAGCGTCTAACGGACTTGTTGACAGCTGAACGTGAACGCGTTGCAGATCTCTCACACCGCCTCCGCACCCCGCTGACTGCCCTGCGCCTTCAAGCCGAATCTGCCAAGGATCCCAAGGACCGGGCTGCATTGATCTCTGATGTGGTGCACCTGGAGGGAGCCGTTACCGCCATGATCGAAGACGTGCGCCGCAGCGACAGCGACGGTGCCGCCAGCTCCGACCTGGCCGAAGTCGTAGAAGCACGCATGGGCTTTTGGCAGGTGGTCTCGGCCGCTCAGGACCGCTCAGCCACCATGACGCGACCCGATGATCCCGTGCCAGTGGGTGTAACTGCAGCCAACGTATTGGCAGTGCTCGACAACCTGGTTCAAAACGTACTCACCCACACCGTCGCTGGAACCGCCTTCACGGTCACCGTGACCACCCAACCACCCACCCTCACTGTGACAGACGAGGGAACCGGCCTTACCTCGGCCACCGCCTTTGCTCGCGGGTCCAGCGGTGGAGGTTCAACCGGCCTGGGCCTTGACATCGTGCGCCAAATAGCTGAAGGCGCTGGGGGCGCTGTCATCCTGGGAAGGGGCCCGGGTGCCTCCATCGCCGTACGCTTTGGCACAGCCAACAGCTCTGAGGATGCGACCTGACTCCCTTGCCGAAGAGTTAGGAGTCGTCGAACTCCTCTGCTGATGCCACACCAGCCACCCCCAGGTCCAAGCCCTGCCACTGATGCTGGGCTTGGCGGAGAAAGTAACTGTCGTCGATACGCCAGGTGTGGCCGCGGGTGGTTCGACGCAACAGGTAGCCGAACGGATGTGTGCGCCAGATAGTACCGCCGATCCGGGCCACGTCGTCTATGAGTGCCGCGTCGACGCCGCGGGGTATGCCGCGCCAACCACACGCTTCACGCAGCACCGCTGCCCTCACAAGCAGCGTCCCGCCGCTGAGCGTACGGCTTGGTGCCTCACCGGCTCCCAGGCTCCTGCGCAGTGTGACATCGGAGCTTTCCAGGTAGACGAACTCGGATCCCTTGCCGACCAGGTCGGCACCCGAATAGCGCGCAGCCAAGACAAGGTCTGATAGGTGTTCGTGGCCGTACCAGTCGTCGTCGTCCATCTTGGCTACCCATTCGCCTTCGGCCATGGCGCTGGCCTGCGACAGCACATGACCGAACACAGTGTCGGCTGGTGCTCGCAATACCTTGAGGTTCAGGCCATCGGAGGTCACCGGGTCGTGGGCCTCAAAGCCATCGCCGTGCAGGGCCAAGATGAGTTCCGTGTTGGGATGGTCTTGGGCGGCAAGGATCCCCACTATGCGCTCAACGAGTGCTGGGCGGTTGGTTGACACCACAACTGACACCGATGGTGCAGGCTGGACCGGCAGGCCGGCAGCGGCCCTCACCTGGGCTAGGCGTGCCGGCAGTGAATGTGTGTTGAGCGTGATGCGCCGCTGGGCCACCGACACTGCTTCGCGGAAGGTGGGATCAGTCAGATCCTCTTCGTCGATGCCAGCCAGAGCGACAACCAGATCGGCCCCCAGCCAGTGCGCGGCACCCTCGGTGTCGCCCAACAGCACCGGCACGCCCGAAGCCGTCAACTCCAGCAGGCGGGCTGCTGCTTTTGCTCCGTCCACGCGCTCCACCCGCACGCCGAGTGCTGTCCGGGCGCTGCGAATGCGGTCCTCGGGCCAGGCCATCTCCGGTGGGTCGACAACGGTTGCACCAGAACCCACCGGTAAGAACCCACCGGGGTTGAATTGCAGATGGTTCACTGGTCCAGCTAGGGGAATGCCCGAGATGGCCCCCAGATGAACCACTGGAACATCTACGTCATCCAACGTGGCGACAGCCGCATCGGGGGCGGCAACCACCACCTCGCAGCCCTCGTTCTTCTTTGCCGCTGACCCGCTCCACGCCACTGCTCCTGGCAGATGCCCGCTACTACCGGCCAGGCGCACCCAGCCGGGCACGACAAGTGCCACGCGCCCGGCGACCTCGGTCCGGCGGGCGTCGCGCCTGCGCAACATACGCAGCTTTGCGCGACGTGCCACGTTGGCGAACCCCCGGACAGTCCAGCGAATCATCGCTACCAGGTCATTGGCTGAACGCACCGACAACAGCTTGCGGCCCACCTTGGCGGCCAGCACCAGAACCGGAGGGTTGTCGACCGGCTTGAACGCCTTTGCCAGCCGCGTCCTACGACCAGAAAGGCCCAGCGCCTCAGCTGACATCTCCCGCTCACCGAACAACTCCGCCGCCGTCGCCCACCGGTCAACCGCTCGCGCATCTGATGCCCGGCGCAGTGCCCGGGTGTAGGCCATGCGCACCTCACCTACTCCTTCAACGCTGGAGCGCACCACGCCCCTTCCCGCAAGGCCCCGCAGCAGTGATGCCACGTCAGTTACAGTCAGGTCTATCCCCGGTGGCACTTCCAGGCGGACTGCGGCATCGGGTATGTCAGCGAGCAGGTCTTTGGACATTACGACTCGCGGGTCGGGCCCGTACTGGCGTTCAATGTGCACCGCGTCGGGGTGGTCGGCGGGGATTGAGACCCCTACGACCAGGTCGTGGAAGCCCGATGCCAACACGTTTTCGACCTGGCCGGCGACGTCTTCATAGGTGCGGCCCGAGGCGTCCACTGCCACGGTGACCATAGGCACCTCAAAGCTGCGTCCCGGCAGTGACTTTCTGAATCCCTTCTCGGCGATCAGGTGAGCCAGGCGGTGGGCCTGTTGTAGTTGTGATTCTTTTTCGGCCGGGTCGGGCCCTGAAGCGCCTTCGCCCTGGTGCCAGGCCAGTGCCTGCCTCTCAGGCACCAGCAGCCCGCCCCGGTTGAAGGCCCTGTAGCCCATTTCGGTGTCCTCGCCGCCCCACTGGTTGAACGAGCCGTCAAAGCCGCCGATTTCTTCGAAGAACTCGCTCCGGACCCCAAGGTTGCCTCCGGTGACGACGCGGAATAGGTCGTCGTCTCCTGACGTGAGTCCGTTGGTGCGGCTCATGTGGAACTCGATCCACTGGGGTGATGAGACGCTGCGTCCCGCTACGGCTTCCTCCACTGAACTAGCAGCAGCCAGGTCGCCGGGCGTGATCCCGTCGAAGTCCACGTGGTGGCGAAAGCCCAAGGTGAATGCCCGATCGGCTACGTGGTGCCAGCGGGCGTGGGCTTCTATGAGGCCCGGTTCAGGAACCATGTCGCAGTCCAAGAAGACCAGTACTTCGCCGGTGGCAGCGGCAGCGCCCAGGTTGCGGGCCCGAGCCAGTCCGAAACCGTCGTGCACCTGGGCGACCACGCGTGCCTCAAAGGGCGCCCCGGCCGGCACGGTGATGGGAGGGGCGGAGCCGTCGTCGGCGACAATGACCTCCAACAGGCCAGTCGGGTATGTCTGGGCGGCCAGGCCTGCGAAGGTGAGCGCCAGTTCTTGTTGGCCGTGGTAGCAGGGGATGACCACGCTGACTTGCTGCGTGGGCTGCCAGGCACCTAGGTCGGGTACCTCAAGGGTGCGCCAGTCGTTGCCGCATACGGCCCCGCTAATGCCGTAATCAGTGCCCGTTGGGCCGTCTGTCTCATCCATGCCGACCATTAGCCAACCACGTGGCGGCGCAAATCGGCACCTGTGAGCACTCCGTAGTCCCCCACTGCTATCGACGCGTGGCTCAAAGCGTCACTATCGACAAAGGCGGGCATGCGACCAAAGCGCACCACCACCAGGTCCTCATCGGGTACTTCTGCCAGGTCATCGGATGTGGCGACAACAGCTGGGGGTAGTCCCCACGCATGTGAGATCCACGTGGGCCACGGCACCCCTGGCACATGCCACACAACTTCTTGGCCGTCCGGTGGTTCAACGGCGGCAACAAGGTCACCGGCCTTCGATGGTTTCTCGAAGTAGTCCCGGTGGAGGTCGTCTGCCGACACGGCAAAAAGCATCGAAACCGCTACAACGACGACACCCACCTCCACGAAGCGTCCCGCCAGGAATCCTGTCGAGCGGCCCAACCAGTCACCAAACAGCGAGAACAGTGCCACGAAGCCTGGGAACAGTGCCATGAGCACCGGGAAGTTCCAGTAGTCGTGGCGCCACGCGTTGTCAGCAGGAACTAATGCGAACACCACCACCATCAAACAAAGCGCTCCGGTCAGGTAGCGGCTGCGGTCATCCCAGAGGCCCGCTGCGAACGCCGGCAAGGCCGCCCCCAGGTACCACCATGGCAGCAGCCCTCGGGCAAAGCGCCACTGTCGCTGGGCGAACTCTCCCCATGTCCAGTCCATGCCCACCCGGGTGCCTGCATGGTCAGCTAGTTCACCTAGGCCGGCCCCCTGGAACACCCAGAGCGCTACGACTAGAGCTCCAAGCACTAGCCCCGCAGCGACGCGCCTCGTGGCCTGGCGCAACCCGGATCGGCGCAACAGCCACAACCACAGCAGGGGCGCCAGGAACGCCCCATGCCACGAAGCCGCAACCGCGACCAGTGTCGCCACCGCCGCTGTGGTAGCTCGACGCCGCGACCGCCGCTGTGAGGCCCGCCAGATCGCTCCCACCATCAACAGGTTCGGCAAGAACCCGAGGCCCAGGCGCCCATACACCCACCAAAACGGTGTGGCTACCGCCACGGCGGTAGCAGCCACCACTGGCAGGGTGGCAAAGCCCAGGCGCCGCCCGACCCGCACGAAGGCCGGCACTGTGGCCAGACCCGCCAGGTAGGAAACAGACTTGAGGACTCCGAGGCCCTGACCGAACACGGCTGACACGGCTACGTGTATCCAGGTCAGGAGCGGCGGATGGTGCGTGTAGGGAACCTCTGAGAAGGGCTGCCAGTCGGCCCCCCATGACGAATCCGACGGGCCCAGATCCCAGAAGTTGGCGACGTGCAGAGCGAACTGGCCAAGCACCCTGCCCTCGTGGCTGTCGCCCAGCGCCAGGCCGAACGAAGCCTTCCAGGACCACCACAACGCCGCCACCAACAGCACCATCAGCGCGAACGGTGCCGTTCGCCAGTGCATGGAACCCACAGCTCCCTTCGCCTTCGCCGCCTGTCGGTGCATCGCCTCACGATAGTGTCGACCGACGTGGCTGAGCAGGCGACGGTTGCCGGTTGGGTCGGCTCGGCCAACCTTGGCGACGAGCTGGTGTTCTCGATCCTGCGCGGCCTGCTGGCTGACAGGGGCGTAAGCGTTTCAGTGCCGTCGCTGAAACCAGCTGAAACGACAGCCACCCACGGTGTCGAAGCGTTCGGCCACCTGAACCCGGTCTCCTTGCACTACCACCTGAGGGCCGCTGACGCCATGGTGTTCGGAGGCGGTGGCCTGCTCCAGGACGAGACCGGGGTCTGGAACCTGCCATACCACCTGGGTCGAGTCCGCGCTGCCCAGCGCACCGCCACGCCGTGGGCCGGTATAGGCCTGGGTGCCGCAGGTCTCACCACCCGGCTCGGCCGCTCGCAGGTACGACGGGCCCTTGTCGGCCACACTGCCATAGCAGTGCGCGACGAGGCCTCCGCAGACGCACTCTCCACCCTTGGTATTGAACGCGTCGTCCACTCAGCTGACCTGGCATGGCTAGCTGACCCACCCACCTCAACTGCTGCCACTGGAACACTCGGCGTGTGCCTGCGGGCTCCTCAGACAGCTCGCCTGTTACCGGCCGCTGTCGGCCCCCGGGGTCGCCTCACAGAGGACCTGGCTGCCGCCATCGCCAAAGCCCTTGACGCCACCGCTAGTGCCACCGGCCTCACTACCCGCTTCATTGCCTTTGAGGCAGGCGCTGACGACCTGGTCCACCGCCAGGTGGCCGACCATATGGAGACCCCTGTCGAGACTGAGGCCCCCGGCCTTTCCGACGTGCTTGGCATTGTTGGCTCCACTGAGGCCATGGTCACCATGCGCTACCACGGTGCTGTCGCTGCAGCCCTCTCGGGTACCGGTGTCGTGACCCTTGACTTCTCCCCCAAGTTGGGTTCCCTCGCAGCCGACCTGGGGGCCGCCTGCTGCCACCTCTCCCCGAGTAGCCCCGAAGGCCTCTCAAGGCTCCCAGGGGCCGTCTCAGCCGCCTTGGCGGCCCGTGGAGCGCTCCCTGGGGCTGTGGAGCGCCTGAGGGCCCTTGCGGTGCGCAACGTCGACGTGCTCGACGACCTGCTTGCCAGAGGGGTTGTCGACCGGTGAGGGTCGCTCGCCTGGCCTGGTTAGCCGTGTTGGTGGCCGTAGCCGCATGGCTTGTGGCCAGCCGCTGGTCAGAAGTGACCGACCTGGTCGCTGACGCCCGGCCACTTGCCCTGGTGGGCGTTTTGGCTGCCTCGGTGCTGTTGTTGGTACCTAACGCCGTGTTCTGGTCACTGGCTCTTAGGAGCCTCGGTGAGAATGTCGCCACGACCACTGTGGTGCATGCCGCTTCGCGCACCCTTTTGGCCCGCTACCTGCCCGGAGGCGTCTGGTACGCGGCGGGACGCAGCGTGCTTCTGGCAAGCCGCGGGGTTCGCCCCTCTTCACTTGTCGCTGTGAGCGGCCTGGAGTTGGGATTGGGTGCCCCCACAGCCCTCGTGGTCGGAGGTCTCTTGCTGGCAGGCTCAGTAGACGTGCCAGCCTGGGTGCCGTGGCTGGGGGCCGCCGTGTTGGCGGCCGCTGTCCTCGTGGCCCGGCCTCTGCTCAACCGCATGCTGGGCTGGTGGTCCAATCGCCGCGGCCAAGCCACCCCCCGGCCGCTCGCCACAGCAAACCTGGTTGGCCTCGTAGCTATCATGGTCGCCTACTGGCTTCTTATGGGCACCGTGTTTTGCGCCTACCTGGGGTCCATGCGGGCCGACATCGGATGGGTTGAGGGCGCGGGTGCGTTCCTCGTCTCGTGGGGTGTTGGCTTCTTTGCGATCTTTGCCCCTTTGGGCCTCGGGGTCTCTGAGGCTGGTTTTGTCGCCATCGTTGGCTGGGGGGTGAAAACAGCTGTGGTGGTGGCGGGCTTTAGGGTGGTGGTGCTGGTGCGCGACGTCGTTCTCACCGCTGTGGGCGAAACCCTGGCCCGCCGTCGAAACAACTAGCCTGACAGGGCTTCTAGTTCGTCGACTAACACGTCAACTACCTGGGCTGAGGGCTGCTCCTCACCGAATGCCGCTGGTTGCCGCCAGGCCTGCGGGTCAGCCACGAAGGCTTCCACTATCTCTTTGTCGTAGTGCGACAGCACCACGTTGGCGCCGATGCCGTCTGGTCGTTCAGTGCGGTCACGCCACAGCAGCGTCGGCACTCCCAGGCGGGCGCATTCCTCTTGTATCGACCCTCCGTCGGTTACCACGAATGGTGCCGCTGCCAGCATGGCGGTGAACTCCGCGTAGGACATGAGCCCAGAGGTG
>PVBE010103087.1_pt1 | contig 12070 bp, 12 predicted proteins | sample 1631181 | NCBI WGS metagenome assembly PVBE01 (sample SAMN08397723, study PRJNA350692) | Marine metagenome, whole genome shotgun sequencing project. | isolation source: water | place: Pacific Ocean | collected 2012-04 | reverse complement strand
GGGTCGAGCAGCTTGTGTCCAGAATATTCGGATACAAGGCGCGAAGCGCACGGAATAGTGGTGCTATTTCGAAGCTTTGCAACGCGGTAGCCGGATATTCTGGGCGCAAAATGCCGAGTCATGACTTGTTCAGAGGTTCCTTAGCCTGCATATTGCGCCGGCATCGCGAGAGTCGGCAGAATTCGCACCGACTATCAACGCATTACCGGGCAGGCGTCGTTCGCCCGGTCCAATATGCGGCTTAGATCACCGCCGTCGCGTCGATCTCGATCATCAACTCCGGCGTGTACAGGGATGCGACTCCGAGCAGTGTACTCGCCGGCGCCGGCAAATCGCCGAAAAAAGTAGCCATTGCGGGCGCGAGGTCCTCCAGACACGCCGGGGTGTAGTTGACGATAAAGTACCGCATGCGAACTAGGTCCTTGACCCCCGCACCCGCCGCCTCGAGCGCGAGGCGCAGGTTGTCGAGGGCCTTTTCTACCTGGATCTTGAAATCGCCAACGCCGACGACGTTGCCCTCGGTGTCGAAAGCCACTTGTCCGGCGACATGGATCGTAGTGCTGCCGGTACTGGTCACGACCTGCGTGTAGACGTTGCTTTGGGGCGCATACAAAGTGTCGGGGGTGAGGTGTTTATTTGGCATCGGATCTCCTCTCGGTCGATTGTAGAAGTGGTCTCAAAATAATCGGCAACCGCGGATAATTTTGAGACCGCTTCTAGTTGTAACGTTTACGAATTTCGCGCGGCTAGATTTTGCTGCATGATTTCAGCGAAGCTCTCCAGCACCCGCAGGGTCAATCCCCAGATCACGTGGTCGCCGTAGCGGATCCCGGGGAAACGCGTCCGCGTACCGAGCAAAGGATATTCCAATTCGGTCGCGGCCGCTTCATCAAAAAGATGATGAAGCGGTACCCAGAAGACACTGTCGACTTCGTGCCGCTCACGGACCGTAGCAGTCGCCCGCGCGGCGGCGCCTACGAAGTAGACGAACGGAGACAACAACGCGAGTTCCTGCCTTTCGATCGACCGTACCGGTAACGGCCCGATGAGGTGATCGGTCTTTAGCTCGAGACCGATCTCTTCGAATGTCTCCCGCTCTGCCACCGCACTCGCGTTCGGATCGGACGGACCTGCACGCCCACCCGGGAAAGCAACCTGCCCAGACCAGGGATCGCCGCGGCGTTCGGCGCGCCGGATAAAACAGACGTCGAGGTCGTTTTCACCTTCTGCGAGAATCATCGCGACCGCGGCCTGGCCGGGATGAGGTTCGAACGCCGCTGGCTCGTGCGGCCGGCTCCGCAGGGTCGCGCGGATTTCGTCGATGGTTAACATAAACCAGAGTTATTCATCACGGCCAATGCGAATAATCAGCCGGGAGACGTATTGTGACAAAGCGCGAGTCGCCCGGCGAACGGCGACGCTCACGCGGCCGAAGACGTTGCGACGGCTTTTTGCGCATCGGCAAACGCTGCCCCAATCTGTTCGATCTGAGCCGTCGTGTGGGCGCTGCTGACACTGCATCGCAACAGATAGCTGCCATTCGGTGTGGCGGGAGGAAATACCAGGTTGACGTACACGCCGCGTTCCAATAATCCGGTCCACAATGCGAGTGCTTCGTCGACGTTCGTCAGCATCGCCGCGATCACCGGACTCGGTTCCGGGCCGAGCGTGTAACCGAGTTCCGTCAATCGCGTGTAAAGGCGGTTCGCATTTCGCCACAAGCTATCGCGAAGTTCCGGCCGGCGCTGCAACACCGCTAATGCGGCGCGTGTAGATGCGATCACCGACGGACACATCGACGCGGTGAACACGTAGGGCCGGCTCGATACGCGGATCAGTTCGAGTTCCGGCAGATCGCTGACGCAGAATCCTCCGGTGGCGCCGAGGCTCTTGCTGAAGGTTCCGGTTATGAAGTCGACGCTATCGTGTTCGCCGCTGACTTCGGCGAGCCCGCGTTGCCCGAGAACACCAAGAGAATGCGCTTCGTCGATGAGAAGATACCCGCCGTACTCGCGCTTGACCGCGGCGATTTCCGACATTGGCGCCCGATCGCCGAGCATGCTGTAGATCCCCTCGATGACTATCAAGGCATCGGCGGCCCGGTCGCCAAGACGGCGCATGCGCTTGGCCAGGTCGTCGGCGTCGTTGTGTCGAAACCGGATCACTTCTGCCCCACCCATCTGGCAGCCGTCGTAGATACTCGCGTGGCAATCGCCGTCGATCACAATCACGTCATCGCGATCGGTCAAGGCCGACAAAATACCCAGGTTGGCAAGGTAACCGGTGGAGAAAACAATAGCGGCCCGCCGACTGAAGAATTCCGCGATGTCGCGTTCCAGCGCGACGTGACTCGCGAAAGTACCGTTCGCCATACGCGACCCGGTGGTCCCCGTGCCTTCTAGCCGGACCGCTTCTGTTGCCGCCGCGACGCACTCTGGGTCGAAGGTCAGACCGAGATAGTTATTCGTCCCGGCGAGGATCGTCGGGCGCCCGCCGACGATCGCTTCAGTAGGCGAAAGGATACGTTCGACGACGACGTTGAAAGGTTGGGCACCGGTTTCATCCAGTTCTTTCCGTCGAGTCGCAAGCGCTTCGAATTTGCTGAATAAACTCATCGTGCACTACCAAGCAGTTTTTGGAGTTCGTCTGTTAAGTCTTTCACCGTATAGACGTTTGGAAGAATATTCAGTGGAATGGAAATATCAAATTCGTCCTCGACTTCGAGCAGAACTTCCATTAGCTGGGCTGAATCGATGCCGAGATCGCTCGCCAACATCGTATCCTCATCGACAGTGCCGTCGGCAGTCATATGCCTCTGCAATACCGTGCAGAGTTTTGTCAGGCTTTCCTCGTACGATTGCATCGTTTTCGTCCCCGGTGCGAGCCCTCAGCAGCTGCACCAACGCGTCACTCTCGCGGTTAGTGCCCCGCCAATGCCAACGTTAGACCCTCGACGAATGATGTGCGGGGCTCCCATCCTGTTGCGGCGGTGAAGGCCCTATTATCACATACCCAGCGGGGGTGCCTGAGTTCCTTGAGTTTCCAGGGCGTCAGCATAGGCTCATAGCCCGCGATCTGCGCCAGTCGCAGGTTAGCTGCCGCCGCAACATCGAGCAGGGCGGAGGGTACGTGCACGCGACGTACGGGACGTTTCGCCACAACGGCCACGATATCTGCGATATCGTCCATCGAATAGCCATCGTTGCGGCCGTCATCCAGTTCGTAGACGCCGGTGACCGGCGTCGGGCTATTCAACCACCGGTCAATGGCGGATACCAGATCGGCGATGAATATCAAGGAGAACCGGGCATCGCGATCTCCCCATAGCGGCGCGATCCCTCGCGCCATTACCTTAAACAAAGGCAACAATTCCCGATCACCCGGGCCGTAGACAGCGGGCGGCCTCAACGCCAGCCAACTAACCTCACCGCCAGCTTTTTCGAGCGCGAGCTCTCCAGCGTGTTTGCTGGCCGCATATGGTGAGACCTGCGGCCGAGTCGCCGCGAGGGAAGAAACTAGTAGAAATCTGCCGACGCCCGCTTCTTCCGACGCCACCTGCGCCAATCGTCCGACCGTCTCGGCGTTGTTGCGCATGAACGTCGATGCCCGGACGCCGCGCACAACACCGGCGCAATGCACCACGGCACCGCAGCCGCGCAGCAGTTCTTTAAGGCTCGCGGTGTCCGCCAGTGAGCCGGCTATACGCTCGATCTCTGCCGGTAATGGTTTATCGAATGAGGCCGGCCTGACAAGCGCCCGTACGTGCCAACCGTTGTCCAGAAGCGAACGAACGACGGCGCCCCCGATAAAGCCGGTCGCGCCGGTTACGGCGACGCTGGGAAGCATACTTGGGCGAGGGTTCGCTTGTTGGCAAACGGGAAGCGTTCTTGGACTATTTGATCGCCGTATAGCTGCCGGCGCGCGGGACTTCCCGCTAGCCGGCGGCCAGTTTTCGGGATGTTTGTCCCCATCGCGTGCGATCAATGAAATCCGCGCGCGTTCTAAAGCGCGATAACTTACCGGACGAGGTCCGGATGAGCGTGTGTAACGGTACGAGGTCGACGATACAACCAATGCCCAACTCAGCGCGTATCGTGCGGTCCATGCGTTCGATTAGTTTCCGTCGTTTTTCGATATCCGATTCACGGCACTGAATAACCACCACCGCTTGCTCTTGACCGTCGGGCGCCGATACCGAAAACGCCGAGGCGTCGCCCGGCCTAACTTCGGGTTGTTGCTCGGCCAGATACTCCAAGTCCTGCGGCCATATGTTTCGGCCGTTGATGATAATCAAGTCCTTCTTGCGCCCAGTAATCATTATCTCGCCATCGACACAGTAGCCGATGTCACCGGTATCCAACCAACCGTCTTCCGACAGCACCTCCGGGTGGTTGGTGCTGTCACCGAAATAGCCGGACATCACGCTCGGTCCACAAACGAACACACTGCCGCAGTGCCGATCCGGTAGCTCAATGCCGTTTTCGTCCCGGATGACAACCTGATGCCCCGGCAGGGGCTTCCCGCAATTGACGAATTGGTTTGCGCGCCCGATCTGGGAATCTACAAGTTCGTTATCGATCGGCACCGCCCGCTGCGCTTCACTCAAATGTTTTCCGTCGACCCATTCCGACTGCAGGCCGCGGTTGAGCGGTGCAAAACTAACTGCTAATGAGGACTCGGCGAGGCCGTAGCAGGGTAAGAACGCACGCTGGTCGAAACCGCACGGCGCCAACGCTTCGGCGAACCGCGACAGCGGCTCCGGACGAATAGTTTCCGCGCCTACGCCCGCCACACGCCAGGCACTCAGGTCGAGTGTGTCGGCGTCTTCCTTACGCAGACGGCGAGCACACAATTCGTAGCCGAAAGGCGGCCCAAAGGAGATTGTCGCTTTGCTTTCGGACATACGCACCAACCACTGACGTGGGCGCATCGCGAATTCACGCGTGCCGACGTAGTCGACGGACATCTGCGCGACTATGGGCGCAAGAACCAGGCCAACGAGGCCCATGTCATGGTAGTAAGGCAACCACGATACAGCGCGGTCTTTCGGCGTCATCTGCAGATGCGCGACGGTACACGACAGGTTACTCATTACCGCCCGTTGCGTAATCATTACTCCCCGCGGGAAGCGCGTGCTACCCGAGGTGTACTGCAGGTGGGCTAACTCGTCTGACTCGAGCGGCTGCAATTCCACCGGTGTCGCCGCAAAGTGAGAGAATGCGTCAGCGGAACCGATAAACTGCAGATGCAAACCCTCCGAAGCCTCCGCGAGTAAAGCCCCGCGCTCGGAGGGTCCGATGCAGACACGGGCTTGTGAATCGGATAGCAGTCGGCGCAGATGTCCCGTGTACTCGTGGCCGCCACCGAGTTGCAGGGGGGGCGGCACCGGTACCGGTACGACGCCGGCATACTGGCACGCAAAAAAGAAACGTTGGAAGTTGGGATCGGTTTCGGCCACGAGCGCTACGCGGTCGCCGCGTTTCATACCGATGCCTAGCAAGCGGGACGCCAAAGCTCGCGCTTGCGCACGCAATTCGGCATAGGGCAAAACCGCGACGAGTTGTCCGGTACCACTATAGAAATTACATCCGGTGTCGCCCTTGGCCGCATAATCCAAGGCTTCCGAGAGCGTCGCGAAATCCGCGAATCTACGTTCTAGCTTATGCTCGGTCGGCGTCGCTGTTAAGCTCACTACTTCAACTCCCGCGGCCTGCATGATCATCGACGTGCGATTTTGGTCGCTACACCAGCGATGGCGCAACCGAAACCCGACGCCGAGAACATTTCTCCGCCCATTATTATTTTGAGCTGCGCCGGTGGCAGCCCGCCTCTATCTACTATCTGCTTCCCCAAAAGCCGTCCTGTACGACGCTCACCGACGCTGTGCGTGGAAACAAGCGCAAACCGCACCGACTGGTCTCATTGTCCTGCGAAACTACTTTCGGACTTATTTTACGTGATTACGACAGTACCGTGGACAATCGTAACTTTGGGTTAATATTACGTTAATTCTTGGTCAAAGTTGAAGTTACCCGGTTAACGAATTCGCCCAACCCTCGGATTTTAGGGGAGAAACTTGAGGCATACAAGGTCTTAGCGACAGATTGGTGCCGCGCGTGCCCCGACTTTGGTGACTACCGGCGTCAGGAGAATCAATTGTTGAGTATCGTTCCAGTGGAAGGCTATCGCGCATGGACCCGTTTTATTCGCGTGCCGCGGTCGATCTACGCCGCGGGTGACAACTGGACCCCACCCCTAGAACTCGAACGTCGCCTGCACTTGAGCCGGCGAAACCCCTATTACGAACACGCCGAATCGCTCGCCTGGACGGCCTACCGGGGCAAGCGCGCCGTCGGCCGGATCAGCGCCCAGATCGACCATTTACGGCTCGAACGCTACGACGATGCGACCGGGTCGTTCGGCATGATCGAGGGCGAGGAGGACCCGGAAGTGTTCGCTGCGTTGTTCGACGCCGCAGAGTCCTGGTTGCGTACGAAGGGGATGAGAAGAATCGAAGGCCCGTTCAATCCGTCGATCAATCACGAATGCGGCTTATTGATCGAAGGATTCGATTCTCCGCCGTCGATCTTCATGGGCCACGCGCTTCCGTATTATGCAAACCTCGTCGAGGCCTGCGGCTATCGAAAAGCCAAGGACACGGTCGCCTACCGGATGCACCCCGACTACCCGACGCCGGCGACGATGGAAAAGATCATCAAACGATCGACGCGCGACCGCAAAGGCCGGTTCGCACTCCGTTCCTTAAATCGCGAAAAGTTCTTCGATGAAATCGAAATCCTGCGCGATATTTTCAACGACGCATGGACCGATAATTGGGGATTCGTACCGTTTACGGAAGACGAATTCAAAGACGTCGGAGCAATGTTGAAATCGCTTGTCGACGACAATTTCATCAAAATCGGCGAGATCGATGGCGTGCCTGTCGCATTCATTGCCTGTATCCCGAACATTAACGAGGCGATCGATGATCTAAACGGGCGTTTGTTTCCGTTGGGGTGGCTCAAATTGTTATGGCGGCTGAAAGTCTCGCATCCCAAATCCGCACGTGTTCCGCTAATGGGCGTTCGCAAGCAGTACCAGCAAGGCCTCACGGGCAGTGGAATTTCGCTTGCCCTGACCGCGGCCATCAAGGACGCACTTCTCGCTCGAGGCGTGACGGAGGTCGAAATGGGTTGGATCCTCGAAGAGAACAAATCGATGCGAACCATTATCGAAAGCATCGGCGGGGTAGTCGCCAAACGTTATCGAATCTACGAAAAATCACTTGTGCCCAGCGGTTCGCAAGTCGGAACGAACCGACCGAGATTAGGCGAATGAATTCGGTCGCTTCTTATCCGAACGACCTTCGGGCGCTCCTCGATGCGGAGCTGCGCGCGGACGTCTCCCCGGCGGCGGCGGCGCTGGGCGACGAACTCGGGGCCCGTTTCGGCGACGCCGTACTCGGCATTCTCTATTACGGCGCGTGCTTTCGTAGCGGTGAGGAAGAAGACGGTATTCTGGATCTCTTCGTCATCGTCGACGACTATCGCAGCGTCTATTCGAAACGACTGACGGCTTTTGCGAACAGATTGCTGCCGCCAAACATTTTCTATTATGAGATGGATTTCGAGGGCGCGACCGTGCGGACGAAGTACGCGATCATTTCGCTCGATCAATTTGCCCATCGCACTTCCTGCCAGTGCTTCCACACTTTCTTCTGGGCGCGTTTCGCCCAACCCTGCGCGTTGATTCTTGGGCACGACCATACTGTGCGCCAGAAGATCGTCAGCGCGCTCGAAAACGCCGTCATCACGTTTACGACGCGAGTCCTGCCGCTGTTACCGTCGCATTTCGACGCCGAAACGTTGTGGACGGTCGGACTGAGTGCAAGCTACCGAACCGAACTACGGCCCGAACGCGGCGGAACCGCCGCCCGCTTAGTCGCGAAAAACCTGGCCCGTTACCAGGCGGTGACGCGACTGGCGCTCGCACGACGCTTTGAAATCGAAACCGCCGACGGCGGCTCCGACCGGACGCGCTATGTCGCCACACTTTCGCGCCGGCGACGCTGGTTCGCCCGGCAGGGTTGGCGGATCAGGCGTGTCCAGGGAAAAGTGATCAATTTGCTTCGGATCATGAAGGCCGCTTTTACCTTCGATGGCGGCGTAGATTACATACTCTGGAAAATCGAGCGTCATTCCGGCATCAAGGTCGAGGCGACCCCAATGTTGAGGCGACATCCGTTGCTGGCGTGCTGGCCGACGGTTTGGCGACTCTACCGGGCGGGAGCTTTCCGCTGACCGGGATGCCGACCGTGCCGGCAATCCGGGGCCTGGTCGATAGACGATGGCCCGGACCATGTCCGCACCTAAAATGTAGAAGCGGTATTTCCGGTTCCGATCAGAACTGGATATCCAACGCCCGCTCGAGATCCGCGATCGCCTGTTCCTCGGAAACAACCTTGATGGTGCGCATTCCCAACTTTTTTGCTGGTTTCAGATTGATCCCGAGGTCGTCTAGATATACGGCGTCCGCTGGCGCGATTCTCAGACGCTCGCAGGCCAACTGGTAGATCCTCGGGTCGGGCTTACGGATCCCCTCCCGACTGGATTCGACGACGCATTCGAACAAGGCCATGATTTCCTGGATTTCGGCCGCGCGGTCGTGCACCGTGGACATCGTTGGGCCTTCCCCAGCTTTAGCATTATTGGTCACGCAGCCGACTTTGTAGTCAACCTTGCACCGTTTGAGTACCTCGACCATGCGCGGTCGCACGTCTCCACTCAACAGCGGCACGATCTCACGGCCGAAAACACTGTGGCCCGCGGCCCGCGATTCGCGTTCAAACTCGCGGTCGAATTGCTCCAGTGTTGTTTGGCTGGATTCGAATCGCGCCCACGCATTCGTGGTGGGATTAACCGCATTGACCCCACGGATAAAATCCCGAGGGATCCCGCGCTGATCCTCGAAGCGGTTGAACGCGTCAAACGGCGAGGTCGTCAATACGCCGCCGAAATCCCAAAGTACTGCTGTGATCGCCATACGCCAACGTTCCTGAGATTTATTCTCGGCAAAACACGAGCATCAACTCGTTCGTGAACTTACCGGCCGCGGGCTGATGAAAGGCGGCGGTCCCCTTCGGTCTGCAATCAAAACCCTTCGTCACCGGGAAGAACCTCGTCGGCCGGGAGCTGATCCTTGTATTCCGGGATCTCGTGGCCTGGAAACCATCGATGGACATCGGCTTCGTCGAACAACGTTTCCTGCGAGTCGATCTTCCAAGTACCGCCGTCGTTCACTACGGTATAGAGCTCAAACTCGACGCTGCCTTGGTTGTTGAATCGATCTTTAGCGCTGAGAACGTTCGGCACCAGAACCTGCTTCGCGCACGACGCGGGGTCGATGTGTTGGGGCCAACGAACGTCGAGTTTACCGATCACGACCTGACCCACATCGAACAACCGGCTCTGTCCCGCCGCCCATTCTTCCCGCGCCATACCGTCGGTCATCTTGTCGGTCAACACGCCGTAGGCGTCCTTGAACCGATATTCCTTCATCGCCCGGGTGTATTCGACCACCGGCCCGGCCCCGTAGTCATAGACACAGGACTCGGCCAGAGCCGCCGGACACGCTCCCACAGACAGGAGCAAAACGGTAACGCCGCCAATATTCGCCTTCATAGTTTCCTCCCATCCTGCCACGCAGGCTGTGTCGCTCAGTCGAGTAATTCCACGAGGTCGCCGACGGCGAGATCACCGGCCTCTTCGACATGCGCGCCGACTCCCAAACACTGGGCGCCCTCGCGGACGACGGTGCGCAAGATTGTTTTGTCGAATCCAAGCTCCGCCTGTGGGCGCGTCGTCATCCCGCAACGTACGGTGGGGGCCGAGATCCTCATCTTTACCGATCCTACCCCGATCCGTCGCCCAACCCACTCGTTTTCCACGAGGCCTGAGAGATCCACGTCCGTCTGAATGTAGAAATTTGGCCGAAAACGGCGGATGTCCCACTCGGCGTTCGGATCCCGCCCGCGCATGTAATCCATAGAGGCGGTCGTTACGAGGTGCAATTCCTCGTTATCGAAAAACGTACCCGGCACCGCGACATGATCGATCAGGACCTCCGGGAAATCTGCCAGATCAGGCACGGGCTCCCCGGGATCTCGCGCGAACGCTTCCGCAATCTCGCGCAGGAATTGTTGCTCGTCCGGTTTGTACCGTTTGTAGAATTCAATGTCGGATGCGGGCCGTAGCGGCTGCAGCGACGCCTCGCATTCGACCAGTTCAGACAGCTTCTGATGAACCCGCCCCTCGTCGCTACCGACGGTTTCACCGTCGGGAAAAGTGATATCGACAGGGTCGATCTTCCCACCGTCGGGCTCTCGGCGATAACGCGCCCGGCACTGCATAAGTTGGGGGTACTTCTTGCCCCATTGGATTTCATTGCGGGCTTCGTCGCGCATTGCCCACCGCCGGTCACCCGTGACGCCCGCGGTTGTCACTGCGCAACGCTCGATCGTGTCTCCCTGCATGGACTTCACCGGAAACCGCCAAATTTCCTTGATCACCCCGACTCGCACCATGACCGTTGCTCCCCTCTTTTGTTAGACAGATAGCGTAGCGCCGTTACGCCAGTGAAAACAAGAACGTTGCGCGACGGGTCGCGCGAGGGTAATTTGCGATAACGGTGAAAGGAAAGCGGCGCATACACCCCTGGAACTCACACTTGGTCCGTTGGGCCGGGCTAACCTTGAGTCTATCGTTGATCGCGCTCGCGGCATTTTTCTTTCTCATCCCCGATCTCGTCGGCCGGGGCATGAATGCGGTTCACAAACCACCCCCGTATGAGGCCGACGAGACAGCGCTCACGCTACACAATAGTGTGTTCACGGCAGACCTGCACGCTGACACATTGCTCTGGAACAGAGATCCCCAGCGGCGCGGAAGCTACGGCCACGTCGACCTGCCGCGGCTACTCGAGGTCGGTATGGGGTTGCAGGTTTTCGGTGCCGTTACCAAGACACCGCGCGGTCTCAACTTCGAGCACAACGATGGAAACTCCGACAACGTCACCTTACTGGCAATCGCACAGCGTTGGCCGCGACGAACGTGGGGCAACCTCACGGAGCGCGCGTTGTATCAAGCGGAGCGCCTGCATAGCCTAAGCGAGGGTTCGGGCGGCCGGTTCGTAGTGCTCAGGGACCGTGTGGACCTGCAGCGTTACCTCGACCAGCGCCGCGCCGGTATCACGCTTACGGCGGGATTATTGGCGATCGAGGGCTTGCATGCCCTGGAAGGTGAACTCGCCAATCTGGATCGACTCGATCGGGCCGGCTTCCGGATGATGGGACTGACGCACTTTTTCGATAACGCCGTCGGAGGCTCGGTCCACGGGGTCGACAAAGGCGGATTGACGGAATTCGGCCGGAAGGTAGTTAGAGAGATGGAGCGCCGCGGGATCATCGTCGATCTCGCGCATGCCTCGCCGCAGTTAACGACCGACGTCCTGGCACTCGCAACCCGTCCGGTGGTCGTCTCGCATACGGGGGTCAAGGGTACCTGCGACCGCACACGCAATCTAAGCGACGAGCAATTGCGCGCGCTCGCCGGGAACGGAGCCCTGATCGGTATCGCTTTCTTTCCGGAGGCCGTGTGTGGGAGGAACGTCGAGTCGATCGTCGCCGCGATCCGCTACACCGTAGCATTAATCGGCGTCGAACACGTCGCGCTCGGCAGCGATTTCGACGGCGCGGTGGCAACGCCTTTCGACGTCACCGGACTTCCCGAGTTAACCGCCGGCCTCATGCGCGGCGGCGCTTCGCCGACTGAAGTCGAAGCAATTATGGGCGGTAACGTCCTCGACTTCCTCGCCCGCTCGCTGCCGGCCGAGTAAAGTCGTTTCACGTTCAAAGAAAAACCGCGGCAGGGAAGCCCCGCCGCGGTTGTTCGAAGTATCGGTCCGATTACGTACCGAGTCGACGCATGGCCTGGACGGTCATGTACTCGCTCAGCATATCGATACCCATGTCGAGCTCGGACTTCCAGCCGCCGGCGCATTCCTTGCCATGCGG
>PVBE012343850.1_pt1 | contig 12071 bp, 9 predicted proteins | sample 1631181 | NCBI WGS metagenome assembly PVBE01 (sample SAMN08397723, study PRJNA350692) | Marine metagenome, whole genome shotgun sequencing project. | isolation source: water | place: Pacific Ocean | collected 2012-04 | reverse complement strand
GGAAATCGCCCACCATATCGTGGCGCGAAACTCCAGCCATAAACTCGTATGGTTCGTTATTGCTTCGAACGTAAACAGTCGAAGGCGGAGCACCATCTTTGTACGCAACATCCTGCAACGTCTCGCGCTCAGGGCTGGCAGTCGGATAAATCGTAATCATGCGCGCTGGCGAATCCCCAACGTTTTTAAGGCCATGCCCAATTCCCTTGGGAGCAAGAACACAATCACCAGCCGACGCACGGAACCGAGCGTTACCTACTCGAAATTCCATCTCGCCCTCGACAACGAAAATCGCCTCTTCCGTGTTCGGATGCAGGTGATACGCCGATCGCACACCCGGATCGACCGTCAAATCACCGACCGTCGCCATCGCAGCACCCGTCGAGGCCCCGGCCATCGTCAGGAGCTTGCCACCCGGCATCGGAGTGGATTCTTCCTGGTCGGCCCGTCGGAGAATTGTCATGCCAGCTACTTTCCAGATCTAATATCGCTCAAAAATGAGTACAAGCGATTACGAAAATTAATTGAGTTGAAGACGAGATAGTCTACTAACAATATCGAACCGCCGCCGATACGCCACAGGGAGCTACCGATTGACGAACGGGTGAACCACCACAAGGCGGGCCACGCCATCGCCCTCGTTAGCATAGCCATACTCATCACCAGCTGGAATCACTGCACCGTCGTCCGTCGCCAGCGTGTACTTGTGACTCGCGACTGAAACCGCCTCACCAGCAAACACCCAGACGGCAGTCTCAGAACCATTCGTCTCGACAGGCGTAGCAGCACCGGGCTGAATATCCACGAAGTACGTGTACGTAGACTTCGCTCCAGAAAAATCACCCGAAAGCTCGATTCGATCAACACCGTCAATGCCTGCAACATACGCAGATCGCCGGATATCAGCGCGAATGATCGCAGCATGCTCGGTCGCATCTTCCAACTCAGGGTCATCGATATGAATTGTCTCTGGCGGCGTCAGCGGAAACGCCGTAATCATCCGCGCCGTCTTGTCCGTGCGATTGTGAAACGCATGCCCAATTCCCGGAGGAGCCGTCACCGTGTCGCCCGGATAAACGGTGATCCGCTTACCGTCGACCCAGCACTCCAGCTCACCCTCGAGCATGATCTGAGTCTCCTCAGCACCACCCGTGTGGTAGTGATGCGGTACGCCGTAGCCGGGTAGATACGAAAGATCGCCAACATGCAAACTCGAATGCCCAAAATCAACACCCGCAATTGCAAACCTCGGACATCCCGGATACCGATCCATCTGCTCCTGCTCGCTCCGCCGAATAATCAAATTTTTATCTTTCTACAAATCCGATGCAATTTGGAGGCAAGTATCTACGATGCGGTGCAAAATTGCGCCGAGTGTCGATTAGCGATAATAATGTCCGATAACCACAATTAGCGGATCCGCATGTCCGCCATTCCGCGTGTCAACAACCCATTCAGAGGGTACTACAACTTGAGTACTGGCCCATATCTAAGGTCTTTTGCCGTTCAGCAGTAGTCCTATAACCGTCCCGCGCACAAGGTACTTATACGAAACTACTCCTATAACGGACGTCAGAACGATTGACACTATGAACTTTATTTCAACTGGAATAGAAATAGAAAACATAGCGAAGGTGATCATCGTTACGATCGGGAGGTGTACCAGATATACCCAGTATGCAGAGTCCGAGAGCCAGCGCCATGTATGACTGTCTGTTCCGAATTTAACTTCCGACAGTCCTATGAATCCATAAGAGAACAGGATGGCGCAGGTCGCTTTTAGCACGATCACCAGACCCCAGAGCGGAGCATCTTCTTCATTTTTTGGATCATACGCCCCCAGTTCAGAGATCAGCCACAGGTACGCGGCGAAGGCAAGTAATGCGAATACCACGTAGTAGATCCAGTGAGACTTCATGCGATTAAACAGGCTTTTGTTGCTGAACAAACCGTAACCCAGGAAGAAATATATCGAGGTGCCGGCTGGATTTGAGATCAACTCACCGCCAGTCGGTATCAGCATGAAAAACAAAATAATGATTATGGCCAGTGGTACAGGAAGATATATAACCCGCACAAAAAATCCTGCGAACATAGTCCATGAGGTCTTGAAAACGCTGGGCCTGAAGATCGTTGCAGTAGCTGAGGAGATCAGTCTGATGATTCCCACGATCCCGACGAACAGCAGCAGATGTATCAGGAACCAGAGGTGATTTGGGTTAAATAGTGTTTCGGCCTTTATTCCATCGACGCCCGGGAATTCGCCCTTGAATCCGTATCCAAATATTTGTGGCAGGACCAAGGCGATCGGCAACCAGAAGATCAAAAGCGGAAGCCCGACTCTTTTGAACCTGTGATCGGCCCAGTAGACGGTAGATCGCCTGCTTATGACCAGAGCTGACAAGAAGCCTGACAACATGAAAAACACTGGCATACGCCACATATGTATAAATTCGAATATGGCTTTTATTGGCCTTGAGTGATCATCTGATGGCCAGAAACCGTCTGTAAAAAAATATGGCAGAGCAGCGTGGAGAACGATTCCCATCGCCATTGCAAGTGCCCTTAGCGCATCGAGGCCGTGGTAACGGATGATTTCGGGCTGAAGCTCAACATCCGGAGATAAATCGAAAGATTCTTCCATTGAGTGGTTCTTCAATTGCGTTCGTCCAATATCGTCGCAATGCTGCAGCACGGTTTCGGGTCAAACCCGAGAACATATGGGCGATTCATAAATCGAATGATTGGATTGAAAGCCGCGTATGGACATCACGACATTTACGATATTGTTTCACAAGATTCAAAACCATAGCTCGAAAGTATGCGGAGCCGCCGAATTCTTTGACGGTAAAATCGGACCAGCTTGGCGAGACATATCGATTATTCTCGGACCTGGTTCCTAACCCACACCCCACGGCCGCACCATCACTCGAATCGCACCCGACGTCCGCTTATCGTCCGCTATCGCAAACGCCTCAGAAATTTCATCCAACCCAAAGTGATGAGTAACGATCGACTCAGCAAACACTCGACCCGACTCCACTAAATCCAATGCGGTCGAAAACTCAGAAGCGCCGTTCCAGCTCGAAAAACTGTTCGACCATTGAAGCGTTATCTCCCGCTCCATCGCCATCGCCGGATCAATCGTTTGCGACTTCGTAAACAATCCCAAAATAGAAACTACCCCGCCACGGCGCGTCATCTCAACCGCCTGCTGAACCAACTGCAACTGCCCACCGACCGTCTCGAACGTCATCGAAACGCCCTCGCCTCCAGTCGCCAGCAACACTGCCTTCACCGGGTCATCGACCGCCGTGACAACACCAACATCAGCCGAGCCCGAAGCCACCGCCACATCCACCGATTGCTGGCGAGTACCAATCAAAATCACCTCGCCAGCTCCGTTCGCTTTCAACACCTGACCCAACGTCAAGGCGATCGCGCCCGCACCAATAATCGCAACGCTCTGACCCGAAACGTCAGGAACCCGATTCATGGCGTGAACAGCACACGCATAGCAGTCGACAAGAGCTGCTGCATCGAACGAAACACCATCTGGCAACACCGTCACGTTCTCAGCAATGCACACGTCGTACTGCGAAAATCCGTGGCTCGAATGGCGAACGCCTTGCCTGACACCTCTATCTGAACACAGATGATACTGACCATCACGACACAGCCGACAATCACCGCAACCCAGAAGATGTTCAGCCTCAATCCCAATCCGCTGACCAATCTCCAGACCCTTCACGCCCTCGCCAAGACCGGCAATCTCGCCCGAAAGCTCATGGCCCTGCTGCCAGGGAACATCCTCACGAATCCGATGCCCCCGGTAGTTGTGTAGATCGCTCCCACAGACCCCGGCCGACATGACCTTAAACAGCACCTCATCCGGGCCTATAACAGGAATCTCTTCCTCCACCACCCGGATGTCCTTCCCACCATAAAAATAAGCCGTCTTCATCATCGCCAAAATAAACAACTCCCATCCAGGGACTATGATCGATCCATCATCCTGATCCCCGTAGAAGGATCACGCCAGTGCTATAAAACCACCAAAAGCCTCAATCCCACAACCCAGCCACCACTACCCAATCTCTCGGAAACTCAGGCTATGCCTGTCAGGCAGCGTCCCAGAACAAATATTCGTACCTCGTACTCAACGCGAACGCATCATGCGCCCGGTCTCGAATCTCCGAAGAAGCCGCTGCACCCAATTCATCCACAAACTCCCGCAACCACCCCGTCATCTCCCGATACTCCGGATCGTTAGACCCGACAACCCATCGAGAATGAAAAGACTCGCATCCGGCCGACTCCAATGCTCCAACAACGCGCCACCTCGTCATAATCCCACTGACACGGCAACAACGCCGCCGCTGTCTCCGATTTCAACGTCTCATCCAGCAACGACGCAAAGTGGCTCACCGACGCCAGATCCGGACTTTTCGCCGAAGCAAGCGCTAACACCCGGTAGTAATCGATCAAACACAGGTAATCCTGCCGCATATAGAACGAAAAACGCTCCAACGAAAGCGAACCATCGCCCACCGCCTCGACGAACGGATGCTCCTATTGAGCACGCCGCTTTCAATTGATCCGTAAGCCTTTCTGGAAATCTCTCTTGCGCCAACTAACCACCAGCCCGTTCGACAACGATCTCGGCACCATCGGGAACTCCATCCAACACAGCCGGATCGCCATCGATCACACCCATCACGTTCACGGCTGAAGCAGGACGAATCTCCCCCGGCGCGCTCATCGGAGTCGGACCCCAGAACAAACACAACGCCTTCCCCGGAGGCCAGTACGCAACTGCGCCCATCTCAACGGTTTCCTGCGCATCGACATCTTCGTCGGCGCTCACCGGAATCGAAAAATAAATCTCATCGCCCCACGTCTGCGCACGACCCGTAACCGGCAACGCATCCCACAACGCACCCGCCGTCACCGAATCGTTCAACTCCGCAGTCACCTTCACCCCACTCGCCGAAATCTGCACAATCCGATCACTCATGCACAACCACTCCTTTTTCAAAGAACCAGTTCGATCTATCCTGTCATTGTGAGGAGAATCGACACGGCAAGCAGCGACCAACAAATCACCACAATCGACGTTGTCAAACGTTCCCAATCGCTATCAATATCATCCTGAATTCATTTTCAGGATCCTCCTCAACCCCTCGCCTCAGCCACCATCCCCCAACCTCTCAGAAAAGCTCGCGATCCCGGAGCTAACGCTGCGCTTTCCACTCTGCGTGAATCTTCTCCGTCTCTTCGTTAAATGGATAAAAGAACTTTGGTGAAATCCCTTCCTTCTGCGTATGCCACAAAATTGCAGCCTCAACCTCATCGTGATGCACGCACTCTTCGTAAATCTCCTCAGCCAACTGCGACGGCAACACAACCACGCCATCCTCATCGCCAAGAATCACATCACCTGGCCACACCAGCACACCACCACACTGAACAGGCTCATTCACCTCGTATGGCAAAACGTTCGGCTCCCCGATCGTCGGAGTGCTACCACCGCCGTAAACCGGATACCCGTACTGCGCCACCTTGTGACCATCACGAACACCACCATCCGTCACCAACCCGGCAGCCTTCTGCGAAAGAATCCTAGAAAACACAACATCCCCACCCGTCGACGTCATACCCTCGCCCATGCAATCCGCAACCAAACAATCCCCCGGAGTCAAAGCCTCAAGCGCATCCCAACGAGGTGTCTCGTTGAATCCCTCACCATGACCACCACGAGTCACGTGCTCCTGCAAATCCGGTCGCGAAGGCAAATACCGAAGCGTCACGGCGCGCCCAACCAAACGCCTACCCGGCGCAAGGCTGTGAACACCCTTCATGAAAACCTTAAAATAGCCCCGCTTCGACAACTCACTAAGAACGGTCGCATTCGAAACAGTCTCATACTTCTTCAAAAGATCGGCAGAAACCCTGACAGCAACATCAACCAACGCAAACTCCTAATCGTCGACATAGATAGCGAACCGAACGGCTGGTCGGTGGAATTTCTCTAGACTAGCCATTACGAAATGCCGTCCTGAGGCACTCGCCGAAACTGATCCCGAGTGCAATTGCGCGCCCTGTTCAAAAGGACGGCACGCAGGCCACCAACGCACACGCTGGCGCAGTATAACCGCCTAGCTGGACGCCATCTGCCGTTGCAAGGAAGAATGAAAGCCTGCCCTGAGCAAAGTCGAATGAGCGGTAATCGATGCCCAGCCAAACGCAATTTCCGATTCAATCTACATCCACCAACCCTGCCGCAACAAACAACCCGAACTCCCAATCTACCGATAACATCAGAGTCACCACCCAACAATAACGACCACGCCCCATCATCCTGAGCCCCGCCTGCACTGAGAAAGTCGAATGTGTCGAAGGGCCACGAAGTGCCGTAATTCCAACACCCACTCATGAATATCTACTGGAACACACTCAATCCCCGAGTCCGCGCCTTCGCCGTATTCCTCGGCGCCTTTGTACTCACCCAGATCGGATTCGTAACAACCGGCCCGCTCGACACGCTCAATCTCCTCTTCGGCGTCTACATCGCCGCCTTCGTCGTCTATTTCCTTGCTCGATGGGGATTCTTCGCATTGCGAATTCCAATAATCCTGCCCAATCAGGACACCACCGTCTACGAAAAATTCCGAAAGAACCCTGGCCGACGGCGAAACCCACCCGGAGAACCAGCCGAATTCATCGACCCCGATGAAGCCGACGACGAACTACTCCCCGACGATCGCGTAGTCGGCGTCCACTTCAACGGAGAAGCCGCCGCATACCCGCTCGCAGCCCTCGGCGTTCGTGAACTATCGAACGAGGAATACGGCGATACACCAATCGTCGTCACCTGGTCGCCCGTCACTTATTCAGCACGAGCGTTCCGGGCAACAGCCAACAACCGTGTGCTCAATCTCCAACGCCACACCCACACCGTCCTCAACTCACCCGCAATGCCCGACCAAAACGGCGGAGCCATCGTCCAATTCGTCGGTCAGGGCATAACAGGCGATCTCGCCGGCTGGACCCTCGAGCAAATTCCGGTAATCACAACCACTTGGGACGCTTGGAGCGATGCACATCCCGAAACCGAAGTTATGTCGATCGAAGGAGGACCCGAAACCGACATTTTCGAACGCTACTACGCCAACGATCGCAACGGCATCCACAGCCTTAACCCCTCCGACAAACGACTCCACGGCAAAGACGTCGTGCTCGGTCTAGACATCGACAACGAAGTTAAGGCCTATTCATACACTGCCCTCATCGAGCAGCCCTTGCTCGAAGAAGAACTCGGCAGAGAACCCATCATCGTCCTTCACGAACGATCATCCTCAACCGCCGTCGCGTACTCCCGTACCGTCAACGGGCGCACCCTCAACTTCAAAGGTACAAGCAAAAACCCACACCGCCGCGCCGCAGAAACAACCGCATCAGGCGAAGGCGAGCGACCCGACTACGAACCCTGGATTATCGAAGACACACAGACCAACTCCACCTGGCGAGTCGTAAGCGGCGAATGTATCGAAGGCGAACTCAAAGGTGAAAAACTCGAAATGCTCAACGGCATGACCGGATTCTGGTACGCCTGGTCTCGCTTCTACCCCAACACTCAACTCTTCGGCGCCCTCGAAGAATTCCCCGAATAGCCAAGCACGCACTTCAATCACACCAGAAAATACCATCATCCTGAGCTTCGTCGAAGGGTCGCGGAGTGCCGAAAACCTCGCAGTACATCCCACACCATTGCAAAACCCAACTACCATTTAAAGCCTAGCCCACCGCTCCCAAACCGTGCCCACTCCACCCCAAGAAAACGCCACTAGTGGCATCACCGGAATCGTTCTCGGAGGAGGGCGCTCCCGCCGACTCGTCGGCTCGCAATCCAAACTACTCCTCCATATCGGCGGCAAACTCGTCCTCGCCCGCGTCGCTGACACCCTCCGCATGGTCTGCTCCGAACTGGTGCTGGTCGTCCGATCCGATCAGGAAGACGACATCCCCGATCTCGGAATCGCCCTCAACATGCACGTGGTATCGGATACGGAACCCTACAAAGGCCCCCTCGCCGGAATCCACGCCGGCCTATCTGCATCAACAACCCCGCTCAGCTTCGTAGTAGCTGGCGATCACCCATTCGTCTCCCGCAACCTCGTCTCAGCAATGGCAGCCGCAGCAACCGCCGACGGCATCGAAAACCCAACGGCCGTCATCCCACGCACCGAAGGCGTACTCCACCCGCTCCACGCCATCTATCCACGTGAACACTGGGTTCCCTACTTCGCCGACGCAATGTCGGAAGGCGAAACATCACCACGTCGAGTCATCGAAAAAGCCACCATCTCCGACTACCCACCCGTGACCGTCTTCGCCGACGAATATCTAGAAAAAGCCGACCCTCGACGCATCAGCCTCGTCGATATCGACACCCCCGAAAACCTCAACGCCGCTCGCAAGATCGCCGAAGCTCGAAAATTCACACCCCGTCACCACTCTCTCGGCTAGATCAGAAACCAGGTATTGGCGCCCGGTCTCACGTACATCTCAGTCGGGAGTCACAACACCCAATCCCAACATCCTGAGCCCCGCCTGCACCGAGCCCGTCGAACGTGTCGAAGGGCTACGCGATCGATACCGCCTCAACGCATACACCACGCCCGCAACTCTCCTGTCCTCCCTACTTCGGGAGGGAGTTAGAGGGCCACGTCGTAGACCTGAGCCGAGTGACCATGTCACGAGCGCGATTCATGCAAATGCGACGCGCAACCAAGTCGTCCAATGACGCCCGGAGCTAACGCCAACCGCGCTACCCGTCAGCAACACCCGACTTGGCGAATTCCTCTTCCTGATCCATCTGCTGCTGGATCTCCTCGTTTGTCTTCTTCACCCAGCGCTCCAACTCATCGAGTTCGGGTGGGGAGATCAGAATCTTCTCTATGCCGTCGGGGATCGCGAAGTTCGGATCACCACCAAAAATCAGAGCCGACTCCGACTCCAGAATGCCTTCTTCCAGGCGCATCTGTAGATGGACCAATCGTTTCTCGGTGAAGTCGTCGTACTTGCCCTGTATCTCCGCAGCTACTTCCTCATTGATCAGACCGATATGCAGGCACCGGCCCCAGTCAACGACCTTGCTGAAGAGGTCAGCGTCCTCGAATTCCTCGAAAATCGCCCCTGCCGAAACCCGCGATAGTAAGACTTTGTGAGCACCAACGTTGGATTGCTGGACCATTTGCAAGGCATCTTCACCCTTGCCGATGATGCCCTCTGCAAAGATACGGACGACCGTCCCCGCTTTTTTCTCGAGTTGTGACACTTGCGTATCGACTGCATCCCAGTAAGCGTCGTAGCGTTCATCGAATCCCTCAGGTGCGCCTTCCGATGGCTGGACCATCGTCACGATGTAAACCTTGCGGGCCGTCAATATGTCGCCAGTCGCAGATTCACCTGCGATTCTTGTTTCTTCAGCAGCCATATGATCCTCTGTATTGAATACGTTCAGCTCGGATATTTGAATTTACGCAGCGAACAGCGAATTGACACAACTCATTGCGATCTTTTGAGGTGTGATTCACGCTCGGCCTGACCACACACACGCACCGTCTACGCCCCATACTCCGAAGAACCTCTGCGGAGATAGAACCACCAGAGAATAACTAGCGATACGACGTAGAAAACAATAAATCCATAGAGTCCCTGATCCGGTGCACCGGTACTTTCAATCGCTCCCTTGAAGACGATTGGAATGATGAAAGCACCAAATGCAGCAATGGCCGAAGTCCAACCAAGAACCGGACCTCGAGTTCGGAAATCAAATTCCTTTATCACACCGATCATCCTGAACGTCGATCCGTTCAAGAGGCCAGTAAATACAAACATCATCAGGAAGATCCCAAGGAAAGCCGGGAACGAATCCATATTTGTTGGCTGTGTAAACCAGGTAACAGCCAGCGAAGAAATAATAAGTCCGATACCCGACATCAGGGTCACGCGGGCACCCGTGTACTTATCAGCCAGCCACCCACCGACCGGTCGAATGATTGAACCAACTAGGGGGCCGAGGAAGGCGAACCTCAGCGCCAGACCGTCAGGCGCATCATCTAGACCGCCATACACGAGCTTGATAGTGAGTGGGAACGCCGCCGCGTAACCGATGAACGAACCGAAAGCCATCGTGTACAACCAGGTCATCACCCAGGTGTGCTTGAGTCTAAATATCGCCATCTGCTCATTCAACGGTAAAGAGAACGTTCTCAAGCTGTTCATGAAGAATAGGGCAGCGAGGAACACGATCGCAGTCGGGATGATCCAGATAAGTAAACCACTCTGCAGCCAAACGTCCCTGACGATCCCACCAGTAGTCGTGATCCACTCGCCGTCGACAAACTTACCTTCACGGTAAACCATGGAACTACCAGCGATACCGACACCAACGATCATCGGGGTTACCAGTTGCACTGTGCTGACACCGAGGTTGCCCAACCCAGCATTCAGACCGAGAGCGAGCCCCTGTCGGCTGGTCGGGAAGAACGAACTGATATTCGACATAGAAGAAGCGAAGTTCCCGCCCCCGAAACCGGCGAGTGCACCGATGATCATGAACGTGCTCCACGGCGTGGAAACATCCTGGATGACGATATACAGCCACACCAGCGGAACTAGCAACGAACCTACGGCGAGCACGTGGGTAAGCCGCCCACCGATCAAACTGGGCAGGAAAGAGTGGGCGATCCGGAGGGTTGGCCCCGTCAATCCCGGAATCGCTGTGAGCCAGAACAACTCTCCAACCGTGAAGTCGAAGCCTGCCGCGTTCATATTTACTACGATCGCACTCCAGAGAAGCCAGACAAGGAACGCTAGATGAAGGGCAGGAATCGAAATTACAAGGTTCTTGATCGCAATTTTTTTTCCCGTAGCTTCCCAAAAAGATGCATCTTCGGGTTCCCACTTGTCAATCCAGCCAGGTTTCAGCCAGCCACGGTCGTTGGTTCCGTTCTTCTCACCCTGAGTCGAGCCGTCGTTCATTGCCGAATCTCCTTGTCGGTCCTGCGTCTACCCGGCAAAACCGGACTGGCTGCCAGCCATTGTCAATCTTTGCCTTCGCCCACGCTTAAATTGCCACGATCGAACTCTCTGTACAGTTCGGGATCACGTTGTTGGGTCATACGCTGGATCACCCACTGCATCCAGACAAGCGACACCACGGTGATTACGGCAAGCAGCATCCAGGTCGTAGTCCAAATACCCGTGCCCTTGAGCATGTAGCCGAAAACAATTGGAAGAACGAATCCCCCGAGCCCACCGAGAACACCGACGATACCACCAACGACAGCGACATCGTCCGGGAAGTAGTCGGGAATGTGCTTGTAAACGGCAGCTTTGCCGATACCCAGCGTGATTCCTACGACAAATACCAACCCGGTAAACACCCACACATTTGCCTGGAAAAATATTCGGCTGACACCGCTCGCCAGCAACTGACTGCGCCTGACTTCTTCACCCGCTTCGACAGCAGGTTCATGCCAGAATTCCCGGATCGGAAATAGAAGCAGATCACCGTCAACATCGAGATCATCCAGACCTTCCCGCTCTTTCAGGCTGTATGTCTTGTCGTCCACGACGATCTTTGTGTCCGAAACGCTGACTACTGTTCCGGAACGAGCGGCCATGATGCCTTCCCCCGGTGATTGCACCTCCATGCGGGGCACTGACAGGAACACCAGCGAGATGAGCGTGACGATCAATATCCCATACATCACCGTGCGTGGACCCATTCTGTCGGACAACACACCACCGAGAGCCCGGATAACACCAGACGGGAAGCTGAATATCGACGCCATCACTCCGGCGCTTACGATACTCATTGTGTAAACGTTGACGTAATAAGGAATCAACCACTGTGCAAGAGCGACAAATCCACCAAAAACCAGGAAATAGTAGAACCCAAAGCGCCATACGCGCATGTACTTTAGAGGGCGCAGCCGTTGGCTCAATGTGTATCCCTCGTGCGACTCTACCTTCCTGGAGTAAGTGAACAGGTAAAACAG
>PVBE010654763.1_pt1 | contig 12072 bp, 7 predicted proteins | sample 1631181 | NCBI WGS metagenome assembly PVBE01 (sample SAMN08397723, study PRJNA350692) | Marine metagenome, whole genome shotgun sequencing project. | isolation source: water | place: Pacific Ocean | collected 2012-04 | reverse complement strand
TTATCAGCCAGCCTGCCCCAATGCCCGATACGTCCCGAGCCTGCAGGCCAGCACAACCATCGCGCCTACAGCGCAACCTGAAAACGGTAGATCGCCCAGTGAGGTAGTGGGGTCGTGAGGGGTGGCAACCCCCAGGCACGATGTCGTGACGAGGTCGATGACTTCGGGACTCACCGCGGCTTGTTCGACCTGATTGGCGCTCAAGATTGGAACCCCCCCAAGGACTTCACCGCACCGCCTACTTCTTTTTGTCCAGGCCGGCTTCCTTCATGATCTTGGCCAGAGGCGCGTCGAACACCTTGAGCCACGCCTTCTTTTTCTTGTCCTTCTTCCACTTCTTCTTGAATTTCTTCTGGTGCTTGAGCACCACCTTGAGCATCTCCATGCCCTGCTCCTTGCCCTTGGTGAGCTTGGCCAGGCCTTCGACGCTGTGGCGAGTGGTTTCCTTGGACCGCTTGTTCTTGGTGGACTTCTGGGACAACACCGAGTTGATAAAGGCCACCGCCTTGTCCCTGGGGAAGCCGTTCTTGGTCCCGTGAACCATCAGCTCAACCGCGTAGTAGAGGCGGAAATCGTGGGCGGTCTTGGACTTGTCGCTTTCGCGATACTTTTCGGCCAGGGCCAGGAACTTGTCGGAGCGCCCCTTGTCCAGGATCGCCTTGTACCCCTCGCGGCAGCCCCAGTAGAAGGTGCTGTCCAGCAGGCGCGATTCGCACATCGCCTCGACCTGATCGCCCATCTTCAGCATGCCGGCCAGGCGGGCGAGCTGCTCGATGGCGTCGCCCTCCTTTTCCGCCTTGATCCACTCCTTGAGCTCGTCCTTGGTCAACGGGCACTTCTTCCCGATCTTTTTCACACACCTGACCATGTTCTGCAGCGCCGTGACCCTGACGCTCTTTTCCTTGTCCTTGGTGGCGGCGTAGGCCAGCACCTTGCCGTCGTACTCCCCGCCCTGGAAGATGGAGGTGCCCCCGTCGTGACCCAGCAGGCGCAGCGCCAGGTTGCGCTCCTCGGCTGTCTTGCCGTTTTTGACCGTGTTGGCCACGACCCGGGCCAGCAGCGGGCGGTATTTTTTGAACTTGGCGTAGTAGAAATCATAGAACGTGCGGTCCAGCACCTTGAGCCCTGCCATGCGCACGGCCAGGCTCTCGTCGCGCAACTTGGAAACCGCGGCCAGCGTCACGGCCATGGCAGGCTTGATGGTCTTCGGCTCGTTCTTGTCCAGCTTCTTGAAGATCTTCTGCAGCTTCTTGTTGTACGGCTTCCAGTCATCGCACCAGGTGAGGGATTTTTTGGCCTTGCGGCAGGCCTCGGCCACCTCGACGATCTTCTTCTGCGTCTTGGCGAACTTCTTGTGCTTGGCGTAGGGCAAGCCCAGCGCCTCGTCGAAGGCCGCGGGATCGAACAGGTCGCCCTTGTTGGCCTTGGGCTTGGGATCGTCGCCCTTGTCGTCGTCGGGCTCATCTGTCGACGCCGGTGGTTTCTTGTCGACCTTCTTGCCCTTGCTACAACCCATGATCAAGACCCCGGCCAGGGCCATGACGAACACCAACTGCCACGGATATCGAACGTTCATCTGGTTCCTCTCTTTGCAATGAAAATTAAAGGACGTTATCGCCGATTGGCGCACATTTCGCGGAAGCCCGGCCATGGACACTGTCGGATGAAATTCCTTCCCACCGCTTGACGGGCCGGATAGTAGCCAGGGCATCATTTGGCTGTCAAATTCAAATCAAACCAACTAAGTAGCATTGTACACAAGTAGCCTCGACTTACTGGACGGCGGAAGGTCCGCATTCCCCTGTTCTCCAGGCGCCGATGGCAGCGTTGGTGCCGGCCCCGGAAAAAAGCGATGAGGCCGGCCGCGCTACGGTGGAAGCGACGACCAGTCCAGGCCCCTGGTCTCCGCGGTGGCCACGACCTTGCGGAAGACCTCCTTGGGCCACTTGAGCACCCCGTCCACCCTGAGCAGGTCGTTGCGGATGGAGATGCCGAAGAGCTGTTCGTTGCGTCGCAGGTAGGGCAGCAGGAGACCCCAGTCGGCCTGGCTGAAGGGCACGAACTTGGCGCCGTTGAGCTGGGTTCGACTCACCGTGGCGTAGGGATCGTTGAGGTAGCAGGCCCCACCGGACGCCAGCGAAAAGAGGTTGTTGCCGGGGTACTTCATCTCCATGCCCATCAGCTCGCCCCGGCCGCCATGGGCCAGGCCGTTGATGATCACGAACCCGCCGCCGAGCCGCTTGCCGGCCATGAAGCTCTCGGCGCAGTAGTCGAGACAGGTGCCGTTGATCACCGCGCGGATGCTGCCCACGGCGTTGATCAGCGGTCGCCCCGCGGCCGAGCCGCGCACGAAGGCCTCCCCGCCCTTGGCGCCGTATAGAAAGGTCTGCCCCACGTTGCCGTGGATCACGATGCGCCCCGCCTTGAAGATCTGGCCCACCTGATCCTGGGCGTCGCCGTGGACGTTGATCTCCGCCCCGTCCATGCCGGAGCCGAGGTAGTCGCCGCTGGAGCCGTAGATCTCCAGCCGGACGTCGCCGGTGTCGGGCCCCAGGCCGCAGCCGATGAAGCGGTCGCCCGTGGCCCCGTAGACGATCGTCTCCCGCCAGCCGCTGCGGTGAGCCTCCACCAGCAGGCGCGAGACGGCCTCTCGACCCTCGGGGCGAAACCCGCGCGCGTCGATCACCAGGCGCGCCCCCGCGGTGTCGGGCCCCGGCGGCGGCGAGGTCCAGGGCCAGCTCTGATCCAGCCGCAGCGCCGCCCGCTCATCGGCCCGCCCCGGCCCCGGGAGGTCATCGAGCACCCGCACGACGGCCGCGTCGATGGCCGTGAGCAGCGAGGCGTGCCGCTGGCCCGTCAGGCGCCACCGCCGGTCGTCGCGCAAGAAGGTCAGCGCCGAGAGCACCGTGTGCCAGCCGCCCGGGCCGCCCTCCCCGGTGAGCCGCTCGACGCCCTCGGAAAAGGACGCGAAGTCCTCCCGCTGCAGGTCCTCCATCAGCCAGGCGATGGCCGTGGCCTCCTCGCGGCTGGTGCCGGCGTCGACCTCGGCCGGCTGGTCGGCGTTGGCCTCTGCGGCGGCGCCCGCGCCCCTGGCCGCGGGTCGGTGCCCGGTCGGCGGCTCCGGCGCGGCTCCAGGGGTCGCCCCCGGTCGCACCAGGCGCGGCTCGAACGGCCGCTGCAGGGTGCCGCCGGAGTCCTCCCGCGCTGCCCCCGTGACGCCGGAGGTGGCGGCGGTGATCTCGCTGCCGAACTTGTCACGCACCACCAGCGATCGCTCCCCTGGCTGGCCACGGAGGGTGAAGCTGAAGGCGCCCCCGTCGGTGAAGCTGCCGCCCCGCGCCGCCCAGTAGCGATCGGCCACGGTGGGGACCCGCGCATCGTCGCTGGAGACCTCCTCGAAGAAAGCGTCGATGGCCTGCTTCTCCGAGGCGATGGCGCCATGGCTCACGTGGCCGGTCTGCAGCGCGAAGACCTGGGGACGCAGCATCGACACGTCGGTGATCCCCACCAGCTGGGGCTGGCCGCTGCCGGGCTCGTTGCGGGCCACGATGAAGAACCACGGCCCGTCCGGGGACCCGTGGAGGTGTGCCGTCTGCAGCGCGCGATAGGTCCGCTGGCGGGGCTTGCTCAAGCGCTGGAAGTCGCCGTCCGGGGTGGGCGCCAGGGCCTCGATGACGAACTCCAGGGGGTAGCCCAGCACCCGGGTGTAGAGGTCGAACAGCAGCACCGAGACCTCGGTGTCGGTGACGAACTGGGGCACCATGCCCCACTGGCGCACGTACTCGGTGATGGCGTGGTAGTTCGCGATGTCGCCGTTGTGCACCAGGGCCTCGTGCAGCCCGGCGAAGGGGTGGGCCCCGCCGGGGTGCCAGACCCGGCCGCGGGTCGGATAGCGCTGGTGGCCGATCCAGACGTGGGCCCGCTGCTGCTCCAGACAGTAGTACCGCGCGATCTCCTCGGCGTAGCCCACGCCCTTGAGGATCATCAGGTCCCTGCCGTGGGACAGCACGAAGGCCCGCGGGTTCTGCTGGCCGGCGTAGTGCTGCCGGTTGATGCGGAAGCTGTTCTGGTAGACCAGCTCGTCCTCGGCCGCGTCCTGGTCGGTGATGCCGTGGTCCGCGGCGAAGCGCTCCAGCGGCCCGGAGCGCGCCCGTACGAAGTAGCGCCAGACAACGGGCGGGCAGACCTCGAGGCCGGCGTCGCGATAATCGTCCAGGTTCGGCTGCCGCTGGACCTGGGCCACCTCGAAGACCGGATCGATCCACTCCCGCTCCAGCTCCTGGCGCACCCCCTCGTCGAGATAGGCCACGTGCAGCGCGTAGTGCTGCCGGTGGTCATCGAACAGGCCCGCCGCGGCCACGCCGCCCCCCTTGCCGTTGCCGCGGTTTCGCATCTGGGCGCAGGAGCGGATGATGGTGCGCCCCGGCACCCTGTCGCTGCTGATGGTGCCGATCACGCCGCAGCCGCCCTCGAGGGTCCTGCCCCGCGTAAGCTCCATCCCCTCCACGAGCTTCATCCGCGCCCGGGTGATGGCGGCGGCCACCTCTGGTGACGGTGATCTCATGGCGCCTCCCCGTCCGTGGTCGAACCCACGTCCCGCAACAGGTCACGGCGGCCGCAGAGCTGGCGGATGTCGTGCAGCCCCAGCCCGGCCAGGCGCCGTTGCATGTAGCGGGCCCAGGCCCGCAGCAGGTTGACGATGCGGTCCCTGACCCACTCCGCCGTCATCTGCGGGGCCAGCTCCGGATCGGTGGTGGCGATGCCGATGGGGCACCCCCGATCTCGTTCGCAGTTGCCGCAACGCACGCAGTGGATCGCCACCAGCTCGGCGGTGCCGATCACCACGCCGTCCGCGCCCAGGGCGATGGCCTTGAGCACGTCCTCGGGTGAGCGCAGCCCACCGCTGGCGATCAACGTGATCTGCTGGCGGATCCCCTCCTCGAGCAGAAAGTCGTGCACCTGGGCGACGCCGTACTCCAGGGGCTGGGCGATGTTCTTCTTGGCGATGTCGGGGGCGGCGCCGGTGCCGCCGTAGGCGCCGTCGAGGTGGATGATGTTGGCGCCGGCGTGGTAGGCGCCCACGGCCACCATGTCCACGTCGGCCGGGGTCGAGACCTTGACCGAGACCAGGATGTCCGGCTGAATCGCGCGCACCCAGTCCAGGTGCTTGCGGTGGTCCTCCACCGAGTAGACGCTGTGAAACGGAAACGGCGAAAAGAGGCTCGTGCCCGGCACCGCCTCGCGCATCAGCGCCACCTCCTCGGTGTTCTTGGCCCCCAGCAGGTGCCCGCCGAGGCCCGGCTTGGCCCCCTGGGCGTACTTGAACTCCACGATCCTGGAGCGCGTCACGGTCTCCTCGCGCACGCCGAACAGGCCCGTGGCGATCTGGGTGATCACGTGATCCGCGTAGGGCAGCAGCTCGTTGGGGTAGCCCCCCTCGCCGGTGCTGATGAACGTGCCGAGCTGTTGAGCGGCCATGGCCCGGCCGACCATCACCGGCAGCGAGATCGAGCCGTAGGACATGCCGCCGCCGTAGATCGGCAGCGGGATCTCGATGCGATCGCCCCAGGGGCGCTGGTTGAGCGGGATGGCGAGGCTCACGGGGCCGTCGTATGCTCGGCCAGCGGCTCGGCCAGCCGCAGCGTATCCAGCCCTCCGCCGGAGTCGCCGATCAGGTCGTCCACGCCGGGGCGCGGGGCCTCGCCGGTCTCGGCCTGGTCGAAGGTGGACAACAGCAGCCCCGGGGTCCAGCGCCGGTCTCCCAGCACCTCGTGCACCGGGTCGCGCCGCACCGACAGCGCATCGGCGGGGCAGCGGGGCACGCAGCACCAGTCGTTGTCCTGGCAGGTCGGTCCGATGCAGCGCGCGTGGAGCGGCTCCTCCAGGCTCAGCTTGCCGTCGAGCCGCCGGTGGACCCGGACGCGGCAGGTCTCCACGCAGGCCCCGCAGTGGATGCAGCGCCCCCGGTCCACATCCACCAAAAAGGCGCCCAGCCGCACGGCGAAGCGGTGCGGCGCATGGGCCGGCTCGCCCCAGGGCTCCTCCTTGGGGCGGGGGTCGGAGGGTTCGGCCTGGACCTGGTCGACCACCGCGGGGCGGCCCAGCCGCTGCAGATAGTCAGCGCGGGCCTCGTCGGCGAAGATCGCCCGTCCAAGCTCACCCCGCAGCCGGCGTACGTCTCGCAGGCCCATGGCGCCGAGCACCTCGAGCAGCTGGTCGCGCCAGCTGATCATCAGGTTGATCACCCGCGTGGCGCCCCACCTCGGATCCACCATCCCCACCTCCCGCGGGCAGGGGCCGTTGTCCTGGCATTTGCCGCAGACGACGCACTCCAGGGCGATGAGCAGCGGCACGTCCACGGCCACCGCGTCGGCGCCGAGCAGGATGGTCTTCGGCACGTGCTCCGCTCGCGCCACGCCGCCGGAGGCGATGAGCGTGATGCGATCCCTCAGGCCCCGCTCCACCAGCGCCCTGTGCGTCTCGCGCAGGCTGTCCAGCAGCGAGGTCCCGTCCTCGCCGCGGCCATGGATATCGGCGCTGAGGTGGATGGTCTCGCCTCCGCCGGCGGCCAGCTCGGCCACGGTGCGGCTCGCCTCCTTGGACACGGGGACCCTCACGATGGTGAGCAGGTGCGGGTTGATCTGTCGCGCCCTGTGGATGGCGCCAATCTGGTCATCGCCCGGATCCAGCTCGATGATCGTCGCCCACTCCACCACGTCGGCGTGGCGCTCCACGTCGCCGGGCGCCAGCCGCACCACGAGGTGGTTGAAGTACTCCCTGAACCGCTCGGGGCCGTCGGCGGCGCGGATCGTGGTGTAGGTCGTCAGCTTGCTGGCTGCAAGCGCCAGGGAGGTGAGCACCTCCTCGCTGGGCTGAAACGGCAGCATCCCGAACAGCACGGGCATGGAGATCTGGCGCGTCGGCGGGATCTGCGCCTGGAGGCTGCCGCTGTCATCGAGGTACATGCCGCACAGGTCACTGATCTTGCGGCCGAGGTTGACCTCGGTGGAGATATGCTCGCGGCCGTGAATCCCGTCACGGGTGGGCCGCACGATCTCGGACATGTCGGTCCAGATCCCGTCGTACCCCGGGCCGTCAAAGGGGCCACCGTAGCCCGAGCCGCTGACCGGAATGTGCCCGTCGGCGGCCTGCTCCTGGATGGCGCGGATGTCGTCGGCGGTGTAGGTCGAGTCCCCCTGCTGGTGGTACGCCTCGCAGGAGCGCATGCTCAGGGCCTGGCGCGGGCAGTACAGGACACAGGCGAAGCAGTTGCGGCAGCAGGCGTCCTCGGGGTCGTCCATCTTCCGCGGCTCCGCGGCCCGCCGCTGGTGGCATCCGTAGACGCAGGCCTCGACGCAGGTCCCGCAGTTGATGCAGCGCTCGCTGCGCAGGATCTCATAGGGCCGCACAACGGCGTGGTGAGCCGGCGCCTGTCTGGAGATGAGCCGCGGTGACTCGCTCATGCGTCCTCCCTCGCCGGCCCGGGGCCCTGGGGCTGCTCGTGGCCGGATGACCAGGCCGGCAGGTCCAGCCCGAAGAGCCGCACCAGGCGCTGGCGGTCGGCGTCCACGGCGGCCTCGAACTTCTCGATGGTCTCGGCCGGCAGCCCGAACTCATCTTCCAGCCGTCGCTCCAGCGCCTCGTAGCACTGGACCAGCGGCAGCCGGGTCTGGCAGACCTCCTCGCACAGGTGACAGTGAAGGCACTGGAAGGGGCTCGCCGCGTCATTCGGCGCCAGGGCCTCGCCGCTGTTGAGCGCCTGCACCAGGCGCATCTTCCCTCGACCGGTCGCGCGTTCGTCCCGGGTCACGGTGTAGGCCGGGCAGGTGGACAGGCAGGCCCCGCAGGCCACACAGCGGCAGCTCGACTCGTCCAGCAGCCTGGGGCCGTCGTCCCGGGCGTCGGGCGGATCCCAGCGATGCCCGTTTTGCCCCCGGGGGGGCCTGGCCAACAGCGCCCAGAGGGGCGTGGCCAGGCCCGCGCACCTCAGGGCCGCGCGCTGTATCCACGGCCTGAAGAGCAGCCCCGGGATACCCCAGTGACGCGTGCGCACCCCGAAAAACTTCATCGGGTTCAGCAGGCCCGCCGGATCCACCTCACGTTTGCGACGGACCAGGGCCTGGCGCGCGGCGCCGGTATACCTCGCGCCGAAGAAGGCCGCGTTCCAGATGCCGAGGCCGTAGGGTCGTCCCCCGCGCCGCACGCCGAGGTGGGTCAAAAGCTGCGCCAGCAGCAACCGCATGGAGTAGCTCAGGGGCCACCGGCTGTCGCCGCAAAACGAGGTGATGACGAGGCCGCGCACGCCGGCCTCCCCGCGGATCAGGATCACCTCCAGGGCCGGCTCCACGCCGAAGCGTTTCGCCAGCCGCCGGGCACGCCGCACCAGGCTGGACAGGTGCTCCAGCTCGATCACCACCTCGCTGGCCAGCAGCCCCGGACCGAGGCGGTGGCCCGCCAGCGGGAAGAAGCGCCCCGCCCAGAGATAGCGCGCCGCCGCGTCCAACTCCGTGAGCTGGTCCGCGAGCTCCTCATCGTCGCCGACGAGCTCGACGAACCGCCGATCCTGCTCCTGACGATCGAAGTGCAGCAGCACCGCGTCGCGCTCCGGCACCATCTCCTCGTCGCGGTGGAAGCGATCCCTGGCCAGCAGGTTCACCTCCGCCATGCTCGCCCTGTCGCGGTAGGTCACGTGGGCGGGGGAGAGGCCCGCGTCCACCAGCCGCTGCACAAAGTCCAGGGCGCGGTCCCCATCGGGAAACTGCAGCAACCGGGCCCGGCAAAAGCCCGGTCGCGGGCGGACCCGCAGGGTCAATTCGGTGAAGACGCCGAGCTGGCCCTCGGCGCCCATGGCCTGCTGCAGGTGCGGCTCGTCGGCAGTGAGCGTCTCGACCTCGCCGCCCGGCAGGGCCATGCGCGCCGCCACCACGGCCTCGGACAGTGGCCCGTAACCGTAGCTGCCGAGGCCCACGCCGCCGGTGGAGGCCCACCCCCCCACGGTGGAGAAGCGGCTCGTGGGGCTGGTCATCGGGGCCAGCCCCAGGGGCTCCAGGTGGTCGGCCAGGTCGGCCCACCGTACGCCGGGCTGCACCCGGACCGTTTGCTGCTCGCGGTCGACGCCGAGCACCGCTGTCATCTGCGACACGTCCAAAGCGACGCCGTTATCAGTGGGGACCGAGCCGCCGAAGGCCGACGACGAGGTGCCGCTGGGGTAGACCGCGAGCTGGCGCCGCGAGGCGAAGCAAAGGACCTGGGCCACGTCGGGCTCGGTGGTGGGTTGGACCAAAAGGTGCGGCGTGGTGCGAAACAGGGTGTGCTCCAGAAGCGGCGGCACCCGGGCCAGATCTCGGCTGGAGAGGCGCCGCTGCAGGTAGCCCTCGACCACCCTGCAGTCCGCGGAGACCGAGCCCCGCAGGTCCGCGGCCAGCTCCTCGATCAAGCGTAGGCGCCGGGGCGTGTCGCGATCCGTCAGCCGGCGCCACCAATGGTAGAGCCAGTATCGGGGGGCCCCCGCCAGCACGAAGACGGCCAGGCGCAGCGTCCCCCACAGGCCGGGGGTGGATCCGGCGGCCAGCAGCCGCGCCACGGAGCTGCCGGGCTCCTCGCCGTAGGTCTCCTGGCGTTCGGCCGCGGCCTTGCGCGCGAGGTCGAACCAGTAGGAAGATCGGCTCACGCCGCCCCGCCTGGCTGCTGTGGATGGTCGCTGGTCACTTGGTTTCGAAGATATCTTACCCAGTTTCTACGATTGCTCCCACAGCATATTGTTCCACCATCAGGGCGCGATGTGGTTCTTGTAGGAGATCTTGTATTCCTGGCACGTGGCGCCCCCGAGAGGTTTGACGCGCACGTAGACGAAAAAGGAGCCGCAGCTCAAATTCGAAGGTTTGGTCTCCATCTTCAATGGAGCCTTGCCGCTGGCGCAGCACCCCTTGAGCGTCTCCGTGGACGTGGTGTAGGTGGCCGCGGTCCCCTTGAGACAGGAGGGCTTGCCGCTGCCGGTGCACGTCTTGCCCTTGTGGAAGGCGCATATCTGAAAGGTCGCGGTGGTCGAGGGGCTCGTCAGCGTCATCTTGGGCCAGACGGGGCAATTCACCGCCTTGTAGAAATACGTAAAATTGTACCAATCCACGTCGGTGGCCGGGTACGCGGCCCCGGTGACCCACTTCGCCGTACCCGGGCAGCTGTTGATCCCGGGGTTCTTTTTTCCCGGGTAGGTGTCGTTCGGTTCCTGGTCGTCCTTTTTTTTTGTCCCCTCGCAGACTCCGCTGCGGCAGGTGTCGTTTTCGGTGCACGAGTTGTTGTCGTTGCAGGCACCCGTGATCGGTACTTTCTTGCACGCGCCCTTGTCGCAAACCCCCTTGTTGCACTGGTCCTTGACCTTGGAGCAGTCCCTGGACTTGCCGACGCATTTTCCACCACTGCAGGTGTCGTTATCGGTGCAGGAGTCACCATCGCTGCAGCTGCCCGTCTTCGGCACCTTGACGCACTTGCCGCTGACGGCGACGCCGTTGTTGCATTGATCGGAGAGCTTGGTGCAGTTGAGGGCGGTGCCGTCCTGCGAGGCGGCCAGATCACCGTCCGGGAGGCCCATGTCACCGTCAAACGTGCCGGCGTCCACCTGGGCCCCCGCATCCGCCGGACGGGGGGACAACGGAGTGGGGCAACCTCCCAGGTACAGGGCGGCTGCGATGATTCCCAACAGTGCTGTGCGACGAAGATGCATGACGTTGTCGATTTCCAACGGCCCTCCGGGCCGCCTGGTTGGGATTATACCAGCCGTCAACTTTGGTAGCACCATCGGTTATACTCTGGAGCCAGTCACTGACCTCGGAGGACGGCGGCGTTCGTGGAAATCAAGAGCGTGCTCAGATATGAGGTGCTTGGCCGGCTGGCGGTGGGCGGCATGGCCAAGGTCTACCTCTGTCGCCTGGCCGGAATCGGCCTCTACGAACAGCTGTGCGTGGTGAAGATGATCCGCTCGGAGGAGGTGGAGTCCGAGAAATTCATCGAGATGTTCCTCGATGAAGCCAGCATCTCGGTCCAGCTTCAACATCAGAACATCGGCAGGATCTTCGATTTCGGACAGACGGAGACGGGGCACGTCCTCGTCATGGAGTACATCGATGGCCGCAGCCTGGCGCAGATCCTGGCCCACAGCCGGACCGGCCACGAGATGCCGCCCTGGGCCATGACCGCCTTCATCGTAAGCAAGCTCTGCGCGGCCCTCGACTACGCTCACCGCAAACGGAACATCCGCGGGCAATCGATGAACATCATCCACCGAGATGTCAGCCCCAACAACGTCATGATCACATACGAAGGCGAGGTCAAGCTCATCGACTTCGGCATCGCCAAGGCCACCCAGCGAAGCACATTCACCAGGGACACCATCAAGGGCAAGGCCTCCTACATGTCGCCGGAGCAGGCCTCCGGCGAGGTCCTGGACCATCGCTCCGACATCTTCTCCACCGGCAGCCTGTTTTACGAGCTCCTCACGGGCAGCAAGGCCTTCGATGGTGACACCGATCTGCAGGTATTGAAAAAGGTCCAGCGCGCCAAGGTACAACCTCTCGCGGACCTGGCAGCCGAGGTCCCGAAAGACCTGGAGCGCATCTGCCTGCGCGCCCTCGCCCGGGACAGGAACCAACGCTATTCCACGGCCGCGCAGATGCAGGAGCAACTGCAGACCTTCGTTCACGGCGCCGGCTATGGCTCAAACCACCTGAGAAAATGGATGTCCGAGGCCTTCGCGCGGCAGCGAGAGGAGGTCCGCGAGGGCATCATCACCGCCATCAACAGGACCGAGCATCCGGACAGCGACAGCGCCACATTTGGGGGGGCCGCCGAGGGTTTTTGTCCCGGCCCGGGGTCATACGACGTATTGAGAAGTTACGGAGTGAGCGCGGTCGCCGCTGCCGCGATACCTTTGCCAGATTGAAGAAGACATGCCGAAAGCTGGGTGTCTCCTTTTGGTCGTACCTCAAGGACAGAATCTCCGGTCAAGATAGCATCTCCCCCCTGCCCATCCTCATCCAACTGCAAGCCGAGGCGGTCTTTCCCTGATCTTCGACGCGG
>PVBE011284287.1_pt1 | contig 12073 bp, 11 predicted proteins | sample 1631181 | NCBI WGS metagenome assembly PVBE01 (sample SAMN08397723, study PRJNA350692) | Marine metagenome, whole genome shotgun sequencing project. | isolation source: water | place: Pacific Ocean | collected 2012-04 | reverse complement strand
CTGGCGACGAAATCGATCGGGATTTATCCCCGGGCCCACACCTACCTGGCTCTCGCCACCTCCTTCCTGGGTTTGAAGGAGTACGGGAAGGCGATCGACATGGCCGGCAGAGGGTTGGCCCTCCTGGACGAGTCCGATCCCCTTTATCCCACCCTGGAGAGGGTGATCGACGTTTCCCGGAAATGGATCGAGTACGAGGGGAACGATCCTTGAAGATCCACGCCGGGGGATAAAAAAAGCCACCCCCCCTTCCCGGGGAGATGGCTTTCGAATTGCATTGAGATTTACGGCTTGTAGGCTTGGATGCCCTGTTCGCCGTCACTGCCGACGATGGGAAGAACGGCGGTTTTCCAGTCGATCTCTTCGCCCTTCTTCATGGGATGCGGATACCGGCTCCCGGAGTAGTTGTTCCTCTTCTGGGGGAGGTCCATGTATGTCGCATACTTCTTTTCGTATCCCGGGATTTCGTAGGCGCCCAGTCCGAGGGAGGCGCGGGCGGCCTTGAGCTGTTCCCACGTATTGAAGTTGCCCGCCAACATGCTGAACTCCCGCATGCTGTAGCGGTCGAACCAGGCCTTGGAGGAAACGGCGATAAAATTCGGCAACTCGTGGACGTTTTCCTCGGCCATGTCGATCTCGAGTTCATCCTCGAAATCATCCGCGTTGGCCACTCCGTTGCCGCCTTCCCCCCAGTCCCCGCGCCGGTTGAAGTAGAGCTTGTTTCCGGTCACGGTTACCCAGTCGCCCTTGGCGCCGAACTTGTTCGCCACCCCGCTCCCGTCACTGAACGCGAGAACGTTGTTCTCCACGAGGTATTTCCCGTTCGATTTTCGCGGGTCGAGCGAGAGGGCGCGCCCTTCCGTCGAACCGAGGCTGTAGTTGAAGGCGACCGTGTTGTTCCGGATGACCCAGTTCGGTTGCCCCCATCCGCCGCCCGTGATCGCCTCGATGCCGCGACCCTGGGAAACCAGGATGAGATTGTTCTCGATGGTGATCGTTCCCTTTCCTCCCCCCTTCACGTAGATTCCCCACCACGGGTTGTTGACCAGGATCATGTTTCGGACCGTGAAGGAGCCTTTTCCCATCAGGATGATGGTGGTATCGGAACCGCTCTTCTTCCGGTTGATCGCCTGGTACCCGAACTGGGAATCCTTGATATGCCCCTCGATCGAATTGTTCGCTCCCGGTTCGCCGTCCCCGTAGTAATAGTTGGCGATCCCGCGGTCGATCAGGAAGCCGTCGATCGTGATCTGGTCGCTTCCCTCGAAATGAAAGACGGTCCCCGTGGGAGGTTGAACGGTCGGTTTGCTCCCGATGATGGTGAGGTATTTGAAGGGATCGCGCTCGCTGAAATCAGCTTTCCATCCCCCTTCGATGACCACGTCCTTCATTCCCTTGAATCCGGGCATCAGGCCCGATTTGCTTCTCCCGATGTAGGTTCCCTCGGCGACATGAATCCGGTCTCCCGACTGGAGTTTTCCCATCGCCTTCCAGAGCAGTTTTACGGGTTGTTCCCGGGTCCCGGGATTGCTGTTTTTTCCCGTGGACTTGGAAACGTAGATGTCTCCGGCGATCGCGGCGCCGGAAAGCCAGAAGAGCGTCGCGGCGACGCCCACGATGGCGGTAATTTTTTGCATGGATTCCTCCCAATCCGGCCAGACAAACGGATCCAGAAATGTACCAAGGATGCCCGGAATCGTACCAGATCAGTACGGGAGTTCCAGTGAAAAGGTCTCCCGGTCCCGGAAGGTCGGTCCCGGACGTTGACACAGTTTTCTCCATCCCCTATCTTCTCCTTTCCTTGCGGAGGGTGGTCTTGGATTGAGAAGCGTGCCCCTTGTTTTCATCCTGGTATTGGCGGCCGGATGCGGATCCGGAGCTCCCCTGCGATCCTCCCCTCCGTCCCTCCTCGAAATCCGGGATTCCGGGATGCGGACCCTCCTCGGCGGTCGGATTGAAATTTCTCCGGGAACGATCACGAATGACGGGGGGAAGGTCTCCTGGTCCTGTGGCGTGAAAAATCCGGGCGGCCGGGTCGTCACCGCGATCCTCCATGTCCGTTTTTTCGACGAATCATTTCGAACCGAGTACGGGAAGTTCCCGGTCGTCCGTACTGTTCGATTGGGGCCCGGCCAGGCTGTTTCACTTCGGGGCAGGGTCGATTTCAGTCGACTCCCGGAAGGGAAACGGGTCGGGCGTCTCGGACTCTCCGCCTCGTTAAGGAAAAACGCGCGATGAACACGCTTCTCCTTCTGCTCCTCTTTCCCGGTCTCGTTCAGGAAGGCAACCGGGAAGAAACCGATCGTCTTTTCCGGAACGCCACCATCGTCCAGTTGATGGCGGAAAAGGGGGAGAAAATCCACGCGGGACCTCTTACCGTTTTCATCGATCCCGAAACGCACAAGCCCGTGAAATCGGTCGTCGCCGATCCGGCGAAAAACCTGCTGATCCCGGCCATCCAGAAAAGGGCGGGTGGGAAGAAAAGCGCCGGGATCTACCTCGTGCGTCCGGTATCGGGGCGGGCCTCGAAGGCCGTTTTCCGTTCCATCGGGGGAGAAATGCATGTCGTTGTCCCGGACCAGCTCGGATCGATCCCGATCCGGGAGCGGACCTTCTGGATCAAGGGACGAAAGGCCGGCCGCAGGTTCGTGCGGCAGGTCGGGTACTACGAAGTGATCGCCTACACCTCCCGTGACGCCTTCCTTCGGGGGACCGTTTCCCTGGACCGGATCGACGGCGTTGGCTGGAAAGACAGGGGGTCGAATACCGAGACGGAAGTGACCGCGGGGGGGATCGATATCGAGGTGCAGAATCCTCCCCCCACGAAGCGGGGCTCCCCGTACGAAATCAAGGGGACCGTCACCGTCACCGGCGAGCCGGAGGGGAAACTGGTTCTCTGGATCGCCTACTCGGACGGATCGCCGAAGAAGCGGCGTCACGAAATCGATCCCGGGAAGAAAAAGGGAAAAAAGAAAAAGAAGGACGACGATCGGCCGGAAGACGGACGGCAGGATGCCGTCGACCACGGCTTCGAGTTCATCGTGATCGCGAAGGGCGGACCGACCGAGCGCAACCTCGTGAAGATGGCACGGATCAACGACGCGGAGGCCGATTTCAGCGGATCAGGCTCCCCGGAGATCGGGGGATGGAATCCCGTCCAGCAGTTCTCCGGAACGGTGCAGGGAACGGCCGGGGGATTCGCTCCCTTCGATGACGGGTCGGGTGCCGACACCGGCGGAAATCTCTTCCGGCAGGGGGTGGTTTCGATCGGGGCGGCCGCGACCGGCCTCGTCCCGGCGATCTTCTCCTACCTCGATTCCAAAACGGGGGAGAAGAGGGAATCGACCCGTTCCGCGGTCGTGGTGAACGAGGCGGACGCCCGGGAACTGGTCCGGGTAAAGGTCTTCTTCGACGAGTTGCCCCCCATCGACCCGGAAGAGGGGGAGAAGGCGAAAGCGCGGGAAATTTTGTCGGGACTGGAATTCGCGGTCCCCGGGAAAAAGGAGAATGATCGATGACCATCGTACTCGCGATGATCCTTGCCTGCCAGTCGACGCCCGGTGAAACGGTTCGCCTGCTTTCCGAGGCGATCGAAAAGAAGGACCTTCCGGCCATCAAGAGCCTCGCCGTTGACCGGGAAGAAGTGGACGGGTTGACGCAGGATGCCCTCGATGAATGGCTGGCCGACGCGGACAAGGAAGCGCACGGCCATCTCTCCGCCGCGCTTGCGGCGTACCCGCTCTTCGGCGCAGTTTCGAAGGAAATCGACAAGCTCGACGTGGAGTATATCTTCTCCGTGGAGGATGGCATCGTCCGGGTCGAGATCGACCTGGAACGGATCGAGGGGGCCTGGAAGGTCGATGAAATGGAGGCCCGGTGGCGTGATTTCACGGTAGAGGGGGAGAATGTCGTGGCGGAGATCTCCCCGGGAAAGGTGCTGAAAGCCATTCATGCCGCCGCCGGGGAGGGGGACTACGAAAAAATCCTGGACCGGCTTCCGGAAAAACAGCGATCCATGATGGGGCCGGAAGCGATCGAGGATCTCGTTTCGAGGGAAGAGAAACGGATGGCGGGGAAGTGGCTTTCCACCATCGAGAAATTCCCGGACGTGCGTGAGGGAAAAAGGCCTCTCGTCCGGCTCGAAATTAATATCGTCCTCGAGGTGGACGGAAGCGGGGTTTCGATCAGCGCGGACCTGGTCAAGGAGAAGGGGCGCTGGTACATGGGGGGGGTCACCACCCGGCTGCAAAAAGAGTTGGACGCCCCTCCACCCGAACCGGAACCCGGACCGGAACAACCCCCGGAGGGAAAAGATCCCCGCTGATCTCTCGATCTCGTGGCGGGGTCGCGTCTACTTCTTCCCGACCGATCCCTTCGCCGCGGACGTCAACAGCCAGGTGACCTGGAAATCGGTGAGATCTTCCGGTACCGGGAAGTAGAAGGTCGCTTCGTCGGAACTCCAGGTCCCCGTGTAGTTGCTCTTGTTGTGGCTGACGTTGGTGGAGATTCCCGATCCCCATTTCTCTCCGAGCGTGGGGCAGTAGACCTTGTCGCCGACGATCAGGCCGATCCAGGGGGTGTGCCAGAAGAAGTGTTTCTCCATCGTGGAGTTGCCTTCCTTCGGCGTCACCTTGATGGTCACTTCCAGGAGGGCTCCCCGAAGGGGGCGGATCGTGCTCTTCTCCTTCACGTCACGGGAGAGATCACCTCCCGGGATTTCCTTCATGAGCGAGGCCTTGACGACCTCCACGGTGACAGCCTCGGCCGGCGCGGGCATCCGGGAGGTTTTCCCGGGCATCGCAAGTTCGGTGGAAACTTCCTCGAGGGTGAATACGATTTTTTTCGCGTCGCGGGGAACGAGGAAGACGGCGTTGTAGGGAACGGTCGCCTTCGTCTCCTTCCATTTCGTTGGACGGTAGGCGGAGAAGGAATTCCAGGATTTCCTTTTCAGGTAACCGTAGGTGAATTCTCCCACCATCGGGTATTGCTTTCCCGCGTCGTTGGCGAGAAGGATTTTCTTCGTGTCGATGTTGATTCGTTGGAGATCCTCGGTCCAGAGTGGCGTGATTGTGGCGTTCACCTCGAGGAGAAGGTGTGTATCCGATTCGAAGGTCTCCACGAAACCCACTTTCGTGGCGTCGTCGAGATCGAGCGGGAGGCTGTCGTAGCTCCGGACATCCACCTTCGTGAATTCGAAGAGAGGGGCCTTCTTTTCTTCCTGGGCCGGGACCTTTTCCGCTTCTGTCTCCGGTTTCTCCTCCTGCGCGAAGAGGGCCAGGCTTCCGAATCCGAAGACCAGCAGGGCGGTCCGGATTATCGGCGCATTCATCATCGGTTTTCTCCTGAAAAGGGGCGATCGGGCCACAAGCATAGCGAATCGGCTCCAAAGATTGGACTCTTTTTTGAACCGGGATTCGGGTAGAATCCCCCGAATGTCCCTGCAACGGTTCTTGGCATGCGTTCTCCTGGCTCTTTTCGCATGCGGAGGAAGGGAGGAGATCGTCATGGCGGAGCAGGATCCGGCCTCTTCGAAGACGGCCACGTTCGGCGCCGGGTGCTTCTGGTGTGTCGAGGCGGTTTTCGAACGGCTGGAAGGGGTGGGGGAGGTCATTGCCGGCTATACAGGCGGGAAAAAGGCGAATCCCACCTACCGGGAGATCTGTACCGGCAAAACCGGCCACGCCGAGGTCTGCCGGATCACGTACGATCCTTCCGTCATTTCCTTCGACGAACTGCTCTCCGTCTTCTGGCGCACCCACGACCCCACGACGCTCAACCGCCAGGGAAACGACTCCGGGACCCAGTACCGTTCCGCGATTTTCCACCACGACGAGACCCAGAAGGAACTGGCGGAGAAGTACAAGGCGAAGCTGGAAGCTTCGGGGGCCTGGAAAAACCCGATCGTGACGGAGATCGTCCCCCTCGTGAAGTTCTGGCCGGCCGAACAGTACCATCAAGGGTATTACGACAACAATCCCGACCAAGCCTACTGTACTTACGTTATCCAGCCGAAAATCGAAAAGCTCAAGGCCGTCTTTGGCGACAAGCTGAAGTAGACCCTCCACCAGGTCCCTTTTACGTCAAAGCCCTTGGGGGTCAAGTTCGGGGAATTCCAATTTTCGGCGTATGAATCCGCACCGCTCGAGACACGGATCTCCCATTGAGACATGGGAGGTCCGATATGAATCTCGTTTGGATCCTGCTTATCACCTTACCCGCGCAGGAAGAGGGCCGCGCACTTGTCGCCCAGGCTTCCGTCCAGGCTCTCAAGGCGACCCGCGGGGATTGGCTTCGCGCCGGTCCGTCCGCTCTTCTCCTTCACCCGGATACGGGGAAACCGATCCGGAAATTCCGCTGGTCCGCGCCGGGGAAAGAGTTCGTCCCCGTTCTTCACCGCGCCCCGGACGGGGAGACGTCCCTCTACTGGCTGGTCGCCTCGACCGGTCCCGGGTCGTTCCGTCCCCGGAAATGCCTCGGGGACCGTGCCGATCCGATCACGATTCCGGGATCCTACCAGTCCGCCGACATGCGATTCCGGATCACCACCGAGGGCCCTCCCCGCGTGGTCCGGAATTTCGGGCCGGACGCCCTGATCGCCTTCACGTCACGTTCCGCCCTTGTTCATTCCGCCGGAATCGAACAGGACGGGTCCTCGACTCGAATCGCGGAGGCCTTTTCCCATTCCGGGCTCCTTTTCGGGAAGGGGAGGACCGGGGAAATTACCGTCGAGCGGATCCGGTTCGATCCGAATCCGCTTCGCGCCGGAATGAACACCTCGGGCCGGATTACGCTCCGGAACGAAACGGGCCTCACCTGTCGACTCCTTCTCTGGGGAACGATCTCCCCCTCCCGCGGCACTTTCATTCCTTCCCGACGGAACGTTCTCTTTTGGTCGGGAGAGGTTCGTCCCGGGAATTGCGAGGTCGAGATCCCCGAAAAGATCGAAGCCCGGATACGCGGCACGATTTTTCTCCGCATCGGGTTCCGCATCCTGGGAGAGGCTCCGGTCGCGGTCGGCCCCCTTCGGACGATGATCCTCGGCGATCCCGGCAAAACGATCGATGACGTACGCGTCACCGGACGCCTTCCGGGCGGCGCGATCCTTCCCTTCTCTGCGACACGGCAGGGGGGCGTTCTCCTGGGTCGAACCCTCGCGGACGAAATACCCGGACTGATACGGCCCCTCCGTATCGAATGGAAAGGGCGGTCCAGGGAAAAGGGCGAAGAAGCCCATGGAACTTTCTCCGCCGCGGTTTACGACGAAGAGATGCCTCGCGCGGTGGAAGCGGCTTTGCGTGTTTTGCGGGAGGTGGAAAGATGAACGGAGCGATCCTGGTTTTCTTCCTGCTCCTGCAGGCCCCCGAGACGGTTCCGCCCCACGCCCGGTTTTCGGGAAGAATCGTGGACGGCGAAACCGGTTGCGACCTTCGCGGCCTTGTGAACTTCGTCCGGCTCTCCGGAAAAATCCCGGAAAACGATATCACCGTTCTGACGAAACGGAACGGGTGGTACGAAGCGGGCGTGCTTCGGCCGGGGCGATACCGCATCGTGGCGGTCTCCCCCGGGTACCGACCCTCGATCCAGGAGGTGGATGTTCCGGAAATCCCGGCATGGCATCCGCTCGATTTTTCGATGCGGAAGGGGGAGTCGATCACGATCCACGTCCGGGATCCGGCGGGAAAAATGATTGATGGCGCCTGGGCCACTCTCTCTTACCTTGGCGGAACGAAGGGGGGCGCGGGGGAGTGGAGTATCCTGCAACTTCATGCGGCGGGGGATACCGCGCGATCGCGGGAGGGTCTTCTTCGATGGGACGGCCTTCCCCCGGGAAGATGGCGGATCCGTCTTTCCAAGCCGGGGTACCTTCCACGCATCCTCGAGACGAAAGCGGGAGAAAGGAGGGCGGTCCTGGAGAGGGGGCGGTTGGTCATCCTCACCGTGGAAAACGGGGACGGGACACCCGCGCCGGACGTGCTGGTCAACGTCTTCGCGGAGGGAAGGGCGGTCTCCTCGGGCATCAGTGGCGCCTATGGCGACATGGCCATCACGCTCGTTCCGGGGGAGAACGAACTCACTCTCCATCGTCTTCCAGGGGGGCGAATAAAAATGAAGAGACGGGTAACGGTCTCCGCGGAAGGAATGGTCGACCGGATCACGATCCGGTGGAGTCCGCCATGATTTTCCGGATCGTTTCCGCCTCTTCGCAGACCCACGGGTCGATCCCGGTGTAATCTCCGTGCAGGGCGGTCGGCGGTCCCGGGTTGCGGCGACACCATGCGCGAATCCCGCAGGGGGCGCAGTGGGGGAAGTCTTCCAGTTCCAGGTTCCGGATCCGCTCGAAGACCGGGGAGGTCTTCCAGATCTCGCCGAAGGATTGTCGAAGAACGTTCCCGGCGGGGAGGGGAACCGCGATGCAGGAGGTGACGTCCCCGTTCGAGAAAATCGCCGCGTTTCCGCGGGCGCAGTTGCATTTGAAATCGCCCGATTCGTTTTTCCGGAGTTGCGACCGGAGGGGGCCGCGGTAGAGTTTCTCCAGCGTATCGATTTCGACGCGCGTGGCGAGGCTGTTCTTCTCTCCGTCGTACCGGGAGGTGATCGTCGAATCGATCTTGCAGGGAAGGTCGAGCCGCCCGGCCAGTTCCAGGAACGCACCCGTCTCGTGGGCGTTGCCCTTCATCAGGATCCACTTCAGTTGAACGGGAACGTCGAATTCTCGAAGCCGGTTCAAGCCGTCGAGCACCCGTTGAAGCGGAACCTTTCCCTGCGTGATGGAACGATGCGTTTCCTCCGTCGTCCCGTAGAGGGAGATCGATACGGCCGTCAACGCCGGGTGGGCGGCAAGCCGTTCCGTGACTTTCGGCACGAGGTACGTTCCGTTGGTGAGGAGCGTGACGGCGAACCGGTTTTTCGCCGCTTCGTCCATCAGGTCCCAGAAGCGGGGGTGGGCCATCGCTTCTCCGCCCGTCAGGTTGAGAAAAAGCGTTCCCGACTCCTTCAATTCGAGAAAGACCCTCTGCCAGTCTTCGAAGGAGAGTTGGGTCGAGGGAACGGGGATCGGCTTTTCCCGGTCGAAGTTGTAGCAATGAACGCAACGGAGGTTGCACTGGAGGGTCAACTCGACGGTGACCGAAAGCGGAATGATCTTGTTCCATGCCTCGACGCACATCTCCCGGATGAGCGGGTCCTGGTCGGCGGTGATCGGCGTGCCATGTTCCATCGGGTCGATTCTACCATGGATGAAATCAGATTCGAATCGACTTTCGCCGGAGCAGGTAAAGGAAGAAGGGCGCGCCGCAAAGGGCGGTGACGGCGCCGATCGGGAGGAGGGTATCGGGCGAGAGGAGTCGTGCCGCGAGGTCGGCGACGGTCAGGAGCAGGCCCCCCGCGAGGAGACTGGCCGGGAGCAACGTGCGGTGGTCCGGTCCGACGAAGTTGCGGACGATGTGGGGCACGATGAGGCCGACGAAACCGATGATGCCGCACGTGGCGACGGCCGCGGCGGCGGCGATCGCGCCGGCCGCGAGGAGAAGTTTCTTGGTCTTTTCCACCTCGACGCCGAGGGTCTGCGCTTCCTCCTCGCCGAAGAGGAGCAGGTTCAGGTGGCGAACCCGGAAGACGACGATGCCCAGGCTCACGAGTAAGAGCGGTGCGACCACCACGACGCGGTTCCATGGATCGGGATGGTTGATATTTCCCATCAGCCAGCCGATGACCTCGTTCCAGTTGTCGCTGTTCAGGATGAGAAGCACGGAGACGAGGGCGCCGGTGAACGCCCCGATGGCGAATCCGGCGAGCAGGAGGGATCCCGTCGGGACACGTCCGCCGATGTTCGCGATCCTGTAGGCGAGGAAAGCCGCGCCGATCGCGCCGACGAATGCGAAGAGGGCCGGCGCTCCGAGGCTGAAGATGTGCGCGAAGAAGGCCGGCGCTCCGAGGCTCCAAAGGGCGATGTCGACGCCGGAGACGATCGCGACCACCGCGCCGAGGCTCGCCCCGCCGGAAACGCCGACGACGAAAGGGTCGGCGAGCGGGTTTCGAAAGAGTCCCTGGAAGATCACTCCCGCCGTCCCGAGCGACGCTCCGACCAGCCATGCGAGCAGGGCGTGTGGCAGCCGGAGGTCCCAAAGTATGGTGGGACTGACTTCGCTCCAGGAGGAGGATCCCACGAACAGGGAAAGCGCGACGGCGCCGCCGGACGTGAGGGCCAGGACGGGTATGGCGACGCCCTTATGGATTCGTTTCATGGAGGATTCGCGACGCCTCCCTGAGCCCCTTGAGGAGGCGGGGGGAGGGAATGTTGAACCACGATTCCTGGACGTGGTAAACGTGCTTGTTCTTTACCGCCTTGAGGGTCGACCAACCGGCGCGACCATCCAGCCTGGAGAACTGGCGATGGGCGACAAGAATAACGTCGGGGTCGAGTCGAAGGATGGTCTCCCAGTCGATCTGTTTCCAGCCTTCCCTGAAAATGTTCTTTCCACCGGCGCGCCGGATCACATCCCCGGCGTAGCTGTCGGCCCCGGCTGTCCAGATGGGTTCGGCCGTCGCCTCGTAGTAAACGGTCGGGGAATGATTTACGGCCGACACGGCGGCGACCCTTTCGAGCAACTTGTCGGCGGCCTTGGTCGCTTCCTCCTCGTGGCTGGTGATCGTCCCGAGGGTGCGGAGCGCGTCCGCGATCTCCTCGAAATTCCGGGGTTGTATGGAGAAGACGGGGTACCCCTTTTGTTCGAGCGCCCGGGTCGACTCCCGGGTCATCGTCGCGTCGGTGAGGATGAGGTCCGGGTTCAGCGAGATGAGCTTTTCGTAGTTGATGATGATATGGCCGATCCTCGTCTTTGATTTCGCTTCCTCCGGGAAGTTGCAGCGGCTGGTGACTCCCGCGACCTGGTCACCGGCGCCTACGGCGAAGAGAAGTTCGGTGACGGAGGGGACGAGGGAGACGATCCGTTCCGGGTTGGCGGGCAAGGTGATCTCTTTTCCGCGGGCGTCTTTCATCGTCCGGGATCCCTCCGGGGGAGGCGGACTGTCGGTGCACCCGATAAGAACCAGGACGAGGGGAAGGAGTTTCACGAGTCGAGCAGCACCATGGGGCGGTCGGAAACGGGGTGGGGACGAACGCAAAGAACGTCGCCAAAGACTTCGCGGAGGGTGGATTCGACGATGACTTCTTCCGGCGTTCCCGCCGCGGCGACACGGCCGTTCGAGAGAATGATGACGCGGTCCGCGTGGCGGGCGGCGAGGTTGAGGTCGTGGAAGGAGGCGACGACGGAGGTCTGTTTTTCGTTTCGAAGGTCGTCGATCATGCGGAGGATCCGGACCTGGTAGAGGAGGTCGAGATGGGCGGTCGCCTCGTCGAGGAGAAGAATCCTGGGGGCCTGCGCGAAGGCGCGGGCGACCAGGACGCGTTGCCGTTCGCCGCCGGAGAGTTCCGGCAGGATTCGATCGCGCAGTTCCCACGTTCCGGTGCGTTCCATCGCCCGGCGGACGACGGAATGGTCCTCTTCCGATTCGCCGCGGAATGGTTTCAGGTGGGGCGACCTTCCCATGGTGACGACTTCCTGGCAAGTGAAGGCGAAGTCGGTGACGGACTGTTGGGGAACGACGGCGACGGAGCGGGCGGTTTCGGCGGTGGAGAGTTCGTAGAGGTTCCGGCCGTCGAGGAGTGCGTTTCCGAGGTGGGGGCGGAGGACGCGGCTGAGTGCGCGGAGAAGGGTCGACTTTCCAGACCCGTTGGGACCGGCCACGGCGACGAATTCTCCCGGCTGTACGCGGAGGGTGACGTCGCGAAGGACATCGGGTCCGTCGTAGGAGCAGGTGATTCCGGCGGCTTCGAGCAGCATGGTTTCAGCGCCCATTAACGGGGGCGGGGAGGGGGGTGTCAAGGGTCTCTCCCGTAAAAAGCTTGACGGTTCGGCACTGGAAAACAATAATCGCCGACCTATGACGCGGGGTGGAGCAGCCTGGTAGCTCGTCGGGCTCATAACCCGGAGGTCGAGGGTTCAAATCCCTCCCCCGCTACCATCAAAAATAACTACGGCGCAGCAACTTAGGTTGTCTGCGTTTTTTTTTG
>PVBE010878085.1_pt1 | contig 12073 bp, 20 predicted proteins | sample 1631181 | NCBI WGS metagenome assembly PVBE01 (sample SAMN08397723, study PRJNA350692) | Marine metagenome, whole genome shotgun sequencing project. | isolation source: water | place: Pacific Ocean | collected 2012-04 | reverse complement strand
TAATTCGCTACGACTATTTAAAAACTACCTTTTCTTACGAGTAGTTTTCTTCTTGGTAGCCGCCTTTTTCTTAGCAGGTGCTTTCCTCTTTCGAGTAGTAGTCTTTTTCTTAGCGGGTGCTTTCCTCTTTCGTGTAGTAGTCTTTTTCTTAGAGGATTTTTTAATCTCCTCAACAGTCTTTACATTTGTTAGACCCCAAGCCCTTAACTGCCTCTTATCCCACTTATCAAGTTTTACTCCATGATGAGCCTTAGCCAACGCATCAATTAAACCTCTCGGACTTCCACTCGCACCACCACTTTTTAAAGTTGCATTAACAATTTAATCGCTTGAACCCATATTCGCTTGAAACATAGAGAACATAGGCAACCAAGTTTTATAATCATAAGTTTTTAAACCTGCTAAATTACCCCTTGAAACCAACCATTTATATTTATCTTGTTTTAATTTTTTAAAGTAATTAGTTAATGTTTTCATATCGGCTGGAAGATATATTATCTTATTAACATTGTATGTTAATTTAACCTTTCCTTTGTTTTTACCTGCTTTCAAAGGATAAACAATTTCACTTTCAGCATATTCTTTAATTACACTTGGAGTCATCCATTCTGTATTGTCTTTTGCAACCGCCAAGGCATAGTCTTTCTTTTTAGAAATCAATGTGCTTTTTACCTTCCACTTTGGATGCGCCTTATCCATCATTGTAAAAAATTTAGATTCAGGCATATCCAAATATTTTTTCATTTGAGTCCAACTTACTTCATCCTTAGCCATTTAAATCAATCCTTCCGCCTCAACATCAAATCCAGTTGGGTTTTAATCTCTCCGAGTTGAACCTTTACATCTTGCATATCTTCTTTTGCTTTGTTGTGATGTGCGCCGAATTCGTTTTTGACCTCGTATAATGAAAAGACCATAAAACGATAAAGAGCGTATATAGAACCCAAAAGCAAAACCAATGGAAGGCCGTAGTCCTCAATCATCGAAAGAGTTGATAGAGCATCAGCCATAATAATGATAAATTGCTACGACTATTTAAAAACTACTTCTTCTTACGAGTAGTTTTCTTCTTAGTAGCCGTCTTCTTCTTAGCAGGTGATTTCTTCTTGGCTGGAGCCTTCTTCTTCGTGGCAGGTGCTTTCTTAGCGCCCGACTTCTTCTCCATCGCCGCCTTAATCTTTCTCCACTCCTTACCCATCGCCTTGCCCCTTGCACTAATGTATGCTTTAGGAGATTCACTTGGTTTCTTATCCCTAAACTTAAATGTCTTTACCAGTTGTTTATAGGTCTTTGGAGTTGCCATGTTTGAGAATCACGACACAACTATTTAAAGGTTTATTTATTTTTAAAAGGAATTTCATTCCAATTCAAAAAACCTCTATGCCTTCCACCTAAGTTTAATACATAGATACCATTGTCTTCGGTTGCATAAGCACTCCATCCATTCTCTTTTATAGCGGCAATAGTCAATTGAGGAGGCAATTCAATATCTCGGACTATATCGGAATCGAATGCAAATCTTTTTTGAAAATAGCATATTGCACCTCTTCCAAAGGACACAGGCATTATTACTTCGATACCAATCATTAGTGTGTCTTTAAAAAAGGTAGGGAAATAAACATGATTTTCTTTAATGAAATCCATAGGTAGTCGGCCATGAAAAGAAGAACCATGTTGAATCGTAAATTCATCCGTGAATGTTCCTTGTTCCTTTACTTTCTCAGGGGTGATTTTTTGCACTACTAATTGCCTGTTGATAGAATTGATTTTGGTTAAGAGTTTATTTCTTTCTTCTTCGCTCAAATTTATATGGTGATGGCTGTTGGACACATTATAATCTCTAATAACCCTCACCAAATCATCCATTGTAAAAACCCTCATTTTACATCACCCCAAGGAATCTTATCCCAATTCAAAAAAGAAGAACCCTTTAACATACTTTTATACGGAATCACGATTATAAACGGCTTCGGAAGTGATTTCAAACCCCATGAAGTCGAACCTTTCTGCCAATCTCTATTTAAAGTCCAATTGCCCACGACTCTTTTGGATTTAGGCACTCTCTTAAAGAGGTCGAACTTCCTAAAAACATGACGAAACCCATATTCATCTTGATTTATAAGGTATAATATTCCTTCCAGTTTGCGACCATCAGCGAAGTTCATCAATGGCGGCCTCTTCTCTAAGTCATTCTGAAATGTAAAAATAACATCTCCTTCCATATAATCTTTACCTAACTTCCATCCCCTACCTTTCTCATCAACCTTGACTCCTTCAACTCGGTAGTTTTCATGTGCCTTGATAAATTCATATTCCGTAGGCCATCGAGTAAGATAATCCTCTATCACCTCAGTATATTCTGTCATTATTTCACCTCAAAAGGATTTTTCTTCCAATTAATGAAGGGAGATTGATATAAAAGTCCCTTAGATTTACAATAGTCACACCATCTTTCCGAGTCACGACTCTTTAAACGACACCACTCATCGGAAAAGAACTCATCTGCCGTCATAGGAGGAATTCTTGCGTTTAGAGGGTTCAATATCATATCTTTTAATCCAGCATCCTCAATGATACGAAGGTATTCGTCTTTAGTATAAATTCCCTTCACAGAAACCCAATCACTTGAATCCATATCTTCTTCGCCTACTACAACGAACTCATAGTATCTTTCGGAGTTTAGGTCATGAAGGGTTTTCAAATACCCGTATGAATCAGGGTGCGTGAAATCCTCATCTTCTCCGCACCCAAATGTATATCCACACCTACCGCAATCTCCATACATAGGAGGAACTCCTCGACCCGGTCTTGTATCGAAGGTAAGGCTCCCACCACCTCCACAATGATGACAATCCCACCATTCAGTATATGTAGCCATTAGATAATAATTAATGAATGACTATTTAAAACTGTTCTAACAGTCCAGCATCCATTAAATTGTTAATTGTGTCTTTAAACATATTAAACCATCCTATATCACAAGTTATCCTTTCATAAGTATCTCCTAATTCATAAGAATCATAAGTTACTTCACTTACAATTACTCGATAGCCTTCAACATCACCATTATCAATATATAATTCGACATAAAGATAGTATTGCTCATCCTTCATTTCTTTCAAAATCACTTTCCCACTTATTTTATGGCATGGGTTTTCAGGCAAAGGGGAATTATCTTCATCCCTTACTGGCACGGCTCCGCTTGCCGACATTAATAAAAAGGTTACGAATAATACAAATGCTATATTTTCGTCAAAGGGTTTGGAGGGTATTGAATCCTCCCTCTTCTTCAGCATATAAAAGGATTTAGATTCCGATATATAAAGAGTTGCAAAGGTTTAAATAAGTATTTACAGAATAAGAGATTATGAAAATTCTTTTTTGGACTGGTTATCATAATGGGGTATTTGATATAATGGAGAAGATAGATGAATCTTCAGGTGAGAGGACTTTGGGATTTGGGAGCGAAGGTTCGTTATATAGGTTAGCGGTATCACTTAATAGGTTAGGTCATGAGGTTTATATCTTCGGTGGGCAAGGATTGAAGAATCATGGTTATGATATTAAAGATTACGATGCAGTAATAGTTCAAAGATATTTGAATTTCCTTATCTATGAAGATTCTAACCATCCTAATATAATTCTGTGGCTTCACGACATTACTCCGTTACCTTGGTATCAGGGAGCCACCTTATCCGAATCAGGAAAGCACCTTTATGAAATGGCCGTAAGAAATGAGGTCATAAGAAGAACCGTAGTTTTGACACCATTCCACGAAAGGAAGATTAGGAGTAATTATGATTTACCCGAAGGGCATTTTGCTACTATCGGACACGGAATAAATCAGAAGATTGATACAGATGGTCCTGAAAATAAGATACCTTATAGGATGGTATGGACTTCTGATTGGGTTCGGGATTTGAAGAAGGCGATTCAAATTATTAATAATATACCTCATGAAGAAGTTCCTATTTCTGTGGAGGTGTTTGGAGAGGGGGCGACTGATACAAGGAATATAGATTATTATGATAATCAAACCCCTACTCTAAGGGAAGTCATAGACTCATCACCTCATGAAATTATTATTAGGCCTAAAGTCCAAGATGAGGAAATAGTTGAGGCTTGGAGTAAGGCCGATTTTTGGTTCTATCCTACTGATTTTGAAGAAACTTATTGTATTACTGCATTAGAGGCTCAAAGGGCAGGGGCGTTTTGTTTTGCTTCAAATGTAGGGTCTTTACCTGATGTTATTCAAGATAGAGGATTTATTTATCATGATGGTGAAAATAGTGAAGAATATTATAGGAAACTGGCTGATGTTTTAAAGCACTATTTGTTGAATCCTAATGATGTGGGTAATATGAGAGAAAAGGCAATTACTTGGGCCAAAGAACAAACCTCTATGAAAATGGCGAAAGAATGGGAAGTTGTATTGAGAGAGGGTCTTCAAACTTTTAAGTTCTTCGACTAAATCTAAATCTATACTACGAACCTTGTTACCGCATCTCCGACTAAACTAATCTTTCCTACATTACTCCTTAATTTAGGCCGTTGAGATATTTTATAGGTAGTAAATAGAACTACTCCTGAGAGAACTATCAAAAGCCCTCCAATAACTCTTCCTTGCTTAGTAACTCTTTTCGCTAATATAAGAGCGACACCTACTAATCCAACTATTACAGAAACTAAAACTACTCCGATGGATTGGTAATAGAAATAAGCCGAACCAATTGTATTAGTATTCACATCCACCATATTCTTTAAAAAGTTTTCCTGATATATAAACTTTATCTAACTATTAATAGTAATAGAATTAGTAAATACATCAGAATCAGGAGTGGTTTCTCCATCTTCCCAAAATTTTAAGTGCATCCTTTAGATTTTTCCAAAAACTAAATGAAGGAAGGTTGCTAAAATCCTTTATGATTCTCATTTCTTTTACCTCAATCAAAAATATAATGGAAAACGACCCAAAAGCAAAACCACTTGGTTAGAGTTATGAGCATTCACTCATCTCTATCTTTATGCATTTGTATATTATGCTCTTTAACATAATCAATAAAATTGTGTGCAACTTCTTTAGTTTCTTGAGATACATCCAATAGAGAAATTTCTCTCATCATATGAATGGTATAAAGGTCAAAACTATTTGCATCACTAAATCCTTCAGGCCTACCTCGATGATATTCACTCACAATATAATCATAAGTCACTTGTTGAACACTATTCATAATCATATTCTCACCTCATAGGTTCTTGCCTTATTAACCATCTTCAAATATTTTTCATGTGTTTCAAAAAATTTGTCGCCTTCCATCGTGGAAATGGTGGTAAAAATAGTTCCACTCTTAAGGTGAATATCACAACTATCCTCATAATGACTAAAACAAATAGCACTAACCTCAGCCAAATTAATAAAACTCTTTGCTGATGTAGTTTTTACTGATACAAATTTATCCATTTTAATCACTCCATTTTTATAAAGTATCTAACATATCGTTGCCCTGTTAAATCCTTCTTCCACTCTCTTGTAAATTGATAACCTTGCTCCTTCAAATCACAAATTCTTCGGGGTAGCGACCTTATCTTATAGACCGCTTGGGCTTCCACATTACTTATACTTCCTTCTGACTCAAAGTGCCTTATCAACATTTCATTCTGCGTTTGCTTCTTCATATTTGTTCCCTCTATTCTCTCCTGCTATTATTACCTATATAAACACTTTGATGGTTGGTTCAACCCCTATGAGGATTATATCCAACATCCCTCATATAACTTACCTCTCTCGTTGTAGTGCAATAATCACAACATTGTAAATCCCTTATTTCTTGGTGTTTCCAATGTTGTCTAAATGAAAGGTTTTGACTAAAACTCCAACTATGATTTCCATTAGGGGATATTAAACAATCAGGATTGTCTAATTTAACCCTTTCAGTATGCAAAGTCTTACATCTCTTACAACGATATATATTATTTACTAAATCTCTATCTAATTTAACATAATTAACTAAATCATAAATACAAGGCCTTTGTTTTTTAGACTTATTACAATTATTCTTACCTATTTTCATTTACAACCCCTCCCTAATCAAGATTATCATAAACTTCTTTCAGTTTTATATAAATCTTACTTCTCATATCTCTCTTTTTCCAATCCCAATGCTCCTTATGGGTAGCATCCAAGACTTCAAAAAATTCTTCTTTAGTTAAATTCAATTCTATCTTCATCACTTTCCTCTCCCCTTAGCCCAATTATATATCTCGAATGTCCATGTTTTCAAAGTATCAGCCTTACTATCTAAGTTATTCATCTCATTAGTTAGTTCCTGAAAGCCCCTTTTAAATCTGTGTATTTTTATATGCAAGTATATCGAATGTAGTAGTGAGGCAAATATAAAAAGAGATAAAAGTAATATTTCCGTTTCCACAATACCACCAATAATCTCCTATAATTAAGGACAATTTAATCTCCCTTATAAAACCTTGTATCAAATGATACTGAATATTTTCAATGCGATAATACTTGATACTAATAAATTAAGAAATGCAAAAAGAGTTCTGAAAAAGGCCATCTCATTAAAATGTTTTTGGAGAACATCTTCTAAATGTTTAGACATAATCTTGAATGTTAAGATTACCTATTTAAGACTTACTTTCTCTTTTTCAAGTCTTTAGCAATTCCTAATTCCTTATCAAAATTATCATTCTCATCCACTATGAATTTATTATTGGCCTCGATTTCAGCCAACTTATGTTGATGTGACATTTGCATTTCTTCCAATCTATGACGATGGGCTATTCTATCTTCCATAGTTCCTATTTCTTGAGTTTGTTCCGACTTCCACAATTCTAACATAGATGTAACTATAAGAGTTGCTAAAGTTCCTACAATTGCCAAAAGAGAAATGAAACCTTCTAACATAGGCATAACTGCTTCGGGTTCGACAATACCCATCCCAACAATAGCGAGTGCGGCAGTAAGCCACCCCCACACGATAGGTAATCCGATGTATTTCATCATCCAGTCATTGACGGTTGATTTACGCCCCCACACAGGACTCGCCTTCTTTGTTGCCATATGCTGATGTTTAACACTTACGACTATTTAAAAGTTATTAGGCAATTACTTCTAAACTCACTCCCAAGGAAAGTTTAAGCCCATATGCCCCCATTGAGCAGTTTCCTCAAATTTAATATTCTTCAAATCAAGATGTTCTATGATTCCATTGGGCGACAAATCATAATCATTGATTTCCAAAACATTTTTAGTCCAGCCCCCTCCATAATTAAGGATAGCGGTTGCTTGAATAGGTCTATCATACCCTATTGCATAACTCAATTCTATCTTAACTTCATGGGCATTATATTTATTAAGATAATCAACGGCTATTCTTCGAGCCATGTATGCCGCACTCCTATCCACCTTACTTACATCTTTTCCACTAAAAGCCCCTCCACCTAAAGGAACTCTTGGACCATAATTATCGGTAGCCAATTTCCTTCCAGTTACTCCTGCATCTGCTTGAAAAGAACCCGTTTCCCAATCACCCGCAGGATTACAATGTAATGCTACTATTGTGTATTGTGGATATTGTTCAAAAAATTGACGAACCAAACTCTCTAATTCCTCTTTTGGAGTGTGTTGAAATGAGGCAACTACGCTTACTTCGTAATCATTTAAAGTAATTTGTGTTTTTCCGTCAAAAGCAAAATGTCCATAGATGTGCTTGTTTAGTTTTCTCGCTAAGTAGTATTCATGGGGAATCAATTCATCATTTTCCCTACAAGCATATCCAATCATGATTCCTTGGTCGCCAGCCCCTCCAACATCCACTCCTTGAGCGATATATGAGGATTGCTCATGGATATGAATTATAACATCATCAATTCCTGTTAAGTTATATACTATCTCTCTAATTCTATCGTCTGAAACTTCTGTCTTAGAAGTTACTTCACCCGTAATAAATATTTTAGCATGGCCTCCACAAGTTTCAATAGCACAACGAGAGTTTTTATCGTCACTCATATATTCATCCAATATAGCATCAGATATTCGGTCACATAGTTTATCGGGGTGTTTAGGAGATACAAATTCAGCAGTTCTCATATTAAGTAATATTAAACAATACCTATATAAATATTACTTTATGATTAAATCAAAGTGTAATATATCCGCCTGATACTGCTACGAAACCAATTGCTCCAACCGCAACTACTCCTGCAATAATTCTTTGTGAAGCAGAAAGTTCATTCCAACGAGCCATAATTGTTCTTGCCTTATCTTCTAAATCCTCAGCAGTTTCAAGAGCATCTTCAACGGCCTCGATAGTTTCTTCTGCCGCCTTCTCAATATCGTCAGAAGCATCCTTTAGTTCTGTAAGTGCGCCCTTAATATCCTTCTCAGCAATCTTATCGGCTACATCTCCTACTTCTTCTGCGGCGGTTTCAACGGCATCTGTGGCTTCTTGAGTTTGTTCAATAACATTCTCAACGGCCTCAACTGTTGAATTAAGGTCAGATACTAAGCGAGAAATTAACTCGGACTTTTTTCCCGAAACCTTTAGGCCTCTTTCTTTCAATTCATCTTTTAACTCATATACTGTGTATTGAGAGTAGTCTTCTTCTGTTACTAAATTGTCGGCATCCGTCATATTAATCTAATTTGAAGTTAATATTTTACCTATTTAAAACTTTGCAATCTATCAATTTATGATTGCGGTGTTTTTTCCGTATGTATATATCAATGATTTACAATCACAATCTTTCAAAGCGATTTTTATTTGTGTTGCTAAGTCGGTATGAGTTTCTTTAGAGATATAATTAGAGTTTTGAATGTTTATAAAAAGATTTTCTCCATTCTTATATAGTTCAAATGTGCCTCTAAATAGGGCATTATGTATTATATTTTCAACACTCTTTTGCACATAATAATCACTAATCAGCCTCTCGCCGATGAAAATCTCCATAACCTTCGATTACAAACTAATACTTAAGTTTATCGGTCAGCATAAATCTCTCATAGGAAACAAAGCGTCTAAAAAACCCTTAGACCAACCCATCCTTAAATCAATTATATCATAATTGTCGTAAATTAATCTAATTTGGTCTTCTTCAGCCAACCAACAATTAGCCATTACTTCTAAAGCATCATTTTCTGTTTCTAATTTATTATACATATCTTGATAAAAAGGCTTATTGCGGTGATAAGATTTTTTTCCTAATTTTACTCCTATTTCAAAAGCAAAATTATCCAACATTATCATACCTCGCATATACCACTCATACAATCACTCATCGCAGAACCAATCAAAATTCCTTGAGATTCCAAATATTCTTGAGCCTCATCCACAGTTAAAGGAACTAATGGCTCATTTCCTCGACTTCCACTCCTATATACAGTTGTTCCCTTACACATAGGAGCATATTTTAAAAGAAGATTTCCATATTTTTCCACAGGGTAGTCTTGTGGAAGATTAATAGTCTTACTTACTGCATTATCTATGTGCTTCTGAACTATTATTTGCATTCTCAAATGGTCTTCCACCGAAATCTCATGTGCTGAAACAAAAGAACTTAAATCATAACCTTCTTCATAGAGAGTTTGGAATAGGGGGTCAATAACAATCTCTTCTTTAATTTGCCTTTCATTACTATCTTCCACATCTGCATAATACCTTCTCTTATATCCCGGAGAAAAGACAGGTTCAATTCCTGAAGATGTTCCTGATACTATTGATGTTGTTCCCGTAGGAGCAATTGTTAATAAAGCACAATTTCTAATCCCATATTCTCGTATCTTAGCCCTAATTCCCTTAGTAAGAGTCTTACAAAATCCACTCTCAAGGAATTTTTCAGTATCGAATACGGGAAATGGACCCTTTTCAGCCGCAATATATGTTGAAGCCTCGTATGCTCTCTTTTTAATATAATTCATAATCTTCTCGACCATTTTTCGACCCTCTCCATTATCATATCTATACCCCATCTTGATTAAACAATGTCCAAGACCCATAATTCCCAAACCGATTCTGCGAACATTTTGACAATTCTTCTCGATTTCAGGAAGTGGATATATATTAACATCCAAAACATCATCCAAAAACCTTACTCCAACCGTTACAGTATCGGCTAACATATCCCAATCTATTTCATTGGTTTCAGGATTAATATGGCTTACCAAATTTATAGCCCCTAAGTCACAACAACCATAGGGTTCTAACCAAATTTCTCCACAAGGATTAGTCGAGATTAGTTTTTTATAATACCAAATATTATTCATCTCATTTGCTAAACCTTCATTCAATATACCCGGCTCTCCCGATTCCCAAGAATTATATACTATAATATCCCATATCTCCTGAGCAGGAATTCGACTCACTTCCTTATTATTCCATTCAAATACAATGTCTTCTTCATTCTTAATCTTCTCAAAGAATTCATTATCAACCAAAACAGAAACATTGGCGTTTTTTAGTCTTTGGTCTAATTGATATTTAACTAATGTCTTAATTACATTTTCGACTCCCTCATCATAATTATCTAAAATCTCATCTAATGAATCTGAAGGAAGGTTGGGATAAGTTTCCATTATCAACTTCTTGGCGTTTTCTTCTGTTAGTTCAAATCTATTAAACTTCTTACTTAAAAACTCCATAATATCGGCATGGTCGTAACGAAGGCATTGCATGAGAGCAGTTCTTCTGCCCCCACCTGCCTTAATAACCTCTCCTGTTTGATTAATAACTTCCATAAGAGATACTGCTCCTGTCGCTTGACCCCCAGTTCCCCTTATGGGAGTCCCTCTTGGTCTAATGGGGCTGAAATTAATTCCAACACCGCCTCCTGTTCCACTAATAACTAACATATCACTAACTGTCTTTCCCCAACCCTCTCGGCTATCATCTGCGGGAACTACGAAACAATTTAGGAGTTGGCCCTTTAATCTTCCACTACCATACCATATCCTTCCACCGGGAACGAAACGGTTTGATACCATAACATCTTTGAACCTACTACTCCATTTATCACGGTTTCCATTCTCCGCAGAAGAGATGTGTTTTGCAACACGCTCACAGGCCTCTTCCCAACTTTCTTCATGGTTGAGTGCATATCTTTGTCGGAAAATTGTGTCTGCAAAATCAGTTGGTTGATACATATTTCTTAACTTGTTTATCAACTATTTAATACCTTTGTTCCCCTTTAAAAGAGTATTTAAATAAGACTATTTTACTCCTTCTTGAACATCATCTTCTGAGATATTTTCCTTCGGAATCACTACTAATTCGACATTTACCATCTTATCTATGAATAATGCCTTATCGGTAATACGATAAACAGGATGGGTTTTAATAGTTTCAACTATCTCTTCTTCCACCTCTCCACCTACTTCTCCTTCGTCTGCTTCTGCTGGACTCTCCTCCTTTCCTTCAGCCCCAAACATTCCAATCCCATAATATTCATCATCAACCTCTATCCAATCTCTCGTAGTCCAACTTTGCCTCATTACAATTTCCTTCTTTTTAACTGGTTGAGCAGGAGGAATTGGTTTCGCCCAAGCCCCTCCAATCAGGAGAATGTCTTCAAGACCTAATGCGTTTGCATCCGATTTTACTTTTTGATGTATAGTTATTATCAACTCCCCATAACTAACGGAATCATCACTTTCATGAGTAATAATTAGACACTCATTAGTTTCATAAATATCATTAGTGACTCCTGTTCTCGAATCCAAAGAAGCCATATCAAAGACCTTTGGTTTGCTATCTAAATCTAATTGATCTTGGATAGATAAGAAAGATTCTAAATTGTGTTCTATTTCAACAAAGTCACAATAAAATAAAATATAATCCCATTCGGACTCATCCTTGGCGGAGTATGTCACCACCCACGAATCTGTGTTTTGGAGTTGTTGGAATGATATATTATCCAAAGTAATAACGGTTTTTAGAGTTTCTAAACTCTTCATGATTTTTTCGTAATCTTCATTTGTTATGACTACAAAGGCGTTGCCTTCCGTTTCTGAGGGAGTGGTAACTACTACTTCTTCCTTGGGTTTTTCTTTCTTCTCATCCTT
>PVBE010618999.1_pt1 | contig 12074 bp, 8 predicted proteins | sample 1631181 | NCBI WGS metagenome assembly PVBE01 (sample SAMN08397723, study PRJNA350692) | Marine metagenome, whole genome shotgun sequencing project. | isolation source: water | place: Pacific Ocean | collected 2012-04 | reverse complement strand
TGCCTAAAACGCATCCAGCTTCCCATCTGGCGTGCCGAGACCATCGTCTCTTTCGAAGGCCACATCCCGTAGGCACCGATACCAAACCGTATCAGGCTGCCACAGACCTGCGGCCACAAGGTCACGGCCGCCGTGTTGCTCGCGTGCGCCATCATGGTCGTGCCGTCGAGCCCGGCCTCTTCGAGCACGCCGCGTATCGCGGCAACCCCGGCGGAGAAACGCTCGAGTTGGATGTTGGCGAAGTGGTGGTCGGTGGTGTCCTCGATGTCGGCAAAGTGGGTACATACACCCTCGAGAACGACGCCCGGCGAGGCGACGATTGTACGCGCCAGGCTGATCGCTTCGGGCAAGTGCAGACCTTGTCGATTGGTGCCGGTCTCGAGCTTGATGTGAAACCGCGCCGGCGGGCCTCCTGAACGGGCGACATGAGCGACGGCAGCGTCGACCACGTCGGAGCCATAGACGACCATTCGAATCTCGAGGTCGATGGCTTCACCAAGGTCTTCGATGGGAAAATAGCCGACACCATAAAGCGGCGCCTCGATGCCAGCGGCGCGCAACAACCGAGCCTCTGCCAGGTCGACGATTCCGAGCCAGTCGACGCCGGCCTCGAGGAAGGCCTGCGAAGCGGCCAACAAGCCGTGACCATACGCGTTGCCCTTGACCATGGCGCACATCAGGGGGCAGTGACCGTCGACGGTGGCGGCGGAGCGGAACGTCTCGACGTTGTGCGACAGAGCCCTGGCCGAGATCTCGATCCAGGTCGGCAGACCTTCCTTGCCGCTACTCATCTTGGCGACCGCCTGGCGTTTGTCTGGGCAGCGCGGGCACTCGAATCGCTTGGCGCTACGAGCCGGTCACCAGCAAAACGTGCCACGAGCTCGTAGGTCGCCAACTCCGAGTCGAGCGGAATGTGTACCTGCGTCGTGAACGCACCGTTGGGATCGCTCATCACCGTGCCGAGCTTGTTGCCCAGCCAGGGACGGCGCGACTCGATCAACCAGATCTCGAGCCGTCGTTTCGCCTTCGCACCGCCGTCGTCGACCGCAAGCGTGCCGCGAATCTGCAGCTTCTCGCCGACATAGCCGACACCGACCGGCGAGCGAAGCACGACGCGGCTGCGCCATCGCCTGGACTCCGTGTTGACCGAGGGACCGGTCGAGCCCGACGCGTTCGACACGCCACCGGTCCGGCGGTCAAGCCGCTTTCGCCGAGCGTCGAGCCAGGCCCGCTCCGAAGATGACAAGGACGTCCGGGAAACGGACACGGCCGGAGCGGCGGAAGAAGCCGTCTTGTCGCCCGTGACGGCGAGCCGTGCAGACCGAGCTCTGGCCTTTTTGACGGTGGCCGGGACGGGCGGCGCTTCAGTGCCCTGGTCAGCGCCACTACCGGCGCTCGGCAGCACACGGGTCGAGGTCTCGACGAAGGCCTGAGGCCTCGGCATCGGGTCGCGAAAGAGCGGTTGATGTCGATTCTTGTCCTGGCCGCCGTGTAACTGCATCGACTCGGCTCCGCCGCCGAGGTCGATTCGAAGCCAGCCCTCGCTGCCATCGTTGCGAACGACCCATACCTCGACAAATGCGTGTGCATCGTTGGTCACCACCATCGCCGGGATCGACAGCGAGTGGGCGACCGCCATGAAGGCGAGACTGCGGTGCCGACAAATACCCCGTTGAGAGACGATCAGGTCGGTCAACGCGTGGCCCCCCGGAGGCGGAGCGCTGCCGGCCACAAAGGAGCGGAAATAGGCGCTCAACCTGCGCAGGTTCTCTCGCCGGCTCAGCCGTTTCGGATCAACGCGCAACAGCGACCATAGACGCTTGAGGCGGCGCTTCAATGGCGGAGCGAGGCGCGGACGCCACGGGTCACGGAGCGCCCGACCATCGCCGAGTGGCGAGGCAAAGTAGCCATCGGGGGCATCGACCAGGAAGCGAAGCACCACGTCGCCGGCGCGGTCGGAGACGACCGAGAGGTTGCCGGCGCGGTCGCGAAAGAACCGCAGTCTCCGCGCCGGCGTGCTCTGCCACTGTAGAAGCGAGGAAGTGGGCGCTATCGACGGGATGGGCGCAGGCTGGCCGGCCTTCAGGCGCAACGAGATATGACCCCAGAACAACTCGTGACCGGGCCGCAACCCCATCCCCTCGGTGTGCAACATCCGTCGTCCGGTATTCGAGCGCTGGGCCACCCCCTGGCTCGATATCTGGTCGAAGACCACGTCCCGTTTGTACGGCGCCACGGTCGGGTTGAAGACGACGCCGTAGTGCAAGGTCTTTGCGGCGCCCGTGCGGCGATCGGCCACGACCCTATCCAGCCGACTCTCGGCAAATGCCTGCAAACCGTACTGCGGCGGCGGTGGCCGGTCAGCCGGTCGGCCGGTCCCCCCGACCTGGCTCGAAGGCGAGCGCAGGCGGTCGCGTCCGGTGGTGGCCAGGGCCCGGTCTGTGCCGGCCGGCTGACCCGCGGCGGGCAGGCGCTCGTGCAGCAACTGGATGCGGCCCTGGGCACAGGCTTCTCCCGGCCCGAACGACCAGCAAAGGCAACAGACGAGCATCCGCCACCCTGACGCCATGGCAAACGCAGCAATGCGGTCGGCCTTCATGGCGTGATCACCTCGATCTCTGTGCGACCTGCCGGGCACCTCTCCGGTGGGCGGCGACGGCTATGATGGGCCACAGACCCCAGCCGTGCAAACGCCGGCAAGCTCCTATATTGAGTCCGCTTCGGTTCACCCCTACACTCTGTCTCCCTCGAACCGCCCGGAGACGGCATGTCCTGTCAAAATCGTCCGCTTACCCCGCGTCAATCTCCTCCGTCTCGGTCCGTTTTTCCCAGGACGCTCCTGTCTCTGTCCATGTGCGCGGCGGTGATGTGCATTCCCACGCCAGGCGAGGCAACCACAAGCCATGAAAAGGCCGTCCTGTCTCTGGCCGAGGAGGCCGCCGTCATCGACCTGATGCTGGCGAACAGCCCGCATCGGCTTGCCCTGGAATACGCCAAATCGGTTCACGGTGATGGCCCGGACGGCAACGACCAGGCGACGACGTTCAATCCGCTTGCGCCACCGCCGCCACCGCCGAAGGCACTCGCCGCCAAACCGGGTCGGCGAATGTACGGCTTCCTGCCCTATTGGACGATGAAGAATGCGAAACTGCACTGGGCCGGACTGACGCAGGTCGCGTACTTCGCCGCAGAACTCAAATCCAACGGGACGTTCGCCAGCCTCCATGGTTGGGGCGGGCTTTCGGCCAAGGCGTTGATCGCCCAGGCCCATGCCAACGGCGTGCAGGTGCCGTTGACGGTCACCCTGTTCGACAAGGCCGGCATCGGCGTGGCGTTGGCGACCGCGGCAAAGCGAACAGCTTTGATCAACAAGCTGACCGACCTGGTCATCTCCGGCGGTGGCGACGGCATCAACATCGACTTTGAAGGTCTGGCCAAGGCCGACCGCGACAAGATGAAGGCCTTTGTCACCGAGTTGAGCAAGAAGATGCACCAGAAGCTGCCAGACTCCGACGTAACGCTGGCGACACCTCCAGTCGATTGGAACGGGGCCTGGGACTACGACTACCTGGCCGAGAACTGCGATGGCCTGTTCATCATGGCCTACGGCGTCCACTACACCGGCTCCAACCCCGGCCCGCAGTTGCCGATGGCGAATGGAAAACCATGGAGCCACCAGACCCTGCAGTGGATCGTCGACGACTACATGCAATGGGGCAAGGCGGTCAACAAGCACAAGTTCATCGTCGGATTGCCGCTATACGGCAACTCGTGGTTGTCGAGCGATGGTCAACCGGGCGCTACCAAGCTCGCCAAGGGCACGGCCAAGACGATGGAGGCCGCTGTCGCCGAAGCGCCCAAGTACGGCGGCTTCAAGTGGAACCCCGCCAGCAAGAGCACCTGGTATGGCTACAAGAACGGCAGCAACTGGCAGCAGATCTGGGTCGAGGACGCCAAGAGCCTCGACTTGCGCATCGATTATGTCGCCAAGCGAGACGTGCAGTTGGGGCTCTGGGCGCTCGGCTATGCCGACAAACTGGTGCCGGTCTGGACATCGCTGAAGGCCTATGTTGCCGCCGGCACCTCCTCGCCAGGAACACCGACCGACGCCGGTTCGAGCGACACAACGAACTCGCCGGACGCCGGTGGCGGCGACGATGCGAAGGCCACGGCCGACGCTGGCGGCACCAGTGATTCGACGACTACCTTTGACGGCGGATCGCAGCCAAAGGACTCGAAGACCCATGGAGACGTGGCGACGTCGGTGGCCAAGGACAGCGCCAGCGGGGCCCTGGACGTCGCCGCCGGCCCGGGCGATGTTCCCTCCTCGCGAAGAGCTCAAGACTCGGCCGCGGCCAATCCGGCGCAAATCGATGCGATCGGCGACAGCAAGGCGTCGCTGCAAGCTCCGGCCGATGGCAAGGGAGGAGCCGCCGTGGTCGCCGGCACGCCAGCACGCAGCGGCGGCTGCCAGGCGACGCCGACAAGGTCGGCGAGTGCCTTGAGCCTCCTGGTGCTCGGAATCGTGACGCTCCTGGTGCGCCGGCGACGCGCATTTTGCGTCCGCTCGAACGCAGCCTGATCGATGACCGGCGCCAGCACGTCGAGCACGTCGCTCAAGTGAGCGCGTCTTTGAGCCCCTGGCGATCGATCGGCACGAAATCGCCGACGCCGTAACGCGTCTCGATCTCGTGGTAGATGCCGGTACACAACTCGTTGTGACCACATTGACCGCACTGCGGCGGCTTGCGCCAATACTCGGTGTGGCTGTAGGTCACCCGCTCGCCGGTAGCGACATCGACGGAGAAGTCATCGAGGTAGTAGTCGACATTCCAGGCCACGAGCTCCGGCACAAGACACGCCTGCACGTTGCGAAAGCCGACCTCTACCCCCAGCTCCTCGGCCAGCGCTATCATCGGGCTGATCACCTCGGCCGAGCGCCGCGGAGACAAGACCAACTCGTCGGCATGACGTAGACCATCACCGATCGGCTTGACCACGGCGAGGATCTGCGCGGGCGGCCGCTCCAACCCCAGCCGTTCAGCGTGCGAGACCAACATTCGCATCAAGTCCGGCAATCCGTCCGCATTGATCGCGTTGACCGCGGTATAGACGTAGACATTGAGATCGGGGTGCGCAAGGGCGTTGTCCAGGCCCTGGAGTTGACGTTCGTGGCGCCCCTGACTTCGACTGAGCCGATCGTAGATAGACGCGTCGGCGGTGTCGATGGACAGGTGTGCCGTGCCCACTCCAAGCCCGACCATGGACTCGACAAAGGCCGGTTCCGAAAGGCGCAGTCCGTTGGTCATCACGATGTGCCGCCGCTCGAGCCCCTGCTCGGCAAGCGCCTGCAATACGGCCTCGAAATGTGGATATATGGTCGGTTCGCCGCCGATCAGGATGGCGCGATCGCAACCAACCTGCAGCCCCGCCTCGATGATCGCAGGCACCTCGGACAGGGGCGCAAATCCCTGCGCGTCCTCGTGTGGAGGCACCGCACAGTACAGGCACGCCGAATTGCACGGCCTGCCCAGGTCGATATAGAACGAAGGCGTCAACCACTGCACCAGTTTGCTGATACCCGGCCGCGGCTTCTGCATCGGTACGTCGCCGCGGCGGCCGTGGACATCGGCGAGTTGGCGACCGACAAACCGCCGCTCGCGGGCGGGCACCTCCGGCCGTGGCCGTTTGGCCGATCGTGCGGACACAGGCAGACGTTCGCTCATATCGCCCTCGCACAGACTCGAGACCGCCTCGTTGCGTTCGCCAAGCCGGTTCTCTCGCCGCATTGTACACCACCGCCACGGGCCGAGGCGACTTGTGATGTCGGGGCCAAGCCGCAACACTGACGACGAGGTGACTGGAAAGATGACGACGAGGTGGGCGATCATCGGCGCAACGGGCAGACTTGGCCGCGCCCTGTGCGAGCAGCTTTCGGGCCAAACCATCGCCGGCCTGGCTCGACACGAACCGCCTTCTCCGCTGTCCTTCGAGCGGTTCATCACCGACGATTGCCAGGAGCCAACGGCGCTCTCCGAAGTGCTACGAGACGCCGAGATTGTCTTTCATCTGTGCGCCTTTGGTCGTGAAGATGCGCTCGCCCTGGCCGCGGCGATCGCTGTTCAGCCGCGAGCGCCACGTCTTGTCGTCCTCGCCTCGTCACTCGCCGAACGCCCTCCTGAGCGCTGGCAGACGCCAGAGGACGAGATCGGACAGGATGCAGCGCTCGAGGATGGCTACGGCCTGGGCAAGCAGGCCGCCCGTCTCACCCTCGAGTCCGAAGTCGACGCGCCCGTACTCTCTCTGCTATTGCCTCAACTGGTCTGCGACGATGACCTGGAGGCACGTGAAATCGACTATCTACGAGACGCCCAGGACCTCGGTTTTGCCCGGGTCGCCGGCGACGGTAGCCAACGGCCGGCTCTGACCACCACCGCGGCTGTCGCCGCCTCGATCGTCGCGCTTTGTGCGCTGCCAGCCCCTCCTGCAGGGCCGCTGCACGTGGCGCCAAGACGCGGCCCGACGGTGGCGCAGTTGGTCGAGTCCTTGCTCGGTGGCGCTGACTTGCCTCGACGCTGGAAACCCCACCCCGATCCGGCCTGGCGTGGCCCACACAGCGGCGCCAACGAAGAGGTCAACACCGGCAGACTGCATTCGCTGCTGCCACACTGGCGTTGGCCTGACCCACTACCGACGTGCGCCTCCCTGGGAGCCCTGCTCAGAGGACACCACGCAGGGACATTGCGCGGTTCGATTTGCGATTCAGACGAACCGGCGTGAGACTCGCCTTGATGCAAGGATCGACCACATTGGCATATGCTCTCATTCTGGCATGGGGCGCCGCATGGGGCTCGTTCCTTAACGTGGTGATCTACCGACTGCCAGCCGGTCAAAGCGTCGTCCGGCCGGGCTCGCGCTGCCCGGCCTGTCAGGGGGCTATCGCCTGGTGGCAGAACATCCCGGTGCTCGGGTTCGCCTTGCTGGCGGGTCGATGTGGTCACTGCAAAACGTCGATCTCCTTTCGCTATCCTGCGGTCGAGACCGTCACCGCGGCGCTGTGCCTGGCGGTCTCGATGCCGTGGTTTTTGGGCTTTTTCCATGGCGAGCTCGATGCGAACCATGCCCTGGCCGGCGCCGCCAGCGAGCAGTGTTTCGTCCTTGCGCTGATCGCCATCGCCTTGATCGACGCCGACACTTTCATGATTCCCGACGTGCTCAGCCTGCCCCTACCCCTGCTCGGCATCGCAACGGCGCTGTGGCTCGGTGACGTCCGTGGCGTCTCCTGGCAACAGGCGGCCTCCGGGGCGTTATTGGCGGGAGCCTTGTTGCTGGCGCTGCAATTCGGTTACGCCGCGCTCTCGGGACGCGAAGGCCTTGGCACGGGAGACGTCAAGCTGTTGGCCGGGCTCGGCGCCTGGCTGGGCATCCAGTCGTTGCCTATCGTGCTCCTGTTGGCGGCCCTGCAGGGCATCGGCTTTGCGCTCGGCCTTCTCCTGGTGCGGCGCGAACAGCTGGCCGAGGAGCGCGGCCTCGCCTCCTTGCGCCACCTTGCGCTGCCATTTGGCCCCTTTCTGGCGCTGGCCGGGATCGAGTGGCTGTTGCTTCACCGGCACGCACAGCCTTTGCTGGACTCCTGGTTGAACTGGGGGATGTAGACGATGCGCCTGCGCACGAAGCTGTTGATCGCGCTGATCGTGCTCTTCGGCCTCGCCCTGGTCGGACTGGCCTGGCTCGCTGGCGGGCTCTTGCGACAGACGGCAGTGGCTATCGCCGACCCCGCTGTGGCGGCGAACCCACTCGAACCGCTGCACAACACCGTCTCCGCCAGCGAACGCATCATCTGGTTGGCGGCGGCGGCGCTGTGGGCGGTCTCGGCGGGTCTGGCCATGACCGTGATCCGAAGCCTGGTCCTGGCGCCCCTGGACCGCATCGAGCGCGAACTGGAGCGCGATCCGGAGTTGGCGACCATCGCCCGAAAACGAACGCTCCTGGTGCGCACACAGCAAGCCCTGGCGCACTATCGTGGCCTCATCGAACAAGCCAACAGGCAGCGAGAGGTCCAGCTCGACACCGTCGACGGCTACCGGCTCGCGATCGACGACGCCGAGGCCCAGTTGGTCGTCGCAGATCGCCTCTCGTTGGCCGGAGAGGTGGCCCTGGGGGCGCTGCACGAGATCGGCGGCCCTCTGTCGATCGCCACCGCCTGCATCGACAGCCTGCGTCTGCGCCCGGACGACGGTGCCGACCGCGACCGATATCTAGAGGACACCGACGCGGCGCTGACGCGAATCGACGCAATCGTCAGCGATCTGAGCACCCTGGGCCGAGCGAGCGCCGAACTGCAACGCCGACCGGTGGCCGCAGACCAGGTGATCGAACGGGTGATCGAGCTGGCGCGCTTGCACCAGAAGTGTCGCTCCGTGCCGACCGAATTGGTGCTCGATGATTCGGCGCTCGGAGGCGAGGTCGATATCGCTGCCCGTCACCTCGAACAGGTGCTGCTCAACCTGCTGATCAACGCCGCGGATGCCGTCGCTGGAGAGGGCAGAATCCGGGTCGAGGTGGTCCGCCTCGCCGAGACCACCTCAATTTCAGTCCACGACAATGGCCCCGGGATCGCTGCCGAACGGCGCGAGGAGATCTTCAAACCATTCTATACGACGAAACCACCGGATGTCGGTTCGGGGCTTGGGCTGGCGGTCAGTAGACGGCTCTTGGAGCCCGTCGATGGTCGCCTCGTCGTGAATGACTCGCCTCTGGGCGGCGCAGCCTTCCAGGTCACGCTGGACAACGCCACATCAAGCCCCTGAGATCATGGCGCTGATTCATTGACCCCAAAGAACGCCTCTGCTACAAGCCCTGGGTCCGTCCGCCGGGGGGTGATCAAACCGGCGCCAAAACGGACTGAATCCGGACGGTTGCATCCCTTCACACGGCCGTGCGGCGTGGGCCGCCGGCAGCGTGGGACAACCTCCGAGGAGCGAGCGATGTGGAGTTGGGCAAACACGCCCCTGCACGGGTGGACACTGCTGGCGCAAGCCGATCCTGCGGCGGCCGGAGCCAAGGCCGTGCAGGTCGCCGGAGAAGCCGCAAGTACGGCGCAACAGCCGCCACAGTCCGGCGCGTTTATCGAGCAGTTGCTCATCTTCGGCGGCATCTTCGTGGTGTTCTGGCTGTTGGTCTTGCGACCCCAGCAAAAGCGCGCGAAGGAACACAAGGGGTTTGTCGAGGCGCTCAAGGTCGGTTCCCGCGTCGTCACCAACAGCGGCATGTTCGGCAAGGTCACGGCCATCGATGGCCGCGAGATCAAGCTGGAGATCGCCAACAAGGTCGTCGTTCGCCAACTCAAGAGCCAGATAGCTGGCCTGGAAGCAGATGCGGACGAGGCGGTGGCCAAGGCCAACACCAAGTAGGCAATACGCAGCCATCAAAGGCACGCCGATGAACTGGCAAGCGGCCTGTCATCGGCAAACAGCACGGACCACCGTCGAGCGAGACATCCACGGCAGGGAGTCAAGGGAAGATGGAGAAAAAGCGCAATTGGAAAGCATGGTTGGTTGTCTTGCTGGCGATCGTCGCGGTGCTGCAGGTGGTGCCAAGCCTGACCGATGACCTGCCCGAGATGTACACCTCTGCGTTCGACCGGCAACTCAACTACGGACTCGACCTCAAAGGTGGCCTCGAACTGAAGTACACGGTCGATTACAAGAAGGCGATCAACGACAACACCAACAAGCTCCGCGATTCGGTGCGCGAGCGGCTCATCGACGCGCTGCTGAAAAAGACCGGCAAAGATGGCGAGACCTTGACCGAGAAGGAGCGCGCCGACTACGGCAAGCGCTTCGAGATCAAGCGCGTGCTGTTCAATGCCCTGCAGATCAAGTTCCTCGACGCCGAGGACATCGGCCTGATCGACGAAGAGTTGGTCAACACCATCGACCTTCGCTTCCAGCTTCGCAAAGAGGGAGACATTGCTCGGCTGTTTCTGCCCGACAGGGCAGTCTCCGAGATCCGCGATGACGTCGTCAACCAGACGGTTTCCGTGATCCGTAAACGTGTCGACGCCTTCGGCCTGGTCGAGCCCGATGTCCGTCGCAGCGGTGACAGCGACATCGACATCCAACTGCCGGGCCTCAACGAGCGGCAGATGAAGATGGTCCGCGAGAAGATCGGCCAGGCGGCACAGTTGACCTTCCGCATGGTGGTCCAGGACGCCCGCGTATTCGACGACAAACAAGGCGAACTCAAGACGTACAAGGACAACAACATCGAGAAGGCCAAGACGCTCGAGTGGGTCAACAGCCAACGCGGCGCCTTCCTCAAGAGCCAGCGCAGAAGCGAGATCATGGGCTTCGTCAAGAAGGTGAAGGTGCCCGACAACGTCATCATCGGCTACGAGTACGTCGAGGAGAAAGACCCGATCTCGGGTGAGATCCAGAGCCGCTATTACCGAACCTACAACCTCCAGGGCAACGCACCACTGACCGGCGACAACCTGACCCGCACGGCGGTTGGCTACGGCGAAAAGGGCGAGCCCGTCGTCAATCTCGAGTTCGACAGTCGCGGAGCTCGCATCTTCGGCGACCTGACCGAGAAGAATGTCGGCAACCTGATGGCCATCATGCTTGACGGTGATGTCTCCTCGGCTCCTCGCATCAACGAGCGCATCGGCGGCGGCCGCGCCCAGATCACCCTCGGTGGTGGCCGCTCGGTCGGCCAGCAGATGGAAGAGGCACGTGCCCTGGTCACCGTGCTGAACAACGGCGCCTACAAGGCCCCGGTCATCAAGGTCCACGACATTGAGGTCGGCCCCTCCCTGGGCCGGGATGCGGTTCGCTCGGGCGTCTTTTCAATCCTCCTCGGCTTCACCCTGGCCTTCGTCTTCATGCTGATCTACTACCGCCAGGCCGGCCTGATCGCGAACATCGCCCTGCTGTTCAATCTTGTGCTCGTGCTCGCCGCGCTGATCAGCTTCAACGCCGCGCTGACCCTGCCGGGTATGGCCGGCATCGTCTTGACCGTCGGCATGGCGCTCGACGCCAACGTGCTGATCTTCGAGCGCATTCGAGAGGAGATCCGCCAGGGCCGCTCGGCGCGCAACGCCATCGAACTCGGCTACGGCAAGGCTTTCTGGACCATCTTCGATGCCCAGATCACCACCGCCATCGCCGGCTTTGTGCTGATGCAATATGCCAGCGGCCCCATCTATGGCTTCGCCGTCACCCTGCTGATCGGCATCGCCTGTTCGATGTTCACCTCGATCGTGGTGACGCGGCTGATCTACAACTACCTCCTCGACAACGACAAGCTCGAAGAGCTCTCGATCTAGCCCCCAGGAGTTCCAAAAATGGAGTTCATTCAACCCAACAGTTCGTGGGAGTTCATCGGCCGGCGCAGGGTGTTCTTCGCCCTGTCGGCCACCGCCGTGTTGGCGGCGCTGATCTCGCTGACCGTCCTTGGATTCAACAAGGGAATCGACTTCAAGGGCGGCACCAAGATCGTCGTCTCTTTCAAATCCGATGCAACGATCAACCGCGGCGACCTGCGCCAGGTCCTGAACGACTTCGTGTTGTCGACCACCGGTCGCGAGGATGCCGGGCAGATCGAGGTCCAGGACTTCGACACCGGCTCGGGCGGCGTGGGTGACGCCAAGAACTTCCTGTTGCTGACGGAGTTGACCTCGCTGGTCGACGAAAAGCAGAAAAAGGGCCTGGCCGCCAAGCTCAAGAAGGAGTTCGGCGAAGGCGCCCAGGTCGACATCGTCAAAGAGGGCGAAGACCGCTTCTACCTGGTGCTTGCCGACAAAAAGAACGTGCTCGAGACCTACGGCAAGATCGCGGCCCTGTTCACCGCTGCCGGTTATCCCAAGTTCGTGATCTCTTCGGACATCCAACGACAGATGGAGGTCAACAACTTCCGCCAACTGCAGATGTTCCTCGAAGAGGAGGGCGACATCAGTGACGAGGCCCTCGTGCAGCGCGAAAAAAACAACAAGGACCGGCTCGATGCCGAGCTTGAGAAAAGAAAAGACGACCGCTTTTCGGTCACCATCGAGGAGTTCAAGACCAAGCTGC
>PVBE011818297.1_pt1 | contig 12075 bp, 9 predicted proteins | sample 1631181 | NCBI WGS metagenome assembly PVBE01 (sample SAMN08397723, study PRJNA350692) | Marine metagenome, whole genome shotgun sequencing project. | isolation source: water | place: Pacific Ocean | collected 2012-04 | reverse complement strand
GTCGGATGTGCCGACAGGGCTGGCAGGGGGCGGCGATCGGCGACACGTGTCCGAGCGGCGACGCGGGTGTGCTGGTCTCCGCCGAGGTCGACGCGGCCCACCCGAACGACAGCATGCTCGGCAAGACCGTCGGCGGTCGCTACGCCATCGTCGACGTGCTCGGCGAGGGCGGCATGGGCGCGGTGTATCTGGCGATTCAGGAGCCGGTGCGGCGCTACGTCGCGCTCAAATGCATGTTGCCCGCCGTGGCTTCCGACCCCGAGACCCGCGCCCGCTTCTACCGCGAGGCGCGGGTGGTCGCCTCGCTGCGCGACCCCTCGGTCGTGGCGCTGATCGACTTCGGCGAGGACCGCGACGGGAGCCTCTTCCAGGCTTTCGAGTTCGTCGACGGTCGCGAGCTGACGGTGGTGCTGCATCACGAAGGCCCGTTCGACGCCCTGCGGGCCGGACGCATCGCTCTGCAGGTGCTCGGTGGCCTCGCCGACGCCCACGCGGTGGGCGTGGTTCACCGCGACCTGAAGCCAGAGAACATCATGGTCATGGTGGACGCGCTGGGTGACGAGCGGGCGCGCATGCTCGACTTCGGCATCGCGCGGCTGTCGAACGCCGGCACCGACGAGGACCTCACCCGCGCCGGCGTCATCCTCGGGACCCCGGCGTATATGTCGCCGGAGCAGATCCGCGGTCAGGCGGTGGACGCGCGCAGCGATCTCTACGCGGTGGGCGTGCTGATGTACGAGATGCTCGCCGGGCAGGTCCCGTTCGACCACCCGTCGCCGCTCGAGCTCTCGCGCATGCACGCCGAGGATCCGCCGCCGCGGCTCGAGGCCCCGACCGGCATGCGCAACGTGGTCGAGCGCGCCCTCGCGAAGACGCCCGAGGCCCGCTACCAGAGCGCCGCCGACATGGTGGAGGCGCTCCGGCGCGCCCTGCCGGACGAGTCCGGCATTCGCACCGCAGAGATGCCGGCTGCGCGCACGGCACCGGTCATGCGGGTCCCGCCGGTACAGATCGTCGGGCCGCCGAGCACGCTCACGTGGGTGCTCGGCGGGATCGTCTTCCTGCTCGCGGGGGCCGTCGTGGCGTTGACGATCACCCGCTGATTGGTACCCGCAACCCGAAGTTCGACGGCCCCGCCCGCCGATGCCTGCGTTGCTCCTCCTCGCCGCACCTCCAGTGCGACTCGTCGTCTCGCCTTGGCCTCGACGACCGGGACTCGCCGATCCCGGGAGCTACTTCGGGCCGCGGGTACCAGGGTGGTAGGCTTCGTTTGTCATGGGACGAGGGGCGGCAGAGCGGAGCAGGCTCGATGCTGCGAGTAGCGCTGATGATTCTCCTCACTGCAGGCGTCGCCGCCGCGCACGGGTCCATGCGCGAGCAGGTGCCCAACGGGGCCGCGTTCGGCTGCGGCCTTTGTCATGTCGACGGCGAGCCCCGGAGCGTGCGCAACGTGTTCGGCGTCGAGGCCCGCGCGACGTTGGTGAACGGCGCCATCAGCTGGGCGGCGCTCTTCGAAGGCGATGCCGACGAAGACGGCCTGACCAACGGCGCGGAGCTGGGTGACCCGGACGGCGTCTGGGAGATCGGGCAGCCCGACCCGCCCGTCGGCTCGCACCCCGCCGACCCGAACGACCCGGCTCCGGCCGCCGACATGGGTGCACCCGCGCCCGACGCCGCCGTACAGGATCCTGACGCCGCGCCCGAGCTGCCGGATGTGGCCGTGCCCGTGCCCGACGCCGCGCCCGACGCAGCGCCCGACGCCGCACCCGAGTCGCCGGATGTGGCCGTGCCCGCGCCCGACGGCGCACCCGAGCAGCCGGATGTGGAGCTGCCCGCGCCCGACGCTGCCCCTGAACCGCCGGATGTCGCGACGAACGAATCGGACGGCCAGGCCGACCCGCCGGACGCCATCGGAATCAACCCGGCGAACGACGCTGGCGAGACGAGCGGCGGTGGAGACGACAGCGGGTGTCAGGGCGTGCCGGCGCCCTGGGCCTGGCCTTTGCCACCGGTCGCGATCCGGCGACGACGAGGTCGTCTCGCGAGGGCGCCGGAGAACGCCGCGGGCTGAGTGCCCCGTTTTGCCAGCGGTCGCGGAAGAACATCGGCGCGGTCGCGGTTGTCCCAAACAGCATGCGCCGACTCCTCTTCACGCTGCTGCTCCTCCTGCTCGTTCCACTCGCCGCCGGGTGGCTCGCGCTCTCAGACCCAGCGCCACCGTCGCTGACGCCGCGCGCCGAAGCGGCCGAGCCCGACTCGCACGGCGCGGTGAAGCGCGCGACGAAGCGACCACGTGACGTGCGTCGCCGTAGGACGCGGCGGAAGCGATCCCGCAAGGCGGATCCCATCCGACGCGCGCTCGACCCCGCCGCCAAAGAGACCGCGTTCTTCCGGTGGGCGGACTTCCGCAAGACCGAGATCGGTGAGTACGTCCTGTCCTGCCTCGGCGACACGCCGATGAGGGAGCTCGACGAGAAGCTCGGCGTCGACATCGCAGAGCGCATCGACCGCTTCGCGGTTCAGGAGAACGCCGCCGTGTTCACGGGCGACTTCACCGGCGCCAACTTCTCGCGGCTGGTCGACGGGGCGAAGCCCACCGAGTACGGCGACCGCGCGCAGCTCTACGACTCGGGTGCGGCCGACGGCGTGCTCGCGGTGTGGGATGAGCAGGTCGTCATCGTCGGCCCGAATCTGAACGCGGTCGAGGCCGCCGTCGACCGGCTCGAAGGGCGCAATCCGGGGTCGAAGCTGCCGGTCCTGCCCGGGCACGCCTCGGGCACGTTGCCGGCTCACAAGCTCGTGGACATGCTCCCAGTCCCGTACAAGACGAAGCGCGCCCTACGTCAGCAGATGGACGGCGCCCAGGCCTGGTTCAGCATCTACGCCGACGACGGCTTCCGCATCGCCATCGAGCTCGCCCACCACGACCCGGACCGACTGCGCGAGGCCCAGGAAGGGGCGGCCGGCGTGCTCCAGTCGATGCCGATCGGCGGCTGGCTGCCGATCCGCTACGAGCAGGGGGTCTTCGAGGCGGACGTGTCGGGCGACCTCATCCGCAACCTCATGCCCTGCGCCCGCCCGACCCTCTGACCCTCTATGCGGTCAACGCTCCCTATGGAAGCAGGTCCCCGAAACCCCACTCCGAGTTGAAGAAGCCGGCCGCGGCGACGCCGTCCGTGGCCCAGACCAGGTAGTCGGTCAGCTGGAAGCCCGATGCGAATGGCTGAGCACGGTAGAGCAGCCGCTCGGCGCCGGCTGTGGTGGCCATGACTGCGGAGAGGCGGTCGCCGTCGGGGAACACGAAGACCAGCATCGCGTCCGAGTAGGGCCCCGCTTCGCGGTCGGGCACGTCGATCATCTCGTCGTTCCAGACGAAAGGGTGCTCGCCGTCCGCCACGTCGTCGGGCGGGATGCCCAGATAGATGAGGTTGTACTCGTCCCGGAGCTCTGGCGTGAGGCGGGAGTAGGGGAGCGCGCAGCCGTGCCCGTTGCCGATGATGCTCCACATCGACACCTGGAACGCGGCGTAGTGCTTGTAGGCCGCGCGGTCGCGCGCGTCCGGGTAGACGTAGCAGAACGGGTGCTGGAAGACCTCGGGGTACGGGCCGTAGACGCCGGGCCGCTTGCCATCCTGCGGGCCGACGGGCATCGGGCCTTCGATCACTTCGTGTGGCTCGCCGTCGACGATGGCGGTGGAGATGCCCAGGTTGCTCAGGATCTCCCCGTCCAAGGACAGGCTGCGCAGGTTCTCGGTGGTGAGCACCACCGAGTCCTCGTCCAGCTCGGAGTACACGGCGCAATCGGCCATCTGGTCGAAGGTGGACTGCATCGAGACGAAGGAGTGAGTCGACGTCACACGTGGTGATGGACTGTGGAACTCGAACTCCAGCTCGAACGGGTCGAGTCGCCGCTCGAACATGAACTGGAAGAGCGGGGGCCAGTCATTGCACGTGGAGCTCGGATCATCCTCCAGCGCCCAGCAATGTCCCCCGCCCGGGTGCTCGTAGTGGTCGACGTCGTCGGTGACCTCCCGTGCCGCCTCCGCCATCGTTCGCCCGTGCTCCGGCGGGACCACGCGGTCGTTGGAGCCGTGCACCACGTAGACGCCGCGGCGCGACAAGTTGCCGATGTACGGCAGCGGCTCGCTGGCCGCCGAAGCGCGGAAGAACGGCCCCTCGGTGGGCGCGCGCGCTCCTCCGTAGGTGCGGTACGACTGCCAGCCGTGGCTGGGCCCCAGAGTGGCGAAGCGCTCGGAGTGCAGGATGCCGACGTGCCAGGTGCCGTGGCCGCCCATCGAGTGCCCGGTCAGATACACCCGCGTTGGATCGATCGGATAGGTCGCCATCACGTGCTCGAGGGTCTCCAGCGCGTCCAGCCGGCCCCACTCCTCCCAGTCGAAGCCGAAGCGGCGGCGATTCGTGGGCGCCGCGATGAACGTCCAGTCCTTGGCCGCGTACTCGCGCACCTTCCCCTGCGCCTGTACGCCGGCCCCGTGCAGCGCCAGGACGAGGGAGTAGCTCTGCTCGGGATCGAAGTCGCTCGGCCAGAGCAGGCCGTAGTACTGCACGCTGTTGTCGACGGCCGACGGTCGCGTGCGCCGGTGATGCGCCTGGCCGTCCACGGTGCTCAGCTCGTAGGTGCGCTCGTAGGACTGGTCCAGGTACAGCGACTCCAGGCGCAGCCGCACCGGGATCGTCAACTCGGGCCCCTCGAACGGCGCCTTCGGCTGCAGGCGGAACCCGATCTGGGTGAGCGCGCCGCCGCTGATGGACGGGTAGCGGATCTCGGTGGCCTCGAAATACTCGTTCTCCACGACCTGCGCCGCGAGGTCGTAGACCGGTCCGTGCCGCAGGTTCAGCACCGGAGCGCCCAGCCACGTCTCTGATCCGTCGCCCGCCACGAGCTCGGGGAACGTCGCGTCGTCGAAGTTGAAGACCAGCTCGTCGGTGGTCCGGAAGAGCTGGACCTCCGGGTCCCGCTGCCCGCGACCGGTCCGCACCACGACGAGGTTCTCGCCTGGCCGGGTCAGCAGCGGCACGCGCATCGTGCGGTTCTGGTAGATGTCTCCGGGCTGCGGGGCGCCGTCGACGTAGATGTCGCCCGTGATGTCGGGCCGCGCCAGGAGCCGTTCGCCCTCGTCCAAGGAGACGGCGCCGATCGCGTACAGGATCCCGTCCCGGAGGGGGACCAGCTCACCGGTGTCGTTCGGCGCCAGTGGCTGCCACGCAGCGCCGTAGAGCGCCTCGCCGATCTCGGGGTACGTCACCTCGCCGGCGGTGGTCGCTGCGAGGATCTCGTCGTCGGTGGCGTCATCGAGGAGCGCGTACATCCAGCGCAGCCGGACCGGCTCGGGATCGACCTCCGGGGCCACCGGGCCCGGCTCGTCTCGCATCGCCGCGGCGTCGGGCGTCGGCGGCCCCGCATCGGGCGGCGGAGGCGCGGCGTCGGGGGGCGGCGCCTCTGCGTCGGGCGGAGGCATCGGGTCCGCGTCGGGCGGCGGGTTCGGTCCGACGTCGGCTGGCGGGGCGGCGTCTGGCTCTGGATCTCCCGACTCGTCGTCCTGCTCGCAGCCAATGGCGAGCAACAACGCCAGCGGGAAGAGGGCGCGCACCGTAGTCCTCATCTCGAATCTCCTCCGTGTCCGCCCTGCCATCGGGTAGCATCACATCTTCAGAGTTCCGGAGCCTCCCCATGCCTGGGAGAAGCGGGATATTGTGTGAGAGGCCGTCGCGAGCGGCGCGAGAGTGCGTCAGATGGGGGCGCGCGGAGTCTGGCGCGAGCGAAGGCGTACCGAGGTACGCCGAGGGAGTGACAGACGAGCACGCCCGCAGATGGCGTGCTCTCGCGACGCGCAGCAGGCATCTTCACGCAATATCAGGGCTGACCGGCGTCGAGCGTGCGGTCATCCCCCGACCGCGCGCTCGACCTCGTCCGCTTCCTTCGGGATCCCCGCCGTCAACACCTCGCGCCCGGTCTCGGTGACGAGCACGTCGTCCTCGATTCGGATGCCGCGCACGTCCGCGAAGTCTTCGAGTCGCGTGAGGTCCAGCCGGCCCTTCGCCCGCCGCGTCAGCTCCGGATCCGAGAGGATCGCCGGGACCTGGTAGAAGCCGGGCTCGATCGTCACCGCCATCCCCGGCTCGAGGTCACGGTCGAGGCGCAGATAGCACAAGCCGAAGCGCTCTGAACGCTCGCGCCCCGGGGCATAGCCCGCGCGGTCACCGAGGTCCTCCATGTCGTGCACGTCGAGGCCGATCAGGTGGCCGACGCCGTGGGGGAAGAAGAGCGCATGCACGCCATCCTCGAGCAGCCCGTCCACGTCGCCCTTCAGCACGCCCAGCTCGACGAGGCCCTCCGTGATGACGCGGGCGGCGGTCAGGTGCACGTCGCGGTAGCGAACGCCGGGCCCGACCGCGTCGATCGCCGCCTTCTGTGACGCAAGCACCACGTCGTAGATCGCGCGCTGTGCGTCCGAGAACCGCCCGGTCGCCGGCCAGGTGCGCGTGACGTCTCCGGCCCAGCCGTCGTGGGTCTCGGCGCCGACATCGGCCAGCACGAGGTCACCGGGGGCCAGCGCGTGATGGTGCGCGTGGTTGTGCAGGACCTCGCCGTGCACCGTGAGGATCGACTGGTACGCGGTGGTCATCCCGCGCCGCGCGAGCGCCGCCTCCATCTCGGCGAGGACCGCCCACTCGCGCAGCCCCGGCCGGGTCGCCGCCATACCCGCGAGGTGCGCTGCGGTCGTCCCTTCCGCCGCGCGGCGCAGGCCGTCGATGGCTGCGTCGTCGTGCACGAGGCGGAGCGCGAGCATGGCGTCCGCGAGCTGCGCGTCCGGCAGCTCGATCGCCTCCGGCGCGTTCGGCAACCAGGTGTCGTCGCGCACGTGGCAGCCCACCCGCGCGGCGAGCGCACCTCGGTCGGGGGCGGGCCCGTGCCAGAGCGCGTCGTCGGGGTCGACCGGCGGCACGTAGAGCGTCGAGACGTCGCCGTCGACGAGCAGTCGCGCGCCGGCGATGCCTTCGCCGACCAGGTAGAGGAAGTGGCTCGATGCCCGGAATGGGTACGGATTGCCCGCGTAGTTCCGCGCCGGCGCGTGACCGGCGGACACGAGCACGGGTTGGTCGACGAGCTCGGCGAGCCGGCGACGCCGGGCCGCGAAGGCGTTCACGCGAACACGCGCGCTACGAGGCCGTCGACCTCCTTGGCGCTCAGCGGCGGTGCGCCTGCGGACGCGTACTCCCAGGCGAGGTCGGCGTGGGCGCGGGCGGCCACGTAGCTCTGGGCGTAGCCGAGTCGGCGCATCAACGCTGCGCGCTCGCGCAACGCGCGCTCGGTCTGACGGCGGTGCGCGTCACCGCTGGGTTGGGTCGGGACGTCCATCCAATCGAAAGCCATCAGTTCATCTCCGGACCAGGTCTGCGAGGTAGCGACCGGCGACGTCGAGCGTGCGCTCGGGCTCGCCAGGGCGGTCGTTGGCCAGCGGCGGTGCGACCTCGACGAGGTCACCGCCCACCAGCGGGAAGCGTTCGCGCAGGGCGCGCACGAGGCCAGACACGTAGTCGGGGGTGAGCCCGTCGGGCTCCGGGGTCCCCGTCGCGGCGGCGTACTCCTCGCCCGTGCCGTCGATGTCGTTGCTCACATAGAGCGCGTCGACGCCGAGCGACTCGAAGTGGCGGACGATCTCGGCGGCGACCTCGTCCACGGGCCGCGACGCGCACTCGGGCGCCCAGAATTGGCGGACGTTCAGCTCGCGCTCCCAATGGGCCTGGCCGAAACGGCTGGCGCGGATGCCGACCTGAACCAGGCGCCCGTCGCGGCCGAGCAGCTCGTTTGCGTGGTACGCCCAACTCGAGAAGCAGTAGCGGACGCCGAGCCGCTCACTCATCAGATCGGTGTGCGCGTCGAAGTGCAAAAGGCCGATGCGGCGGCCCCGCGTCTTCTCCCAGTGGCGGTGCGCGGCCAGGAAGGCGGGCCAGCCGACGCTGTGGTCGCCGCCCACCACCACCGCCACCAACTCCGGGTTGAGCGTGAAGCAGTGCTCGAGCGCGAGCGCGCACATGTCGAGCGGCGCCACCGGGAGGTCGACCTCGGCCCCGTAGAGCACCTCGCGGGACGCCGCGGCCTGCTCGGCGGAGAGCATCTCCTCGCTCAGGAAGTGGGGCACGACGCGCACGTCGCCCGCGTCGACCACGTCGGTCGCGTGAGCCGGGTGGTCGCGACGGTCGAGCAGGTGGGTGCGCAGCGCGGCCGGCGCCCGATTCGAGCCGCGCGTGAAGCCGGCCCCGGCGTCGGACGGCACGGCCAGCAGCACCAGGCGGGCCGTGGCGATGCGGGCGAGCGCGGCGCGCCAGCAGGTGTCGATGTCGTCGCCGTAGATGCGCCGCTGCAGGGTCTCCTGCGCGGCGAGCCCGGTGCTGACGACGTAGACCCCGCCGCCGGCCGGGCGAAGCAGATGCTCGAGCACCGCTTGCGGCGTCATCCGGGGACGTCGATCTCGACGACCACGCGGTCTTCGAGCGAGATGGCACCGAGCAGCGCCTTGAAGGGCGGGATGCCCCAACGCGTTGGCTGCAGATCGAATCGGCCCTGCAGACGTCCGGCCTCTTCGGTCAGCTCGAAATCGAGCGCCGCCCTGCGCCCGACCAGCGACAGCTCGCCGCTCACGCGTCCGTTGGTGTAGGTGCCCTCGAAGGTCGCCTCGGCGTGCCGCCTCGTCTTCAGCACCTTCTTGCGCAGGTTGTCGAGCACGTCGCGGCGATCCTTGTCGCGCATCGTCTCGACCGCGCCGCCGACCATCTTCCCGTCGACGACGAAGCCGTCGACGGTGCAGCGGACACGCACCGTCTCGCCGTCGCGGGTGACCTCGAAGCGTTGGAGGCTGAGGCGCAGGTCGTGGGCGACCGGCGACAGGAGTTTGCGCCGGTCCTTGAACGTGTAGACCCGAATCGTACCCGCGCTCATCGCCCGCGAGGCTACACTACGCCCCGACCGTGCACCACTGGCGACGATGGTTGAAACGCGCCGGTCTGGGCGCGCTGCTCGCGGCGATCCTGGGCGCCGTGGTCCTCTGGATCGCCGTCGTGGCGGTCGACTTCCCATCCGACCTGCTCGCGCCGGCCACCATCGAGAGTCGGCGCGTCTACGACCGTCACGGGCGGCTGCTGCGTGAGGCGCGCGGTGCGGCGGATGGCCGCGGCACGTGGCGCCGTCTCGAGGAGGTCTCGCCGTGGATCCCGCGAGCGTTCGTGGCCATCGAGGACCACCGCTTCGAGTCGCACGGGGGCGTCGACTTCACCGGCGTCGCGCGCGCGGCCCGTGACAACCTGCGCGCTGGCCGGGTGGTGGCCGGCGGCAGCACGCTCACCCAGCAGGTGGTCAAGCAGCTCATCCCCCAGCCCCGCACACTGTGGGGCAAGCTGCGCGAGGCGGTCTGGGCGTGGCGGCTCGAGAGCGCGACGGACAAGCGCGGGGTGCTCGAGCAATACGTCAACCGCGTTCCGTTCGGGCACGGCACCATCGGCGTCGAGGCCGCTGCCCGGCTGTATCTCGGCAAACCCGCGTCGGCGCTCACCCTGGCGGAGGCCGCGCTCCTGGCGGGCATCCCCCGGGCGCCGAGCCGCGACAATCCCTACGCATCCGCCGAGCGCGCCCGAGCCCGCCAGCGGGTGGTGTTGCGCCGGCTGCACGCGTTGGGCGCCATCGACGCAGCGAAGCGGGCCGAGGCGGAGGCCGAGCCGTGGCGTGTGGTCCCGCCGGAGCACGCCTTCGCGGCGCCTCACTTCACCGCCTGGGTGGTCGGTCAGGCCGAGCCTGGGGATCTGCACACCACGCTGGACCTGCCGCTCCAGCACGAGGTGGAGCGGCTCGTCGCACAGACGGTCCGCGAGCTGGCGGACCGCGGCGTCGGGCAGGGCGCGGCGGTGGTGCTCGACAACGCGAACGGCGACGTGCTCGCGTGGGTGGGCAGCGCCGACTTCACCGACCCGAACGCGGGGCAGGTCGACATGGTCGTCGGGCTGCGCCAGCCGGGCTCGACGCTCAAACCCTTCGCGTACGGGCTCGGGCTGGAGCGCGGGCTGACCGCCGCGACGCCGCTCCCCGACGTGCCGATCTGGTTCCCGACCGCCCTCGGCGACTACCGGCCGCGCAACTACGACCGGCGCTTTCACGGGTGGGTGTCTCTGCGGCAGGCGCTGGCCAACAGCTACAACGTGCCCGCGGTGTGGATGGCCCACCGGGTGGGGGTGGCGCCGCTGCTGGTGCGGCTGCGCGCGGTCGGGTTCGAGAGCCTCGTACGCCCGGCCGCCCACTACGGGCTCGGTCTGGCCCTCGGCAACGGCGAGGTGCGCCTGCTCGAGCTCGCCAACGCCTACCGCACGCTCGCCAACGACGGGCTCGCTTCGCGGGTGCGCTGGCGGATTGGCGCGGAGTCCGAAGACCCGCGGCGGGTGATGCCGGCCGCGGTGGCGAGGTTGCTCACGGACATCCTCGCAGACCCCGTCGCGCGGGTCCCGGCGTTCGGGCGCGACAGCGCGTTGGTGCTGCCCTTCCCGGTCGCGGCGAAGACCGGGACGAGCACGGCGTTCACCGACAATTGGACCGTCGGCTACACCACAGCGCTGACGGTCGCGGTGTGGGTCGGCAACTTCGACGGCCGCCCGATGGAGGGCGTGAGCGGGGTCAGCGGCGCGGGCGCGTTATGGCACCACGTGATGCGCGCGGCGATGCGGGAGCGGGTGGCCGGCGCCTTCGACCGGACGGGCCTGGAGCGCGTTCGGTTGTGCCGCGACACGGGCGCGCCGTGGACCGACGACTGCGCCCACGCGACCGACGAGCTCTTCGTGCCTGGGACCGCGCCGACCGCAGCGGATCCGGCCGCGCGCCCTCCGCCCGCGCTGCGGGTGACGTTCCCCGACCACGGCGATGTTTTCGCGGCCGACGTCGACACTCCGGAGCGTTTCGCGCGCTTGCGGATGCGGGCAGAAGCCCCCGTAGACGTCGATGAAATTGTGTGGGAGGTAGACGGCCGCACCCATGGCTCGACGACCCGACCATTCTCGCGCTGGTGGCGCCTCACGCCCGGCTCACACAGGGTGCGGGTGTGGCCCGGCGGCCATCCAGAGCAGAAGAGCCGCGTCGTCGTCTTCCACGTTCGCGAATAGGAGGGACACCCGTGAGCGAGTACATCAACCTCGCCGGGTTTTCGCCATGTGTAAGGTGCGGCGCGCTCGATCGTCCGGTGCCGTGGAGGTACCGAATGCGAACCACTCTCTCGTTGCTCTTCCTGCTCCCGCTCTGCGCTCACGCGACCCCGTTCGTGGACTGCGCGTTGACGTTCGTCGGAGCGGGCTGCGAACTCATCGACGCGCCGCTCGAGGTGAGCGAGGGCGAGTTCGTCCGCGTCGCGGCCCTCTGCGAGTCCGGCAGTTGTGCCCCGACCGGACCCCGCGGTGAGCACGAGTGCGACAGCGACTTCGTCGCGCCCGACGCGCTCGAGCTCCGGGCCGAGGGCGATCCCTCCGCCGCGTTCGAAGCCACCGACGACACCTGTGAACGCGGCGGCCGATCGCACCCCGTGTATGCGGTGGTGGCGCCCGAGGCCGGCGCGTACGGCGTGACGCCGCTCCTCGGCGGCGCCGACTGGGGGGAGCACCTGGCGCTCACCGTGACGCCGGCGCCCGACGACGACGGGCAGGGGGGATGCAGCCAGACGCCCGGTGGGGCGCCCCCGCTGGCCGTGCTCCTGCTCGCCTTCGGGTTCGGCCGCTTGCGGCGTCGGCGGTCGTTGAGCACGCCCCGCGCGTGAGACGGGCCTCGTGGCCGACCGTCGAGAGGTCGACGTTCGCGCCCCAGAGGTCGAGCGGTTCGTCACGCCAGAACAGCGGGGCGATCGGCTCGTGGATGTACCGCTCGAAGACATGACCACCCCCCGGGCCGTCGGGCCTCGTACGCGTTCCCCAGCGCGGCCAGGACCAGCTCGGTGCGCATGTTGTCGGCGAGGGCCCAGCCGACAACGCGGCGGCTGAAGAGGTCGATGACGACGGCCAGGTAGAGCCAGCCAGCCCAGGTCCGGAT
>PVBE012427016.1_pt1 | contig 12077 bp, 10 predicted proteins | sample 1631181 | NCBI WGS metagenome assembly PVBE01 (sample SAMN08397723, study PRJNA350692) | Marine metagenome, whole genome shotgun sequencing project. | isolation source: water | place: Pacific Ocean | collected 2012-04 | reverse complement strand
GCTTTGGCGGGCGCCGTGTGGGGACTTTGGGAGTTCGAGGTCGTAGAGCTGTTTTTGGTCGGGGCCGACGGACGGTACCTCGAGGCCGAGTTTGGACCCCACGGTCATCACCTCGTGCTCCAACTCGCGGGGCCTCGGGAGATCGTCGCCCAGGAGCTACCCGTGGTCTACACGGCGGAGATCGCCGAAGGCCGTTGGCGAGGCGAGGCACACATCGAGGCGCCGCTGGTGCCGTGGCCCATCGCGCGGGTCAACGCGTTCGCCATCCACGGCGACGGCGCGGCGCGACGCTACCTGGCCCACGCGGCCCTCCCGGGCCCCAAACCCGACTTCCATCAACCCGATCGGTTTCCCGCGGTGTAAAGCGGGCGCGACATGGGGACAAAAAACCGACAACGCCTGTTGTCGATCCGGCGCAAACTCGCCCCAAACCCGAGCAGATCTATTTGGCATGAATGCTGCTCATTAATCCGGTGAACTCGAGAATCGGAGGTGATCCATCATGGCCATGAATCAGACCGAACGCCCCGTTGACCGTCCTCGACGATCGGCCCGTGACCGCGCTCTCTTGCTCCCACCCACGGCCTGTGAGCGGCGCAGCCCGTTGCCGCCGAGGCGACTCAAGGGGCGCGTGGTTTGGCGAAAGAACTCCATGGCCACCACTTGGGGTCCGAGCGAGGATGTCGACGCACTCCAGCGTGCGCCGAGACCGCCCATGCGCAGCCACACCCTGATCGGGCCGCCCACGCCTCGGCCCTTCCGCCGGCGCCTGACCGACGGCGCTGGAACCCTCTGCCTGGGTCCAGGCGCCTTTCTAGCCGCCCGCTGAGTCTCGGCATCGGCCTCTATCCGTCAGCCCGAGTCGGGGTGCCGCGCGGGGTGAACGCGCCCGCCGACGTCGCACTAAATCAGGGGCGGCGTCGCTCCAGCTGCCATATTGAAACTCGAACCCCAACGCCTCGAGACGCCCCGGCACCACTCGCCGACTCTTGAGGAGCAGCTCCGTGTCTGTACGCAGAAAGAAGGCCCCGATCTCCAGCATCCAGGCCGTGGCCGGGAGGCCGAACGGGACGCCCCACGCCCGACGCATGATGGCCATGAACTCGCGTTGAGGCAGCGGCCCGGGTGCCGCCAGGTTAATGGGACCCTCGATGGTCTCGTCGGCAATGATTCGTTGCACGGCTCGGTGAAAATCCACCGGGTGAATCCAGGACACGAACTGCCGCCCACCGGCCATTGGGCCACCAAGCCCCATGCGAGTGAGTCTCGACAGCACGTCGAAGACGCCCCCCTTTTTGGGGCTCATCACCATGGCAGTCCGCAGCAATACCCGCCGCGTGTGAGGCGTATTCGCGGCGTGGAGGGCGGCCTCCCAGGCCTTCGCGATGTCGATGCTGGGTCGCCAGCGTGCCGGGGCGCCCGGCTCTTGCCCACCGATCGTCCCCGTCGCCTCGTCGTTGGCCGCGTCGAATCGATGGGCGTAGAGGGTCGCTGTGCTCATTTGAAGCCACACCGGCGGCGGGGTCTCCGCGACGGCGACGGCTTCGCCGATCACTCGGGTCGAGTCCACGCGGGAGTCCATCATTTGAGCCAGGTTCGCGGCGGTGTATCGGCAGTCTACGGTCCGTCCGGCGAGATTGATTACAGCGTCACACCCATCCACCTCGTCGGCCCACGGCCCCAAATTTTTTCCGTCCCAAGCTACGTGATTGGGCTTGTTGGGGCCGCGGGTCAGGATCACGACCTGATGCCCTTCGGACTCCAATTGTCGAGTGAGAATTGTGCCGAGATGCCCGGTGCCGCCGGGGATTACGAACTTCATCAGAACTCCTTTCGCTCACATCTCGGTCATGGTGACGCAATAAAACTGAACATGTTCAAAGAAAATGGTAAGAAGCCTATATGACTGAGAAAAAACCAAACAATAAGAACCCGAGAGGGCGCCCGCCGGGCCCATCTTCGAAAGGGCGGAAAACCGAAACCCATCTCTTCGAGACCGCCATCGCCCTCTTTCGAGAGCGGGGGTACGAGGCCACCACTTTGAGGTCCATCGCGGCACAGGCGGGGGTCAGCGTAGGCCTGCTCTATCGCTACTTCCCTAATAAGCGGGCGGTGGTGCTCGCCCTCTACACTCGCCTCACGGACGCGTTCGTCGTCGGCGTCGCCCTCGAGTCGGGCCCGTGGCGGACGCGAGTCCTCTCGGCTCTACGGGAGAGCCTCGCGGTGTTGGGGCCCTATCGCCCGTGCCTTCGGGCCCTCGTACCGACCCTCGTGAGCGCAGAAGGACAGGGTGTTCTGAGCACCGAGACCGGCTTCTCCCGAGACCGAGTCGCCGAGGTCTTCGTCCGCGCCGTGGTAGGCGCTGAAGATGCGCCGCTCGGTGAGTTAGGGGCCGCGCTGGGCCGTCTCTGCTACACGGCGCATCTCTCGCTGATCTTGTGGTGGCTCCTCGATCAGAGCTCGGCGCAGCGCGCCACCGAGGCGTTGCTTTCACGCATAGAGGCGCTCCTCCCGATGGCTACTCTCGCGCTCGGCCTGCCCGGGGTCTCTTCCCAGGTGCTCTCCGTCGACACCTTGGTGGGCGAGGCGCTCTTCGGACTCCCCCCTTCCCAAACCGATTTGTAGCCGGTCATCGAGCCCCATCCTTCTCTCGCGGGCGCCGGTGATCCCCTCGATTCAAACGCCGGCTGATGTGAGCGTCCCTCAACCCCCGAGTCCAAACCCGCGTTGTTCTTCGGGGTTTCTCTGTCGGTCCAGTTCGGGGACAGATTCCGTTTGGCGCACCACGGTTTGGCCTCTATGCTGCGCCCGTCCACGCCCGCCGGGCGTCCATGGAGAGGGTATCGATGCATTCCACTCTGGCCGTTTCGGGGCGCGATCTCGCCCTTGAACTCTACCGACTCCTCAACGACTGGCAGCCCAGCCGTCTTCGTCGCGACCAGCGCGCCCAGCTTCACCTCCGCCTGGCTGAGCTTCAGCAGCGGGCAGAGGCCATGGCGCGGACCATGTCCAATCGCACTAAGGCGCGGTTCGGCGCGCCCCTCGTGGATTTGTCCGCCTTCATCGCGGGCGCGCTGCCGCACATCGCCGAGGGGGACGCCACGGGCCGGATGAAGTGGAAGAAGGTCCACAAGCAGCTCCAGGAGCGGTACGAGGCATTGGCCGCTCGGCTTCGTAAAGAGGCCGTACATCTCCCGTACCTACGTCCCCGGAACTACGCGCGGAACCTCTTCCACGTGGGCTGGGGTCTCACCGCGGTCTATCTCATCGAGGTGGTGCTCAGCCCCATCGGGATGGTCTGGGCGTCCTTCGCCTTCCTCTGTGTGGCGTGGGCCACCGAGTGGTCCCGCCGCTCCTCCACTTTCTTTCGACGGGTGATGAACGACGGCATCTACAAGCACATCATGCACGTCCACGAGAAGGACCAAATCAGCTCCGCCACCTGGTACGCCACCGCCCTGATCTTCCTCAGCCTCACCATGGATCCGCTCTTATGTGCGCTTGGCTGCGGCATCTTGGGCTTGGCCGATCCCGCTGCGGCCCTCGTCGGCCGTCGGATCGGACGGATCCGCCTCGTAAATGGTCGGTCCCTCGAAGGCACCTTGGCTTTTGTGGTGGTGGGGACCCTCGTCGGCCTGGTCATCGCCAGCCATTTTCACAGCCTCACGGGCGCCACCATGTGGGCGGTCAGCCTCGGCGCGGCCCTCTTCGCTGCCTTCGCCGAGCTCTACAGCCGTCGGGTCGACGACAACTTTACGATCCCTTTGGCCGGCGCGGCCGGTGGCTGGCTCGCTCTCCTGTGCTGCTAGGCTAGACGCGGCTCCCGAAAAAAAGTGATCCCGAGACGGGGCCCGATCCGCCGTTCATCGGCGTCGCCTCGGATACATTGGGTTGAATGATTCCGGCGGGGTGTCGTCGAGCCCCACATGAAAAGACGCAACTCTCCGAAGATGTTCGTGGCCGTCGTCCTGCTCGTCGGCATCGCCTCTACCGCCCCCGCTGTGGCCCGATCCGCCCTCGAGAGCAACGCCCGGGAGGCGCTCCTCGACATGCAGGTGCGCATCGCTCGCGCTGAGCTGGCGGCGGCCAAAGCCCGCGCTAAAGCCGCTAAAATTCGTGCTCAAATCGACGCGCTGCGCGAGGAGAGGCGCCTGGAGGCAGACCGGCGCGCAGCGGCGCAGGCCTCGAAGAGCACTGAAGCCGAGGTGGTGGTTACGCCGGTGCCCGTGGAGCGGGCCAAGAAGGTCAAAAAGCCCAAGGTGCGTGCGCCCGAGCCGACCCCGACCCCACCGCCCTCTGCGGCCCCGGTCGACGTTGATCCATCTGCCCTCGATCAACCCATTCCCCTGGGTGAAGCGGACCCGATCTTGATGGTGCGGGCCATCATGGATGCCACCAATATTGCGCGGGTCGAGCACGGGCTACCGGCCCTCGAGCACAACGCGATCCTGGATCGGGCAGCCACCGGTCACGCGCGGAGGATGGTTGAGTCGGCATTCTTCAGCCACCACGACCCCGAGGTCGAGTCTCTCAAGACGCCGTCGGACCGGTTGGGCGTCGCCGGGGCGGCCAACCCCAAGGCCGCCGAGAACATCATCACCGAGGTGGCCATCGAGTACGAGAGCGGCGAAAACGTCTACGTCCGTGACCGGAAGAAGGGCCACTTCAGCCGCACCGCCGACGGTCCGATTCTCCCACGCCACACCTACCGGACCTTCGCCCAGAGCGTTGTGGACCGTTGGATGGATTCACCTGGACACCGGAAGAACATCCTGGCCCAGGACGCGCTTCAGATCGGAATCGGCACCGCCTTTAGAGACGAGCGCGGGTTTCCCACCTTCGTGGCGGTTCAGAATTTTCAGTGGTACGAGCCGATTCAGGCCAAGAACGACGGCGTCTAGGCGCTGGGCCGCCGGCCTCAGTCTTCCTCTTCGCTGACCTCTTCGGCGTCCGGATCGCTCAACACCTCTACCCGCCGCAGCAGCAACTCGTGGAAAGCTTCGGCGTGGAGCGCGTCGGTGCGACCGCTGGAGACGCCCGTGATGGCGTCCCGCATCTTGAAGGGGTCGAGATCGTAGCGTCGGACGATGGTGTCGCTGGGTTCGGAGGCGGCGCGCCAGGACGGGAACAACTGATTGGCCAACTCCTGATTCTCTCCGAGGGTGTTCCCATTCTGGAGGATCAAACCGCCCTCCAGGGCCAACCGTGAGCGAACCTTTTGACCATATTGACCCATCCCCTTGAGGGCGCGGTGCTCCGAATAGCGCACACGGTCTTCGAGGGCGACGTCGGTCCATGGGATCACGCGCACTCGAGCAGTGGAGTGGTCATCGCCGCGTCGAACGCGATGCAGGCCGCTCTCGCCCCTCAACAGGCCGTACGCGTAGTGGCCGCAGATGGACCAGAGGACCGGTTCGTTCGGGCCTTGGGGTACGTTGAGCCACGCCAGTTTGAGGCCGTGCTTCTTGGCCCAGCGGAGGTATGTCTCCACTAAGACATCCCGGGCCATTTCGGCGTCTCCACCGACCATCGTGATCTCGACGATGGCGTCCCAGAAGCCGTCTTCACCCATGAGGACCAACTCTCGCCGTGCGTTCTCTACGTCGCGGTGGAGATGCTCTATCCGCTGCCCGACCCGAGCGACGCGCTCCCGCGAGTCCGCATCATCGAAGCTCTCTTCGATGTCCAAGAGTCGGTCTCGCAGTCGGTCTATGCGATCCAACTGTCGGTTGAGTTGATCCAACTCGAGGGTGCATTGCTGCGCGAATTGGACGTCGCGATAAAAGCCCGGTTGGCGGCGAAAGTTCTCGAGGTATTTCTGTCGCTTGGCGAGCTTGGGTTCGTCTAACTCCCCGCTCACGGCGTCGATCATACTGCCCACCGTGCGCAAAAAATTGGCGATGTCTTCTCGGCTCAGCTTGCGCCCTTCGGTGGTGCGGATCGGCTGCTGCTCTTGCTCATGCTCACGACTCTTGGGGGTGTCGATCACCCGTACCCGAATTCGGTCACCTCGGGTCGAGATCTGGAGGAGGCTGCCCGGCGGTGGGGCCTTCTCCATCATCGTCATGGCCAAAGGCATCACTAATTGGCGCTGGAGCTCGCGCTTGAGGGCGCGCGCGCCGTAGCGCGGATCGAAGCCGCGGTCGATGACGAGATCGAAGGCCGGCTCTTGTACGTCGACCACCAGATTGCGTCCTGTGATGCCCTCGCGCTTCATGATCCGCTTGAGCTCCTGGCGCGCCACGGTGCGCACCTGGTCTCGCTCGAGGGGATGAAACACCACCACATGCTGAAATCGATTGAGGAACTCTGGTCGGAAGGCCTCTTCGAGGGCCTCTTGGACCCGCTCCGTGCGATCCTGCTTACCGTCGGTTTTTCCGAACCCGACCACCCGCTCGGCGGAGGAGATCGCGCCCACATTGGAGGTGCAGATGACGATGGTGTTCCGAAAGTCCACGGTGCCGCCCGTAGGCGGCGTAAGGCGCCCTTCGTCCAAGAGCGGAAGGAGGAGGTCCCAGACGTGGTTGTGGGCCTTCTCGAGCTCGTCGAAGAGGATGACCTGAAAAGGGTTCGCGCGGACGGGGTCGATGAGCTCGGCCGGTTGATTGTTATTGCCCGGCGAGCCGATCAATCGGGTGACGGCGTGATACTCGCTGAACTCCGAGAGGTCGAAGCGGAGCATCCGATTGACGCTGCCGAACAAGAAGGTCGCCAAGAGGCGAGCCAACTCTGTCTTGCCCACCCCGGTGGGCCCGACGAATAAGAAAGTGCCCAGCGGTTTGTTGGGGTCTTGGAGCCCGGCCTTGAACAGCGCCACGCTCTCCACCACGGCGTCGACGGCTCGGCGCTGGCCCACGAGGCGTTCTTGAAACCACGCTCGGATCTCGCTCGCGGGTTTCGTGGCGCCCTCGGAGACGATGAAGAGCGGGAGGCCGGAGTAAATGGAGTAGACCTTCTCGATGAAGCTCGGCGTGGTGGCTTCGGGCTCTCCGATACGGGCCTTCTCCTCATGGTAGTCACGGACGTTTTCGAGGAGCGAGATCGACCCACCGGGCGGTGGCCGGGAGGGAGAGAAACGCGTCGGTAGGCGCATCAAGGTCTTCAGACACGGGGGATCCACCCGCATCCCCATCTCCTCCGCTCGATTGGCGATGACCTCCTTGGCCTGCGCCTCCTCGAGGGCGCTCACCAGCACCACCTGGAACATCTGCGTGAATCCCGGCGTTCGCTCCATGATCCGAATTTGGGCCGGCGTCGCTTCACCTACGATCACGAATCGGCCCGCGTCTACGTCGGGTTTGAGGGACTCGAAGACGCTGTCATTGGTCTTGGAGGTGATCCCCACCTGGGTCAAATTCCACACGTCGGAGAAATAGATGGCGGCCCCGACTTCGCGGGAGCGCTGCACCAGGGCAGCGACCTTGGTCTGCCATTCCCCGAGATAGCGCGTGCGTGAGAGGAGGGACGCGCAGGAGATCTCCGCGAGCCAAACGGGTCCGGCGAAGTCCTCCGGCCACTCACCGTCTTCCGGTGGATGGGTGGCCGCGATGCGCTGCGCCACGCCGTGAATGACCGCCGTCTTTCCCGAGCCCGGCGGCCCCACCACGAGGACCGATCGTCGCCTTTGGAGGAGCGCCAGCACCTGCTCGACCTGCTCCTCGCGGTAGAAGATCTCGGCCAACTCGCCCTTCTTGGCGGCCGCCACCATGTTCCAAGTGTCTTTCTCGAGGATGTCGAGGTAGTCGTCGCTCATGAGCCCCTCCGCTGCGGAAGTATGGCACATCGGCCCCTATGGATCGATGCGCACCGACTCCACATGAATCTCGTCGCCGTTCATCGTCCAGCCCACGTCGACGCCATACACCTTCACGCCGTAGCGCCGTGCAGGATCGCCGTCTCGGGCGTAGGCGGGTCGGGGATCACAGCGTAAAATACCCTCCACCACGGCGCCGAACTCGGGGTGTGAACACTCGAGGGTCCGACGACCTTCGAGCGCCTCTGCCGACCAACGAATCGGACCTTCGAGTTGAGTCGGGGCGTCGAAGGGGGCGGTGGCGTCCGAGCGCGCGTCAGCGTACGGGAGATACGGCTTGAGGTCATAGACCGGGGTGCCGTCCATGACATCTAGACCGGCGAGATCCACGCAGAGGGTCCCCCCGCGTCGCTCCACGGCCACGATCCGGGCCACCGAGAGGCCCAACCCGTTGGGTCGAAAGGGTGACCGGCTCGCGAATACACCCAATCGGGCGTTTCCCCCGAGTCGGGGGGGGCGCACCGTCGGACTCCACTGATTTGGTGGGCACCCGTGGAAGCCGAAGATGACCCATGCGTGGGAGAAGTCGGTCAGTCCCCGCACCGCTTCATCCTGGTCATAGGGCGCGTTGAGTTCGAGGGTTGCTCTCGCTCCAGGCACCAGACCGCCTTGACGAGGGATGCCGAACTTCTCCTCGAAGCAACTGCGGATGACACCGATGGGCGCGATCGAGGTTGTCATGACGGGTGAGGAGAAAAGCAGATCGACATGGCGTCCGTTTAGTCGACGGGCCGCTGGCAGATATAGCGCAGATTGGAGCCGCTGTTGCTGCAACTACCATAGGATACGAAGCAGGCGTCATCCGCTCGCCAGTTCCAGGCCGCGCATGTGTGGTTTATGGCGGGACCCTCCGCGGTACACCAGATCAAACCGCGTGCGTGATTTCCGTCACTCCACTGCCAGTTGTCGTCGATCCGTTCGAGGCCGACCCAGACGGCGCCGTTGTCATTGTTGGCGATGCGCGCATTTAGCTCGTCGAGAAACCACGCCCGTTGATCGAGTGACCCGAGGCTCACGAGGGTGGCATCCCAATCGGCGCACGCCTGGACAGCGTTTCCGCGGTTTCGGTCGCGGTCAGGCACGATGAATTCTGTCCGGTTGTTCCGGTCTCTAAACGGGGGGGTCGTGTAGGTGCAATCATCGAGACAAATATCATGTCGCGCGTTCCCTTGGAGCGGGATGTCGCACTCTTCGTCTCCATCCACGATCCCGTTTCCGCACATCAGTGCCCCGGCCATGTCCATCGGAGCGGCGTCAGGAGGTTGGGCTGCGTCCGGCGTCAGCTGCGCGGCGTCCAATGGCGCCGATTCGGCGTCCAGGGTCGGCCTCTCTCCATCGGCGACGGCCCCGTCCATCAGGCCCTCGTCCACCACGGTTCCGTCCATCGCGGCGGCGTCGGTGTCCGTTGGTTGAGCTGCGCCGGGGCGGACGCAATAGCCTTGTATGGGCTCACAGATCCGGTCTGCGGTGCAGTCGTCATCGGATCCACAGCGTAGGTCTTGCCCATACTCAGTCGTGCAGGCCGATAATAGGCAGAGGCCGATCCAAAGGCGCATCATCATCGGGTTCACCATGTCACCGCGACGCCGTCGACGCTCACTGAAACACCGGACAGCCAGTCGTCGCCTTCGACAATCCAGAGAATGAGGCCCGTGGCCACCAGAGTCCCTCCGGCGACGAACGCCACATTGGCCCCGGTGCCGAAGGTCTCGATTCGACCGGCGGCGTCGGCCATGGCGTCGGCCCCCGCCTGCCCCGGCGTGTCTCGGGCAGCGTCGAAGTCGTCCATGGCGTTGTGGGTCAAGAGCCCCATCACGCCGCCGAGTCCTGCGCAGACCGTCCCCGCCAGCAAGGTGGCCGATGCGGCCGGTGGGATCTCGAAGCCCGAGTCCACCGGGGCGGCCACTCGCGTGATGGTCGTCTGTGTGCCCTTGTCCGCCGGAGACGGCGCGACCGCCGGTACCGGCTGGGCCTCCCGAGCCAAGCGCATGGCGAGGGACTCGAGCGCTTTGGCGCGGGCCCCGGCGTCCTCGCGGTCGGCGCCCGTGGGGGCGCGCTCCACATATAGGCGAAAGTGGTAGATGGCCTGCTCCACATGGACGGCGGAGCGGGTGGCCATGGCCAGCTCTTGGTAGGCCCGCGCGATGTTGAACAGGAACGTCTCGTTGGGGTCCAGCTTATGGGCGTGCTCGAAGTACGCTACCGCGGTCTCGAACCGCTTGGCCTTGAAGGCCAAGACCCCCTTGTCGTAGGCCGCCTCCGGCCCGAGGCCGGCTAGAGACTCTTTGGTAGGGGGTCCCGATTGGTCTTCGCGCTCTTCGGCGTCTTCCGATGGAGCTTGAGCCGGCGTCGCTTCAGCGGCGGGTGCGTGGGCCTCAGCCTTCACGTTCGGAGGCGCTGGGGTCGACACCACCTCAGCGGCGGTCTCCTCGGTGGGCGGGGTCGCCGCAGCGGGTGAGGCGACGCCCAGGCACAGAGCGATCAGCGCGGGGCCGAGCCGCATCCTCAGAGGGCCGCGTCGAAGGCTTCGAGGATGGCCGTGGTGACCACGCTCATGGTCGCGGCCTTCTCTTCACCCACGAGGTCGTAGGTGAGGGGGGCGCCCTGGGAGATGACCGACTTGATGGCCGTCTCCACGGCGTCTCCCGCGCGACAAAGACCCTCGTCGTTCTTCTTCTTGCCCAACCAGCGCAGCCCCTCGGCCGTGGCCAGGAGCATGGCGATGGGGTTGACCTTGTCCTTCCCGGCGTGGCGCGGCGCAGAGCCGTGGATGGGCTCGAACATGGCGTTGTTCTCACCGACGTTGCAGCCCACGGCCATGCCCATGCCGCCCTGGAGGACCGACGCCAAGTCGGTGACGATGTCGCCGAACATATTGGTGGTCACCAAGACGTCATAGTACTCGGGCTGGCCGATGAGCCACTGGGTGAAGGCGTCGACGATGGCCACGTCCTTCTCGATCTCGGGGTACTCGGCGCCCACCTCTTCGAAGATGCTGGCGAACAACCGACAGCCGTGAAGGACGTTGTTCTTCACGATGCAGGTCACGCGCTTCTTGCCGTCCTTGGGCGCGCCGTTGCGCTCCTTCGCGATCTCGAAGGCCAGGCGAATGATCCGCTCCGAGGAGTGCCGGGTGATGACCCGCGTATCCGTCGCGGCGATGGCGTTGCCTCCGGGGGCGGTGATGCCGCCGATCCCCGAGTAGAGGCCCTCGGTGTTCTCTCGCAAGAAGACCATGTCCACGTCTTTGGATTGCCAGACGGGCTTCCGCTCGCCGGAGATCCGAGTGCGCACACCATCGTAGAGCTTCACGGGGCGGATGTTGGCGTAGAGGTCCAATCGCACCCGATTGCCGATGACCGGAGAGTAGCCGGCCATCTTGCCGTTGCTCATGGTCACCGGCCCGTTCCCGTCCGGTGAGGGCCAGCCCACGGCGCCGAGCAGGATCAAGTCGGCGGCGTCACAGCGTGCTTCGGCGTCCTCGGGCCAGTCATGGCCATGCTCGAGGTAGTACTGGCCACCGCAGGGGATCTCGTCGATCTCGAAACCGATCCCAAGCCGATCTGCCACGCGGTCCAGCACCCGACGGGCCTGCGCGGCCACCTCGATTCCGGTCCCGTCCCCAGGCAAAAGAGCGACTTTGTAACGCGTCGACATAAATTCTCCCGTCTCTCTGGAATGGCCGTCATTCTGCCGATTCGGCCGCGGGGAGGCAACCGATCTGGCTCCTTGGGCTCAATATATATGAAACCTCGCGCGCGCGAAGGGGTCAGTGGGCGCAAAGACGGCGAGCAGCGTGTCACTCTCGACCTGCTCCACGCGGTATCCGCCCACCACCACCTCCCGGGGCGCAGCACGAAAAGCCGCCACTCCGTTTCAAATGGCCGTCAGCACCAGGTCATGGCCGGAGCGAGCGCCGGCCATGATCAATACGGGGAGAGTTAGGGCCACTCGAGGCATGAGCTGCCGTTGTCGTCGCAAATCAAAGGAGGGGGAGCGGGGCCGGTGGATGACGGGCGCCTAAGCGGGCCCGAGCCTCGAGGCGGGTGCCTACGGCCGTGAAGAGCTCCACGCCGGGCAAGGTTTCGAGGACTCATGAGACCCATATGCCGAGGATGCCGCCGGCTGGGGCCCGGGCGAGAAATTTCGGGGCACCGTGACGAGCCCCCTGCGATGAACCCAAACCCTTGCCGTTTGTGGGGTTGAGCTCATTTGGAGAAGGAGGCGGAGGGGCAGAATTTCCACTCACACAGAATTTTTTTTC